>Ga0265293_10010285_pt1 | contig 13118 bp, 12 predicted proteins | sample Munlanlewell138R_FD_192505 | JGI IMG/M metagenome (GOLD analysis project Ga0265293, IMG submission 192505) | Leachate microbial communities from a municipal landfill in Southern Ontario, Canada - Leachate well 138R | ecosystem: Engineered > Solid waste > Landfill > Unclassified | place: Canada... | reverse complement strand
ATATCAGTGAAGTGGTTTTATTTTATTAAATCATTGAATGGGTTCGGTATGTTTGTAGATAAAAGTTAGCAAAAAATATAACTAAAATACAAAAATCCCGAACTCGAAAAAAGTTCGGGATTTTTCTTTTTAAATAGGTTCTTTAAAATATACGAGTACTCATAGGCGTGACCAGCTGGCTCCAACCCAGTCCTTAGTCGGGTAGTAATATTGGTTGGGGGTTCGAATCCCTCTACTCGTGCAAAATTTAGTTCTTTGGCATGTTGGTTTTATTTCGGGTGCATAGCTCAATTGGTGGAGCTTCTCACTTTTAATGAGAAGGGTGCGTAATGCCGTTGTGGGTTCGAGTCCCACTGCACCCACTAATTTTTTAAAATTTTTAATTAAAAACATTCAATTTCGGTTTTATTTAATTTATATATAATATAAAAATAAATAAAATATATGAAATGTGAAATTTGTAATAAAGAACATGATGGTTCATTTCAAAGTGGTAGATTTTGTTCCATTGAATGTAAAACAAAATTTATTGTAAATAAAGTAAAAAAATATTGAGTTTATCAAGTGTAATAAATGTGGAAAAGAAATAAAAAAATATAATTTAAAAAGACACCAAGAATATCATGATAAAAAAACAATTATAGAAACGGAACGAAAAAACAAAAAATATAATTGTGAAGTATGTAATAATGTACATAATGGTAATTTTGGTAGCGGTAGATTTTGTTCTAAAAAATGTGCTAGTATTTTTTCATCTAATAATAATAGAAAAGAAACTAATGAAAAAATAAGTAAAAAACTTAAAGGGTTTAAGTTTGATAATGGAAATAAAATAAAAATAATAAAATATTGTATAAGTTGTAATCAACATATAGAAAGTAGATCAAAGTATTGTAAAGATTGTAAAAACTTTTGTAGTTATCAAAAACTTTTTAAAAAATTAAATATTAATGATACTAATTTAAAAATTGCAAATAATAAATCATTAAAATTATTAAAAGAAGAATATTTTGATAATGAATTAAGTTTGTTAGAAATAAGAGAAAAATATGGCATTCAATTAAATACTGTTCATTTTTATTTTAAGAAAAACGGTATAAGTTTAAGAGAATTAGGAGAATCAATATCGTTATCATATAAAAATGGTAAATCTAATCCTAAACCACATGGACCATATAAAGAAGGTTATCATGCAACATGGGATAATAAACAAGTTTATTTAAGAAGTTCATATGAATTTAATTATGCTAAACAATTGGATGATTATAAAATTAGATATGAAGTGGAAAACATAAGGATAAGATATTATGATAGTATTGAACAAAAAGAAAGAACATCTATACCTGATTTTTATTTACCTGATTTGAATATGTTAGTAGAAATTAAATCTAATTATACAATAAATGTTCAAAACATGAAAGATAAATTTAAAGAATATAAAAAGTTAGGTTATAAAACTAAATTAATATTAGAAGGTAAAGATGTAATAATTTAAAACGGGAATGATGGTAAATTGACTAAATCAGCACACTGTAAATGTGTCGCCTTTGGCTATGTAGGTTTGATTCCTACCATTCCCTCCAAAAATTTATATGGGAATATGGTCGATTGGTTAAATCCACCAAATTCCGAATATAGTAAACTACTATATTTAAGTGGTTTTGGTGTTACATCGGTAACTTCGTAGGTTCAAATCCTACTTTCCCCACTAACTGAAACTATGTTTATTGTAATTTAATATGTGATATACGCCGTATTAACTAGAATCCAACGTTAGGGTTTTATAATAAACTAAACCTAAGTTTCTGTCAACCACCCACCATTAAGGGTAGGAAGAGTTTAAAAGGTTTAATAAATTGGAAGTGTTGGGTGCTGGAATACCCAAGAGTCTGTAAAACTCCCGCTTAGGCATGCTGGTTCGAGTCCAGCCACTTCCACAATTTTTTAAAATGAAGGTGTGGCTCGAGTGATCTAAGGCAGGCGGTTGCAACCCGTCTTTTCGGGGGTTTGAATCCCTCCACCTTCTCAAATTATCCTTGTGTGGCGCAATTGGTCAGCGCAGGACGCTTATATCGTCAAGGTTGTGGGTTCAAGTCCCGCCACAAGGACAAAAATATGGAGGAGTGTCAGAGTGGTTTAACGAGGCAGTCTTGAAAACTGTTGTACTGTAAAGTACCGGGGGTTCGAATCCCTCTTCCTCCGCAAAAATATGGACCAATGGTGTAATTGGTGAGTCACGATTGTCTGAAGAACAATAGGTACTGTTTCGATACAGTTTGGTCCACAAATGGAAAGTAAAGCAGCTACATCGGAGTGGCGACTAGTCTTGAAAACTAGGTTTCGGTTTTATAACTGGATGGGGGTCGGGTCCTCTACTTTCCGCAATGTTAAAATAATGGGGATATAGTGTAATTGGATCAACATCCCACTCTTACAAAGTGGAGACGAGAAGTATAATCTGGGTTCGAGTCCCAGTATCCCCACCATAACGGACTATAGCTCAGTTGGTAGAGTACTTGACTGATATTCAAGTGGTCGGTGGTTCAAATCCACCTAGTCCGACAAAAATAAATATATCTTGATGTGGGTGAATTGTTTTAGCCACCAGTCTGATACAGTGTGTTCTATATGAACAATACAGTTTCAAGTACTGTCATCAAGACAATATACGTCAGTATCCAAGTGGTTAAAGGTGATGGTATCCAAAACCATTCTCGAAAGAGTTCGCGGGATCGAATCCTACCTGGCGTGCAAAAAATATTGGTGAATTAAAAATTTAAACATAAATTGATTTAAATTATTCTATTCTTACCATATTGTAAATATGATATAGTTTACGTATATTTATTTTAATATATAATAAAAAAAATAAATATAGAAATAAAAATGGAAATAAAACCGACATCTTCCCTACCTTATTATATGTCAGATCATAAAAATGGAGAATTTAAATTAATTGGGAGATCAACTGACGAATTGGTAAGTGATTATTACTGTACTATAATAGATGATATAAAAAGTTATAGTAAATCAAAAAATATATCATTTCATATAGATATGGATTATTATAATACAAGAACATCTATATACCTAAAGGACATATTTAATGTATTAAAACAATTTAACAATAACGGTATAGATGTTGTTGTAAATTGGTATTATTATGTGGATGATACAGACATGGTAGAATGCGGTCAAGATTATAGTGATTTAACAGGTTTAAATTTTAATATAATAAAAAAAGATAAATTTACAAATATCATTTAATTTGATCTTATATTATATTGACTTATTCTTATTTTTAATAAGTTATCAAATCTAAAATATTTCATTACCGGTATAAAAATATCATCTATATTTTTACAAATATCCATAAATGATATATTTTTAAATATTTGATAAACTGTAGTATCATTATAAATATCTAATAATTTATTATATGTAACAATTTTATTTTTATTTGGATTAACACCATTTGGTACATAGATAATACTTAAATCATATAATTTATTATAATGTATTTTTATACCTAATGATATTATTGCATTTTCATTTTTAAATGTAATATAATATGTATCATTAATTGATTTTAAATTTGCATATTCATTACTATGTGATACTTCTAATAAAAAAGGAAATTTAAATGATAACATATTTAATAGTGGTATATAAGGTTCCTGTGTATTAAAATTTTTTATAATTTTACTTGGATTTAATTCATTTGTTAAAACTTCTATATCATGTGATATTTTAAACTCTTCTGTATCAAAGAATTCATTATATTTTATTAAAAAATTCATAATTTTATTGTTTATTTTGATTTTATATATTAAATTTGTAAACTAAAAATAAATATTATGTATAAGTTTCTATTTCCGTGTGAACCATTTTCTAAAAATAAAGAAGTTGATTCATCATTTGTTGGAGAATACAATGTGTGTAAAACACTAGGTTTTGATGTGTATTTGTTCGATTATGATATATTAGTAGAAGATAATAAATTTTTATCAACTATAATGGATCATACTAGTGGTATTTTTATTTATAGGGGGTGGATGTTAAAACCAGAACAATATAATATACTATATGATTCTATAACAGAAAAAACTAATAATAAATCTAAATTAATAAGCAGTTATTCGGAATATAGAAATTTACATTGTTTTCCATATGTATATGATTCGATAAAGAATTACACTCCTAAAATTATGATTATAAATGATTATGATAAAACATCATCTTATGAGTCTTTCATAGATAATATTGATTTTGATTTTTTTATAAAGGATTATGTTAAATCAATTAAAACTGATAATGGTATTGAAAAAATAAGTAAAAATATAAGTTATGCGGATTTATTAAATAAAGTTAATGATTTTATTAAAGAAAGGGGTAATCTTTTTACTGGTGGTATAGTTTTTAAAAAATTTGAAAAACTTAAAAAAATAAAAAATAAAACTAACGAATGGAGATTGTTTGTTCTTAATGGTAAAATATTATGTGTCTTACAAAACTCATATTTAGATACCGAAATTAAACCACCTAATGATTTAATAGTTACTATTATAAATATATTAAAACAATATAGCAATTTCTTCACTGTTGATTTTGCTCAATTAGAAGATGATAATTGGATTGTTATTGAAACAGGTGATGGTCAAGTATCTGGTATATCAAATGAATCTGATTATGTTAAATTATATAATAATATTTAAATGGAATTTTTAAAATTAGAAGATGGTATGGAATTAACGGTTATGCCATTGCCGTTTGATAGTAACTCATATTTCTATGAATATAATATGATATGGGATATTATTAACAAAAAATACATTAATATAAATCCAAATTCAATAATAGATAATAATATACATGGTATTTTAAGAAAAATATATTTTGATTATTATAAATCAGGTAAAGGTAATTTTATGGATATATATAATTTTCATTTCGTTAAAAGGTTTTTTGTACATGTTTTATATAATAATAAATTATATATTACAAATTTTGGAGTTAAATTAAAACAAAAATTAGAGGAATGTTCATATAAATATGACAAGGATTTTAAATTTAAAAAAATGTTCATTGATATAAAATATGTAGGTGCTTTTCCTAACTATGATCGTACAACTATATCAGATAATTATTATAATACTAAATATAAAGATTTAAATGATTATATGTGCAGTTTAAATGATGATGATTTTAATTTTATAAATAATTTTATGATAAAAAATTCATGTACAAATCCAAATAACAGTGAAGTTATGTCTGATATATTTAATAGACTTGAATTAACTGATTTTAAAATATATGTTAGAAAGGAAAAAATTAATAGTATAAAAGAAAAAATATGTTAGATCAATATAATAAGGAGTTATTCACTGAATATTTAGATGATATGATTTTTAAAACATTTAATAATCATAAATATCTTCATATTAGCCTACCAACAGGTATAGGAAAAAATAAATTTATACTAAAATATATTAATGATAACAACAATAAAAAATTTGGATTATTTACAATTAAATTATTATATGATAAATTAATTGAAGATTATAATAAACTATATAATAAAAATGGTCATAATATAAATAATATACAATACATTTCATATTCTGGTTCTGATTTTAATATTGATACATTAATATGTTTAGAATATTTACCATCATTGAACAAGATTGAATTATTTAAAAATAAAAATATTATATTAATAACTAATAAAGAAGTTGATGAAAAAATTAAACGAGTTTTAAATGGATTACACACCGAAATATTTAATATTAATAGAATAATAGAATTAAGTAATCAATTCGGAAGAACAATAAAAATTAATAAATTATTAGAAAAAATAAACAAATGATAACTAAAGAAACATATAATAAATTAAAAAATATCGTAGAAGAATACGAAAAAGGAAATTTTGATATTAAAAATGAACCATATATTGTTGATTATTATGAAAATTTAAAATATAATCCGGAATATGGTGATGATAGAGAATGTGAGTGTGGACATCCTTACTATAGACATTTTGATCCATTTGAAAATATGGATGCAGTCGGTTGTAAATATTGTAATTGTTGGGAATTTAAAGAAAAGAGAAATATAATAAAAGAAAGAATTATGAAAATAAATAAAATTACTAATAATTGATAAATTTACCACTATGACAGTAGATTATAATAAATTAACGGTTCAATTAGAACCACCAACTGAAGAATTATATAATTTTATAAGTAGTTATTTTAATACTTATCTTGATAAAGATTGTTTCATAAATAGAAATGATCTTACTATTGCTACATTAAAAGAAGATGATAAATTATTGGGTGTAATTCTTCTTAAAAATGAAAAAGAAGTACAAAAAATAAAAATTGTATATACTGTCATAGATGAAAAATATAGAGGTTTAAATTTAAATAAATATTTACTTGATTTTACATATAATTTTGCAAAAGATATAAATTATAAGTGTCTTATTGCACACATAAGAGAATCTAACCAACCATCTATTAAATCTTTTATAAAATATGGGTTTAAAATAAATAATAAAGTAAATAAAACATACAGTGATACTAAGGAGAAAAAAATCAGAGTATTTAAAAAAATCAGATATAATAGTATGTTATTAACAGTACAACTAGAAAGAAAGTTAAACGATGTTATTAATAAAGAAGTAAAAATGGATAGTATTGTTATTGGTAAAGTTGTAAAGTATGATACTATAACAGGAGAAGCTATAGTAGAAATTTTTGCTGAAAAATCAATAGATATGGCATGGAAAACACCCAACAATATAGGTATATCTAGTAGAGGAAATTATGAGTAAATATTTGATTTGATATTTTTATATATAGTATAAAATTCAAATATTTTAATGAAACATCTAAAAAATTATAGGGAACAAAATAACTATTATAATGAATCCATAAAACATCTTTTGAAACCTAAAAGAGAAGAAGATATTATAAATATATTAAATAAAATGACACCATTTGGTGCCCGTTTAAACATGATTTATAGTGATTTAGATGAAAATGAAGATATTACAAAATTAATAGAAAAAAGAATAAAAGATTCTATTGATGAATTGGATAAAATAATATCTGAACATACATTAGAACAATTATCTGATTTAGTTATTAATGTGTCAAAATGGGTAGAAAAAAATGGTGGAAATCATGTTCATATTACAGATACTGGATTAAAACAGTTATCAGAACATATTATGGAATTTGATTTTAAAGATCCTAATTTTACTATATATAATGATGAAACATTTAATATTTTTGAAAAATTATTAAGGAATATGGATATATGTGAAGTTAAATATAATAATATAGAATCACCAGATTTTTAACAAAAATGGAAAAAAACGAGTTTTTTTTATAAATATATACTTTTACACTAAACTTTTTTCAAAAAGAATAGTATATAAACAAACAAACAAACAAACAAACAAAAATAATAAAACAGATGCAAACTTACATAAATATAATAAATTTATTAGAGAATACAGATGATAGAAAAATCAACTGTCGGGTTTGATATGTAGATATGTAAAAAACATAAAAACAGAACCCGACAAAAAAAGTCGGGTTTTTTGTTTATAAAAATTTGGCAGTTTAAAAAATATGTTATACTTTTGTACTGTCAAACGAAATAAAAAGGTTCTTTGTAAATAAAAAGTTTTAAATAAAAATAAATAAAATTTGGCAGTTTAAAAAATAAGTTATACTTTTGTACTGTTAAATAAAAATAAACGTTCTTTAATTAAAATGGTCTCTGGGGCTGCTTGGGTGGCTACCTCGCTGTCACCGAGGAATATCAGACGGGTTCAAATCCCGTAGGGACCGCAAATATTTAAAATAGATCTTTGACGTATTGGTTTCAAAAAAGTAAAAGTTAATAAGAAAATGACTGGGAAAAAAGGATTATAGTACCAAGTGAAATCTGAATCCTTGAGATAATATCAATACCCATTAAGATCGTCAGTAATTCACTTTTTAGTCATTTTCTTTTTTAATAATTGATTGCCAGAGTGGGGGAATGGAAGACCCGGCGGACTTAAAATCCGCTGTTCAGTGATGGACGTGTGAGTTCGAGTCTCACCTCTGGTACAATTTAAATGCCTCCATAGTTCAACGGATAGAACAGAAGTTTTCTAAACTTCCGATCTTGGTTCGATTCCAAGTGGGGGTACAAATAAATAGGACCCGTATCGGCTCTGGCTCATAACCAGTTGAAACCGTAATCGGTGACATGTGGGTTCAATTCCCTCCGGGTCCACTTTTTGGTTAGAACTAAAAACTCCATTTTTTGACTTTGTAATTTTAATATATAAAAATAAAATTATATATGGAAATATGTAAAATATGTAAAAAGGAATTTAAAACAAAACAAGGGTTAAATTCACATATGGGTTATCATAGTAATCCAAATAGGAAAAGTAATTTTAGTGATTATAATAGAAAAATAAAAAATGGTGAACTTTCTAAAATAAATAGTAATCAATTTATAAAGGCTAAAAATGAAGGAAAAAAAATTGAAGTTTCAGAAGAAACTAGAAAAAAATTATCAATTGCTAGTAAAAAACAAAAATGGTCAGAAGAAAGAAGAAAAAAACATTCAGAATCAATGACGAAAGCAGTTGAAGAAAATCCATTAAGTTATTCTGCCAATAATGTATGTGGTAGAACTAAATTAATTAAATATAAAGAAACTAAATTAAATGGAAAATGGGAATTAGAAGTAGCAAAATGGCTGGATATAAATAATATAAAATGGACAAATATTATAAACGGTTTTAATTATGAATGGAATGGTAAGATACATAAATATTTTCCGGATTTTTATCTAACTGATTTTAATATTTACATAGAAGTTAAGGGATATCAAAGAGATAGAGATATTCAAAAATGGAAATCATTATCTAATTTGATAGTTTTAAAAAAACAAGAAATAAAATTAATAAAAGATAATAAATTATCTGTTGATATTTTAAAAAATAATGGTTTTGGTTGAATGTACTACGAAATCAATGATAGGCATATCATTAGAAAGGTGGGTTCGAATCCGTTTAATAATTCCTTTGGGGAAGCCAAGTAGTAGATATTACATTATAACTTTCTGCCGATGCATCTTAAAACTCTAAGAAGCAGTACATAGTGACATGATAAAATGAGTTTGTCACCAACCATCACCATTAATTAACAAATGCTCGGGTCGACTAGCGGCTTAGGTCGCCACCCTTTCAAGGTGGTAGGATAAATAACAATCCTCGTGGGTTCGAATCCCATCCCGAGTACTTTTAAAATCTAATCGTTAGTTCGATTAGATTTTTCGTTATTTTTTATTTATATATACAATAAAAAATTTATTATGAATAAATGTTTAAATTGTGGAAAAGAAGTAAAAAATAAATATTGTAATGTATCTTGTCAAAATATACACCAAGGTACAATTAGGGCTGATAAAAAATATGGATTAATTACACCATTTAAAGTTAAATGTAAAAAATGTGAAAAAGAATTTGAAATTAAAGAAAGAGAAAAACTTTTTCCCCGAAAAGAATATTATTATTGTTCAAAAAGTTGTGCCAATAGTAGAGAACATAGTGATGAAACAAAAAATAAAATACGAAATTCATTAAGTGGAATAAAATTAATTACAATTTGTAAAAAGTGTGGTGAAGAATTTGAACACCCATCCTATAAAAAAAGAAAATATTGTTCTTCTTGTTATAACAAAACATATGAAAAAACAATAACAAAGTGTAAAAAATGTAATAAAGAAATAATACATTCAAAACATACAAAAAGAGTTTTTTGTTCAAAAGAATGTAATAATCATATTAAGGATAATTCCAATGAAAGAATAATTACAATATGTAAAAACTGTAATAATAAATTTGAACATTTAAAAAGTAAAAAAAGAATATTTTGTTCTCAATCTTGTGTAACATTATATTATAATAGAACTACTGATAGATGTGTTAGAGCAGGTTTAAAATCTTGTAGTGTTCAAAAAGAAAATAGAAGAAGTAAAAATGAAATATACTTTGCAGAATTATGTAAAAAATTATTTAATAATGTTACAGTTAATGAACAAATTTTTAATGGTTGGGATGCAGATGTAATTTTAAATGATCAAAAAATAGCAGTGTTATGGAATGGTAAATGGCATTATAATAAAATCAAAAAAGATCATTCTGTTAAACAAGTACAAAATAGAGATAGAATAAAAATTAATGAAATTAAAAAGTGTGGTTATTCACCTTATATTATAAAAGATATGGGTAAATTTAATAAAGAATTTGTAGAAAAAGAATTCGAAAAATTCAAACATAATATTGCAGCGTGTGAGAAGTTGGTCATCTCAGAGGGCTCATATCCCTCCGCGTAAGCCTCGCAGGTTCGAGTCCTGCCGCTGCTACTAAATTTAAGGGATTGTAGTTCAACGGTTTAGAACAATTGGCTGTTAACCATTAGATGTTGGTTCGATTCCATCCAATCCCGCAACGTTCTGATTAGGAATCCCGAAAGGAAAGTTTTTTAATTAAAACGTTCTGATTAGGGAATCCGAAAGGATAAACTCTATTCCCGTAAAAATACAGAGAAAAAGATAATTACATTGGTATCACTGTTATTAGTCAGAATTCACTTTTAATAAGAATTATAACAAGGGTAGTTATCGTTTTAATAAAATAATTGATCATTGTTTTGTTAATGGATTTCGGGAACGACTTGTATTGCCCTTTATCTGTATTTTATAAACACCCTTGTAGAGAATTGGGATATCAAATGGTTTCAAAAACCATAGTTTGTGGGTTCAAATCCCACCAAGGGTACAAAAGAAAAGAGAACCTATCGCTATTAGAAATAATAGAGGAAGTTCACGACAACACTGCTTAAAACAGGAGAATAATATTCGATTGTACTGTTGAGGTTGCAACACAAACAGTTCTGATACGGTGAGCAGGTCAAAGAGGAACGGGTAGTGGCTTAGATAAATGATAGGATAAAACAGAATCGTGGCTAAGCTCATTCTTTCGGTTTGTTAATTTTTCCTTAAAATTAAATGGTGGAGCACTGAAAAAATCAATTTCAGTCCTAAGTTTTTCCAGTTTCTTTAAAAAACTGGAATTTATAGGCTATAGGTCAAACGGTTAAGATGTCGCCCTGTCACGGCGTACGGAGCGGGTTCAACTCCCGTATAGCCTGCTAAAAATAAATTATAATATAATTTATTTTACAATACGTTTCGGAGTAGCTAACCGAATAGTTCCGCTATGAATGATGAGAAATGAAGTAGTCCTTCATATTAGTCGCTGATATATCGTATATATCTGGGTTGACTTACCCACTTTGATAAAGAATCGTTTTTGTAGGTATAGTAGGTTCATGAGTTTATTCCTAACTCTATTATATAGAGGACAGCAATGGGGTGATTAGGTTGGATAAAATCATTCACCCCTTTATATTATTTGCCACCATAGTATAATGATAATTATGTATCTTTCGTAATGATATGATAAAGGTTTGATTCCTTTTGGTGGCTCAATAACATATAATAATTTTTTTTAATTCAAATATTATTTTTATCTTTGTATTATTAAAAATTAAATACGAATAGAATATCACAGTATTGAGTACGGATCTAGTATATTTGCAGTTCCTCAATTCACACATTCTGAAATTGTTGAAGCAGAAGGTTTAGATGATCCTAAATTAATAGATTATATTTGTAATCAAAAAGATTTATATGATTGTAAATTTGAAAAGAAAGATAAACCATTTATGGGATTTGATTATGTTAGTAATCAAGGTGGAGTTAAAGTTTCATTATATAATGAATCAAAAGTTATAAAATTATAAAATTTGCCGATGTGACTCAGTGATCGACGGTACTTGACTTGTAATCAAGCAGATAGTAATATCTCGCGTGGGTTTGAATCCCACCATCGGCTCCATAAATTTTTAAAATTATTTTTAAAAATTTAAAACTTTTACTTTTTTGGACCATATATCATATATAACGTTCTTTGGATAATGCATATTTTTGAAAATGAATACTTTAAAAAATATTTTAATAAAATTCAAAAATAATTTAAACTTTTTAATTTCTTGATACTATAATATATCACTAATAACAAAAGTTAAAATTTTTAGAAAAAAGATTACGAAAAATTTGGCAGATTGAAAAATGTTCCTTATCTTTGTATTCTAATTCAAAATATGGATTAAAATTTTTAAAAGGTTAAAAATTAAGACAACAAAAGTTTTTTGAAAAAAAGTTGTAAAAAATTTGGTAGATTAAAAGAACTTTTGTAATTTTGTATAATATATTAAAAACGTTCTTTGATAAAATTAAAAGAGTGAAAACGGAGGAGAGTAAAGTGAACTGATAAATACTCTACTAACAGGGTGGTTTTGAAATCGTAACTAAGTAACAATTGTGAAAGGTGTAGATAAGTAAAGTTAACCACAATTAGTTTTGAACTTGATAGGTGGTGTCTTTTAGACAGATATATCAATAGTAAAGTTAACTATCCTGTAAAAATGGTTTTGAAATTGGAGTGAAGTAACAACTGTGAAGAACGTAAAGAGTAAAGTTGAACCATTACAGACATACACTGAAAAGTGTCGAACCCGTAGGGAAGTACAGATTGAAACTGTAGTAAAGTAAACTATTGTTGAAATACGTAAGGAGTAAAGTGATAGAAACCGTAGGGTGTACAATATGAATTATAAAAGTAGAGTTTTTGAATAAGATGAGTTTAAATAGTTTTTGAAATCGTAGCGGAGTAACACCAGTGAAAGCGTAGATATTAAAACATGAAATCATAGAAAGTAAAGTTAACTATTTAAATTCATTTTTAATGAAAAGTAAAATGTTCGATAAGAATTGTGGATGTGGTTAGATTATGTGTGTTTAATATATACTAAATAATAAACCTACAAGCAAAAAGTGGATGATATGCACCATCTCAATTTTTTAATAAAACCGTAGAAAGTAAGGATTGAAATCGTAGGAAGTAATATATGAATTACCAGTTTTGAAATCCGTAGTAAGTAACTCTTTTTATAATTATATGGTCCTTTCGTCTAGTG
>Ga0265293_10010284_pt1 | contig 13118 bp, 13 predicted proteins | sample Munlanlewell138R_FD_192505 | JGI IMG/M metagenome (GOLD analysis project Ga0265293, IMG submission 192505) | Leachate microbial communities from a municipal landfill in Southern Ontario, Canada - Leachate well 138R | ecosystem: Engineered > Solid waste > Landfill > Unclassified | place: Canada... | reverse complement strand
CGTTGAAACCTTGTCATATAAGCTCCTTTTTTCTAATTATCTTTTATTATAGCTCAGGTTGATCTGTTTCATTACAATCATATAGCTCAATTATTTAATTATATTAATGTTTTTTAAAACTTTAGCTACCTTTATGATCTTGCTACATAACAATAAATAAACAAAAAGTCCTAAATCAATAGGACTATCACTAATTATTTTTTATACTATTATTCGTTAATTTATACCTGACCGTGCTTTAATCTCTTCGTATTGTTTGTGATAAATAATGATCCGTTTGCATCAGTACACCACTCGTTCACTTATTCACTTTTGCGAAGCAAACCCTTCGTGTTCTTATTAGTAAAAGTAATGTTCTACTTTCATCAGTATTCAACTTGTTCACTCGTTCACTACTCACTCATTCACTTTTGCGAAGCAAACCCTTCGTGTTCTTAGTGGTAAAAGTAATGTTCTGCTTTCATCAGTATTCAACTTGTTCACTCGTTCACTACTCACACGTTCACTTTTGCGAAGCAAACGCTCTGTGGTTAAATTCTTAAAATCTCTTCGTGATCTTAGTGTCCTTTGTGCTCTTTGTGGTTAATAAAAACGTATCGCCTGCCAGTCGGCAAACACTATTCACTCGTTCACTTATTCACTTTTGCGAAGCAAACTAATCGTTCGATTTTAAATAAAGATACTACTCACTGATTACTATCTTCTCCATCGGTACACCCAGCATTCTTGCCACATCGGCAACCAACACATCTACAGAAGAATATTCAGTTCCATCTACAAGCACCTGATAACTCTCAATCACGTTACCAAACTTATCAACAGATATTACATGACCACACTTAAAAACTTTTTAGTGGATATTTTGTTGTCTTATTATCTAAAGACACAAAAGAGTATTTAATATCTATATTCATTCTTTTCCTTTATTTTTTAATATATATAAAAAAGGTAAACTACAAAATAAATATATTCAGGAAACATCACAGTTCTGTTGGTAGTATGAAAACAAGAGCAGTATGAAACCCAATATTTAATTTATTAAGTGTAGTTTACCATTCAAACCTACTTTAGTATTATTTGAGAATTTCTTTTAATCCCAAGATAGTTTTTGATAAAATGTATTCCGTAAAACTGAAATCCTGTTTTTAAAAAACAGCTTAAACTTGGTGCATTTTTTATGTAAACTTGTGCACTAATATATTTTATAAACCCATCTTTTGTAAGTGTATCAAGCAGCATCTGCATCATTGCTGTACCGTAACCTTTCCCTTTACAATTGTATTTAACTACGAAAAGTTTTATGTAAAAATATTCTTCTGGATCTATTCTAAATCCTTTATTTGTTTTAAAAAATTCAAAATGGTCTTTATCAAATCCTAACCATATCGCACCCATTAAATCGCTCTTCTTATCATATATTGAAAAGCATTTATAGCCATCAATAAAAAGATCTTCTATTGTCTTCTTAATTTTAGATTTATTTGGAAAAAGGCTTGATAAATGATCGACATCTGTTGTATAGCCAAAAGTCATGTTTGATGCTATTTTTTTATCAAAATTAGGCATAATACCTTTTAAATCAATATAAAACAATAAATAATGTCTATTGTAGTATATCATAGCTTTTATCTTTAATAACAAGTTTAATATGTATTTCATGGAACACCTCTCTTTTTATTAATCATTTTTTGAAAAGGAATCAGCTGTAAATGGAAATTAAAAATGTACCACAAATGGCAAAAGAAAGAGTACCATTTATAAGAAATACAGTATAGGGCTCTCCACAAATGAGGATGCATTATGAAATGAGCATGTGATACACTTTAAACATCCAAAAGCGATACAATATTATATCACTTTAATTCAGCTGCATAGGAGTGAGAAGTAAGTAGAGAGATATGAAAAGCAGTGATCGAATATATAATAACTAGTAATAAATAAAACTTCTGTGTCGTACTTGGTTAATTAAGAAAGTTCACTGTTATTCGCTTCCGTTCGCTATCCTTTGTTGTAAAAATGTAATCGTTCATTTAACAAGCAACATATAACCCACCACTTCTTACTGCTCACTTTTTCGAAACAAATCTTATTACTCAATATAAAATATAAATCATATATGCTCTTTTTTAATTGTCATGTTAGATATAAAGAAACTTAAAATTGAAAAGCTAAAGTTTAAGCGATATAGTGTAGCTGAGTATGGGATGAAGTCAACACAACTATCCAGTTGCCATTTTCTAAAAAATCACTGCAACTTAGTTGACTCTATTACGCAGTCATCTCACCGAAAACCCCTATTTCTTTCTATACTCAACAATTCTATGATAATCTTCGATAAAGTCAATTTCAGACCAAAAGACGCCTTTAATATCTTTCACATTTATATCAATTTCTTCAATAAAAGAATAAAGTACATTCTCCCACCAGAGCTCATGCTTTTGTTTTTCAATAAGTTTTTCAAGTCGTCCATTAAACCTATTCAAAAAGCCTTTATTAAGCTTTGCTATTCCAACATATTCCCCACTATAATCGTCTAAGCCTTTACCATAATTAATAAGTTTTGTACCCTCGCATTTGAATAAGTAGTCAAGATTCATGCTCGAATCCATCAACATCACTTGCTCTTGTTCATCATCATGGAGAATATCTAATATATTTTGTTCCCAAAAGACGTCTGCATTAGCAATAACGATATCGTCGCCATAAAGTTCTTTTCTTGCAAACCAGAGAGAGGCAATACTATTAGTCACATCAAAGAAGGGATTATAGTAAAACTTTACATTAAGCCCCTCAAGTGAATTGATCACCATCTCTTTATTATACCCAATAACAACGCTAACATCGACGTTATTCTTTAAAAGCATTTCTACTGTATGTCTTATCAGTGGTGTTCCACCAATATCTAAAGTGCACTTAGGGCTTTCCCCTATATATCTACTAATTCTTGAGCCACGTCCTGCTGCTAATAATATTGCTTTCATATCTTACCCTTCATAATTTATTACTATCCATCATATCATTTAATGCATTGATCAGGGTTTTATTATCATCTATGCCTAAATTACCAATATGCCCCACCCTGAAGAGAGTCTTTTCGAGATCACCTCCACTTGGAACCACAAATATCCCATAATCATTCTTTAATGTTTCAAATATCTCTTTGGCATTTACTTCTCCTTGAGGAATAATTGGAGATAAAGCATTAGATAGATGTTCGTGAGCAATCTTTAAAGGCAATTCTCCTATTTTTGCTCTAAAATTTTCTGCCAGCACTAATACGTCGGCAATAACATTATCAATACCATGATCGATTATATTCTTTAGTCTTTTGTTCAATTGAATAAGGTTTGATACAGCTGGAGTAAATGGGGTTTGTCCACGTTCTCCATCATCTAAATATCTTTTTAAATCAAAGTACAGACTATTAATTCTATTCTTATTAATTCTTTCTTGTGCTAACTGATCCACTATGATATACGACATGCCAGGCGGTAAAGCTATTGCCTTTTGCGAACTTAATATTGTTACATTTGCTCTGTAAGCTGCCATATTAAAATGATCCGCCAAAAAAGAACTGATCGCATCTACTATTAGCAAGATATTATTTCTTTTACAAAATTCACTAACGAGCTTCATATCATAGAGAACACCCGTTGATGTCTCATGCACATTTATTAATAGTGCAGTGTAGCCCTTATCGTCGTATTGATCCAAGTATTCTTGACTTAATTGTTCAAAATATTTAAGCTTTATTTCGTCACTATTCAAACCATGAATATCACATATTTGCTTAAATCTTGCACCGAAACTACCTCCATTGACAACTAAAACTTTATCGTTCTCATTTAAAATATTCATGACAGACGCTTCCATTGCTGCAGTTCCTGATCCTGTCAAAAAAATAGCTCTCGAATCTTTAGGTGCTCCAATGAGATTTAAAAGCATTTCTTCGTTATTCAAACTTAAATTAGAAAACTCATTTGTTCTGAAATATGGTACTTGTTCAGCTCCAATTTTCAGAATATCTGTCTCCATCGATACTGGTCCAACTGCAAAATTTATAATATTCTCCATTTTATCCCTTTATTTGATTTAGTTTATTTAGCCATTTATTGTTTTACATAATGACTTGGCTTTTGCATTTCTATGGGTGGAAACTCCATATAGCTCTTACCATAGAGTTTGGACAGTATTTCATTATACCCTTCTAATATCATAAATTGACTTTCGTTAAATTTTACAGACTTATAGCTTTCTATGGATGAAAAACTAAATCTTTTATTTATATCTTTATATTCATCATTACTTGCAAAAACATATTTCCAGTTCTTTTTTTTATAATATAAAATTGCTACTTTGTCATACCATTTCATTTTATGTTTATGACTGAAAGGTATACCAAAAAGAAATGTAATTAGCTGAGCTATGTTTTGGGAAATCGATCTATTTTTCCATGTAAGCGACCGTATATCTTTTATCATTCCCTGAAGAATTTTGATCGCTAATACATGAGCTGTAAATATGATTTTATTAGATGTTGTTTTATCAAATACAAGAATATCAGTATATATTCGATTAATATGCTTACCAAAGTAAACAATATCTACAGATTCTTCTACTTTATACATCCACAATTCTCTTGTTAAAATATATTTAGTTGACATCTCTTTATTAAAAACCTTTAAAAACATATTTAAGTTTTCTCTATCCATCGCAATATCTGCATCATCATCCCAAGGAATAAAGCCTTTATGTCTTACTGCTCCGAGTAAAGTTCCGCCGTGCAAAGTATACTTTATTTTATTTTTTCTACAAATTCTATCTATTTCATTTAGCTGATCATACAGCTTTTCGTGAACAAAATCCATCATTTCTTGATAATTATTTATTTCCATCATATTATTTTGCCTCGTAAAATAGTTGGTGCAACATGAGTATTTATAGCACTTCAGTTACTTTGAATTTCGAAATTATCCCCATATCTCCATGCCCTGGAAATATCATAGAAGTCGGACTTAAATTCTTTAAAAAAGGTATGCTAATATTTTCAAAGTCTTTTTGCGAGCCTCCAGGAAGTCTTGTAATAGTTGGTAAATTAAAAATAAAACTATCACCTGTAAATACATATTTATCATCTATTATAGTGCAGACACTACCTTGTGAATGCCCTGGTGTCTTGATTATCTCGACTTTGTGCTCTTCCCAAGAAAAAGAAAGTTCGTCCTTTAAAACTTCATCTGCATAGCAAAGATATGGCTGTACATTCAATGCTCTTACTTGTCTTTGAATGTCTTCGGAATGGAAAAGAAATAGTACTTCAAAATGTGCTGAGATATTAAGCTTTGGATTGTATAAGTTACGTGCACACTCTTCAATAGCAATTACCTTACAATTAAAATTATCCTTTAGCCAATTTATCCCTGAAATATGATCATAATGCTCATGGGTAGGTAGTATGATTATATCTCTAATTTCTCTTTTTTTTAGCAAATTAAGAGCATCTTGGTCAATACAAGGATCAACTATCAAAGCCCTATTACCTGATATCAAAACATACATTTTTGCATCAATAGGCATGAAAGAATATCTAAAAAGCTCTGAGTTAGAGATTTGATACAAACATTTCACAGAAATCCATCTCCCCTAACTCCATGGTCATAGCTGCCCACGTTAATCCAGACCCAAATGCTGATAAACAGCAATTATACTTATTGTCTTTTAAACTATCTCCAAGGTTATGAACCGTGGTAATAGGGATTGAAGCACCGCTTGGATTACCATAGTTTTCTACAATATTCATTGGCATTTTCTCGTACGGTATGCCAATCTTTTCTGCAAGCTTTTTCAACATAAACTTATTAGGTTGATGAAAGAGATACCAATCTATCTCTTCCTTGTTATACCCAGAATATACTAAAATTTCCTCAATCAAGGGTGGTACCTCTGTTTGTACAAAGGTAAATACATCTGTGCCATTCATCTTGAGATTGTCCAAGCTTCTTAGGTTTCCATCATTATCTAAATCGCTCATTATAGCAGTTTCAGGGGAACAGGGTAATCTTGAACCACCAGCGGGAATTATCAGAGCATTTCTTCGTCCGCCATCATTATAAAGGCAAAAGTGAATATCTTTAGCTTTATGATCATTCTCAACAATAGTTATTGTTGCGGCATCTCCGATTAGCGGATAGCTATTTCTATCTTGTTTAGATACTTTTTTACTCAAAGTGTCCACATTGAACAGTAATACTTTTTTATTATCAAGATGTTCTAAGAGCATAAATGCACTTGCTAATCCATGCAAGTAGCCGACACAACCTTGACTAATATCAATACAAAATACTGAATTTGAAAATTCCATTTTCCCTTGAATAATATTGCTTATATTAGGCATAAAGTAATCAGGAGTCGCAGATATTACGACAATAGCACCTATATCACCTTTAACAATCATTTCTTTGGATAGTAAGTATTCTAAACCTGCGATGCATAAATCAGAGCTTGATGTGCTCTCCTTTACCACACAGTGCTTTTCATAGCCCATGACTTTTTTAAGACGCAAAGTCTGTTTTTCTGGGAAAGTATAATTTCCCACTTCATCCTCAAACAGTATTTCGCTTTGAGGAAGAACACCTAAAATTCCAGAGATTTTCTTCCTTTTAAAGACTGTTTTCATATTTCTCCGCCGTTTTTATGAACTACAACTGCAATCGCCTCAACACTGGAAAAGTTTTCAGGAACTATATCTAATGCATCGATTAAAATACCAAATTCTTCTTCAAGCGAAGATACGAGCGACACCATATCAAATGAATCTAAAAATCCATCATCAATAAAATCCGTACTTTCTTCAAAATCAAACTCGGGTCGAAGTTCGAGTAAAATATTTCTGATTCTTTTCATAATCTACCTCACTTATATACCATAATATAGTCAACAAGACCGTCTTCTTTAAAATTATATTTTTTATACTTTTTGATTGCCCTAAAGTATTCATCTACAGCCCACAGCTGATACTGCACGTCTTCCTTTGAGCTATTAAAGCTGTTTACCAGCAAATCATCAGCTATTCCTTGCCCTCTATACATCTCAAGCACAACTATTTGATATAGGTATTTTTGCCTTTTGCCTACATCTTTAAAGTACGATAACCCAGCAATATCACTACCTTGTTTAGCCAAGCTAATTTCATGATTATCAATTGATTTATATATATCATCCATTGAAGGCAAGTGCGATACTAAAACATCAAATTCACTATATAAAACATCCTTTATATACGATGCATCCCTCAAAGAAGCATAAACTATATTTGAGTTTTCACATGGGTACCTTTTTGTGTTTCTCATTGTCATTCTAATAAGCTTTCTATGCAAGGAAAATCCCATACCGTTCAACATGATCTTTGTTTTATCGATGTCGAACTCCCGACCTATAATATCAGTAACAAGTGGCTTTGTTGGTTTCCCAATACGAATATACTCTCTTATTCTCTTCAGTGCTTCATTTGTAGTAGCATAGAAATAAAAACGAATAAGAGCTTCTTCTTCCTTAAGAATCATTATGATATTTTCATCAAATATCACATTAGTATTTTTACTGTGCAGAAAAGCATTTAACTCATCTTGAGGCAAAAAAACATTACTTATAAGTTTTCTGTTTTTTGTTTTCAAGTAGTTTATATGCTCCAGCAATTTATCAATTAGTGTCACTTATCATTTCCCTTAGCTTTAGCCTATCAATCTTTCCATTAGTATTTCTTGGTAGCTCATCAAGCTTTCTAAACACATTTGGTATCATATATCTTGGCAATGCACTTCCAATATTTTTTCTCATTTCGGCAACTGCTATTTCTTTATCACTTTCGTAATAAAATACTATTTCTTTCGTATCATAATTATATACAGCACAGCCATTTTTGACAAGCTTTAGTGTATTAATAATAATATGCTCTATTTCAGCAAGCTCTATCCTATAGCCCAAGTGTTTTATTAGAGTATCTTTTCTTCCCAAAAACATTATTTCGCCAAGCTCGTTTACTTTTGCAATATCGCCTGTTCTATAGATTATTTCAGGGTAAGAGTTATTAAGAGGGTTCTGCACAAATGCTTCTGAAGTTTGTTTAGGATTATTATAATATCCCATAGCTAAAGAACTGCCCCGAACACAAAGCTCTCCTTCTTCATTAACCTCACAAATTTGATTATCATCATTTAATATCAGAACGTCTGTATTCTTGCACACATAGCCTATAGGAATGGGCTCATCATCCGACAATTCTCTTTCTACTATATAATATGTACAATCAAGGGTAATTTCAATTGGTCCATAAAGATTAATAAATTTTGCCTCTGTTAATTTTTCACGCCAGTAATTAAATTGCTTAGTTGGAAAAACCTCACCTGCGAACCAAATCATCTTCAATGAAGATAAATCAATCCGCGACAACAGATCCATATTTGCAATATTTACCATGATAGTTGGCACCCAGAAAATAAAGTTTACGGTTTGATCTCTCAATAATTCGAGTATTTTTACAGGAAAGGCTGCCCAAGCATCTGGAATTATAACAATTTTACTTCCTAAAGCCATCAACATACATAGTTCGAAACTATAGATATCAAAAACAATAGGAGATAAACTACCGACAATTTCCTGTTTGCCAATACCTGTTGCTTTTATTGCCCATTCTGTAAAATCTATAAAGCTACGATGATTTAAAACTACCCCTTTAGGAACGCCTGTCGAACCCGATGTATTAATAATACATAGAGGATCAGTGTCAATTATTGTGTCTCGAACCTTATCCAAAGTATCTTGACAATATTTTTCCTCTTCAAAGTTAATTAAGTCAATATTTAATATTTTAGATTTATCCCAAATACCATCTATACGTTCCACATATTTATTATTTGTGATCACAAGAGCAGGTTGAATTAAGTCTAAAATATTATTTGTTCTCTGTATGGGTGTTTTTGTATCTAAATTCATGTAAGCGTTACCACTGTATATAATACCTATATTTGAAGCTATCACTTCGATACTCTTGTCCAAATATACAGCAATTGGTTTGCGAATTATGCCCGATACTTTATTATGTAATAAACAACCTAATACTTTTACATCTCTGTATAGTTTTTTGAACAGTATTTCCTTGTCTCCTTCAACCACAGCTATTCGATTTTCTATTTGCTTTTGTGTTTGATCAATATAATCCAAAATATTCGTTTTCATATAAAACTCCTTTACATTAAAAAACTACATTCAAAAAGATTAACACTATCTTTTTTTAAAATACAACATATTTATTTGTCGATTTTTACATTATTTTTTATAAAAACCTTCCACCATCTGCAAACACATTTCTGCCAGTTATAAAGCTTGACATATCGCTCAACAAAAACGCTATTACTGACGCAACCTGTTCAGCTTTTCCCATACCTAAAAGCTGAAGCTTTTCTATTTCTGACATATCAATTCCGCTTTCCTCCATATGCATTGCCATACTTGTATATACAGCCCCTGGCATCACAGTATTTATTCTTATCTGTTTTTTTGCAAGTTCCAATGACAGAGCTTGTGCTGCAATGTTCATAGCTGCCTTTGATGCTGAGTAGTTTGTTTGGCACTGTTCGGCTTTGTCTGCTGCTATTGATGAAACGCCAACTATGCTTCCGCCTTGATTATATTTTTTCTTTGAGAATTGTCTAACAAGTTCTATAAAAGAAAAATAATTAATGTTCATTTCTTTTTGCATTCTATCTTTTGTCAGCATATTTATGGGAATTACTTGCGAAAAACCAGCACTATGGACAAGACCACTAAGCTTCGTTCCGTTCTCTACTGACTTGTCGAATATGTGAGTCATATCTTCAGACTCTGCTAAATCTGCAACTATATACATATGCCCGTCGTTTTCTAACTGAATTATAGTATCGTTTAATCTATCTTCATTTCTTGCAAGCAAGACCGTTTTAGCACCTAATTTAGACAAATATATCGCTGTAGCTCTACCAATTCCAGAAGAAGCACCTGTTATCAAGATTCTTTTATTCGATAAGTCCATAGGGTTAAACACATTTTACTCCATCATATTAAGTGCATCGGCTATAGTTACTAATGATCTAATTTCTGGTGCTTTTACACTTTTATTAAACTCTTCATCTAATAAGACGATAAATGATAATATTGTGATACTATCCCATTCGTCCAATTTCGCTAAAACTGTATCTTTTGTTAATGAATGTGGGTCCAAGTCCATCATTTCTTCGAGAAGTTCGATTTTTTCTTTTTCACTCATTTATTTACCTCGGTTATTGATTATTTTAACATGGTTGCTGGATTTCCAACCATTGTACGATTGTCCTTTACATTACTAAAGATAACAGCCCCTGCACTAATTTTTACAAAGTCCCCAATTCTTCGTCCTGGCACTATGATAGCACCAGACCCCATAAAAACCCCTTTTCCTAAAGTATTATTTCCATTGATCTGGCAAGCCCCATTTATTGTGCATGCATCGCCAATTATGCAATCGTGTGCAAATCCAGATAAATTATTAACTAAAACAAAATTACCAATGCTTGTATCGGGATTTGCCCATGTATGAGGGCAAAAGATATTCCCTACGCCCATTTTTACTCTCTCTCTGATCTCAGCGGTATGGTGAAAATAATTAATAAATGTCGCACCTTTTTCTAAGAAATCATTCCCAATTTTTAAGCGAGTTTTAGGGTCAGCAATTGCACAAAGATAAACTGCTTCTTCTCTGATCTTATGGCTCGTTATTGTGTCTATTATATCGTAGCCAGTCTCTCTCTCACCAAACGAGTTTAAATTATCGTCAATAAATCCTATTAAATTGTACTGAAAATAGTTGTTGCTAATCTCTTCCTTTATATAGCTCAACAATTCTCTTGCAAAACCACCAGCACCTATTATTATTAAATCTTTCATCTTTTCCTACTTTTCATAAATAAAAAAACTCATTCATTACCTTCGAAAGGTAACATTTCGTTTAGCCCCTCTTTTTTGACGACCTTTATGATAGTCATAAAGATAATTTTTATTTCTGATATTATATTAATATTATTTACGTATTCTATATCATATTCGAATTTACCTTCCCATGATATTGCATTCCTACCATTAACCTGTGCTAATCCTGTCAAACCTGGTCTTACTTTATGTCTTTGCCTCTGACTACTATTATACAGAGGCAAGTACTCTACTATTAAAGGCCTTGGTCCAATAAAACTCATATCACCTTTTAAAATATTCCATAGTTCCGGCAATTCATCTACACTTGTATTGCGCATGAATTTGCCAAACTTTGTCAATCTGATATGATCAGCTAATAATTCGCCGTTCTTATCTCTTTCATCTGTCATTGACCTAAATTTATAGATAATAAAAATCTTTTCATTTAAGCCTGGGCGTTCTTGCTTGAATATTACTGGGCTACCGAGTTTGAATCGAACAAGGATAGCTGTTATCAGTAATATAGGAGATAAGATTAATAATGCAAGAATTGAAAAAATGATATCTAATGGACGTTTGAAATATTTCTTATACATAAATCTCCTTTGAATAGTAATGCTTCGCATAGTCAAGCAGAGCTTAGAGATACTGCGTATAGATATGCAGATGCATAGACAAACTGGCGTTTAGAAAAGCTATAATAAAGACTTACTTCGTATAGAGATGCTTCGCATAGGCAAACTAAAGTTTAGAGAAGCTACGCGTAGCAGTCTCTGCGACGTAGTCACTTCTACAACACAGTTGTCTCTACAGAAAAGCTGTATCTATTGAATACCTGCATCTCTTATAGGTGTTAAAGATCTTGGTATATATTGTACCTCGTAATGGCAATAAATATCATCATATATATCATATATTTGATTACTTATATCATCATTGATAAAAAAATTATTAGTAGCATCTATTTTATTATTTATAGGTTGCTCATATCTATCATCAGGCTGGATATAAATATATAAGTTTTCTTTTTCGTAAAAGTTATTTGATAAAATAGAGATTTTAGATCCATATGTAAAATGGATATCCCTTATGTTATTCTTTAAAAAAGAGTTCTTAGATATATAAATTTTGGATTGATACATATCAATATTTTTTTTATTGTTGAAAAAAAAATTGTTCTCCAATCTGGAGTTTGGTACAATATAATATTTTAAGCTTAAATCGTTTTTATGAAAATAATTATTGATTATATTTGAGGACATTTGCATAACATCAAAGTTCATGTTATTATTATAAGAAATATTATTGCGTGCATAGAAATAGTTAATTGGGTATTGTGTACCATTGGCAACGCAAATTGAAGTTACAGTAGAGTTTTTATTTAAAATATTTTCGAGAATAATCTCTCCGCCCTTTATATCAATTGCACACATATTTTGATCAATAACTATATTGGATATTTGTGTTTTAGGAGAAATGGATGAAATGCCATCCTTTATAAAACTTATTATAATGTTATGCAGATCGACAGATTCATTTCCATAAACAGATATATTGTTAAAAAAATGTAAGTCTTCCATTTCGTTTTGTGTAATGTTATTAACACTATAGGCTGATGTAAGTTTAAAGTATCCTTCGATTGTGCAATTTAAATTATTAAAAAACTCAAGTTTTTTTTGAGGATCAATTGCAAGTATAGCACCTGCTTCTACAATAGCTGGCGACAATATCTGAGTATTCTGCTTAAAATTATACTGAACACCTGATTCAAAGACAATGGGTTCAGTAATAGGGGTAGAGATATCGATGCTTGGTTTTAACTCTATTCTTTGAAGAGAATTCTTGCCCTCAGACAGGCTAATCTCGTAAACATACTTTAAAGATACACCTTCTTTGAGAAATGCTAAATTATACTTACCAGGTTTGATATTGATTAATTGATAATTGCCTGCTGCATCTGTTTGTGCATACGATACTGGAAATTGCAGACGATGATCAAATTCTGTCTCTTGACTGATAATTACACCTATATGTGGATATTCTTGATTTATACGTACGAGAGTGGTATCGAGATAGGCTGGTGTATATAGGGCTACGGTAACGTCGGAGTAGTCGTCTGTACCGAGAATGGATATAGT
>Ga0265293_10010281_pt1 | contig 13119 bp, 13 predicted proteins | sample Munlanlewell138R_FD_192505 | JGI IMG/M metagenome (GOLD analysis project Ga0265293, IMG submission 192505) | Leachate microbial communities from a municipal landfill in Southern Ontario, Canada - Leachate well 138R | ecosystem: Engineered > Solid waste > Landfill > Unclassified | place: Canada... | reverse complement strand
GTCATAAACCGCCATGCATCATTCGTCATTCGCAATTCGTCATTCTCTAAGTCCACCAGTCTCAGGCAAAAATAGCAGAAGTTTACAATAGATTAACCTATTTCCCGCGGTAATTTTTATATAGTTGTAAATCAGTGATTAGTGTTTTTTAAAATGATGTAAAAAATCTCTCTGTTTTTTTGTTATTTAAATTTTTTGTTCCTTTGCAGTTCGTTATGAGTGTTTTAATAGAAAAGAACCAAATAAGACAAAAAGAAAAAATTGTATCAGCATACGCGCCGGATTTACGTTCCCTTCGGAATGTACTCCCCGATCTCGATCCGGAAATCGTTTTTTTAAGAATATCGCCTTTATAGGATTCAGATAGCACTATTCTTTTCCCGCAGGTATGCAGGTATTGCTGTATTTGGGAATCACAAAGGAGCAAATCAACTGCATTTTGCACTTCTTTTTTCTGATTAGAAAGGTTGATGATTAATCGGATGTTTCACAAACCATTAAAATATTATTTATGATTTTTAAACGAAATTTACTTTTTATTGCATTAGTTTTTACTAGTTTCATTGCGTTTGCCCAGGATGAGGAGAAAAAGGATGGATTTACGTTTGGCGGAGCCCTGCGTTACAACCTGCTTTCTACTCATTACGAAAGTGGATCCGGAAGTTTGAATCCGCGATTTACCTGGGATACCTGGAGGTTAAATGTTGATGGTTCCATGTCGGGCATTGATCTTAGTTTTGAGTACCGTTTTTACCCTTCATTCGGGTCTCATTTTATTCACCACGGGTATTTGGGATATGCATTTTCTGATCAGGTTTACATGCAGTTGGGAGTCAATCAGGTACCTTTTGGTATTTCAACATTTGCCTCGCATTCCTGGTGGTTTCAGGGGCCTTATTATGTAGGGTTGGAGGATGATTATGATATGGGAATAAAATTTGATATAACAACAGGGAATAATGGTGTTTTGTCGTTGGCCTATTATCGGCAGGCAGAACCTGAAGGACCCAGTGCTGGCGGTGATGTAACCTATGGAAATGCAGGTCCTGGTCGTTATTCATACGACATTGTACCTGGAACCGGATCCGTTGAGACTAATGGCGGGTTTCAAACTGTGGATGCACACATTCGTGAGCTGGATCAGTTCAATGCCCGTTATACTTATAATATTATGCAAGGCTTGGAGATTGGGGCATCTGCACAGGTAGGAAGTATATATAATTCTGTACTTGATGATTCGGAAACCTCCACCGCTTTTGCCGGGCATTTGGTAGGTGATTTTGGGAATTTTAACCTGAAGGCAGAATTTATTAACTATAACTACAACGCCAGAAGTGATGACGATCAGGAGTTGGATGTTATTCAGATGGGAGCTTATGGCGACATATACTACGGAGGTGATGGTTATACAGGAGGTGTTGCTGCTCAGGCGAATATGTATGTCATTGGATTGGCTTATACCATCCCGGTAGAATGGGGTCCGGTTTCGGGTATTCAGCCCTATGTTGATTACACACTGATAGATAAAGCCAATCCCTATTTTCATAACACAGAACATCTGATCCCCGGATTTCTGGTCACTGCCGGACCTCTATATATCTATGTCGACTATGCCATGGGTAAAAACCAGCCCTGGCTGACTGATTCTTTCGGAAAAGGATTAGGCTCGGGAGTTGCCGATCCGGACTGGAATAAACGTTTCAATATTAACATAGGTTACTATTTTTAAGAATATATATGATGACGGATGATAGAGACATAATAATTAAAGCAGAGGGGTTGACTCTCATTTTTGGAAAACGCAAAAAGGAGGCGCTTGAACTTCTCAACCGGGGGTACAGCAAGACTGACATTTTAAAAAAGACCAGATGCACCATTGGCGTAAACAAGGCCAGTTTTGAGATCAAAAAGGGAGAGATTTTTGTTATTATGGGGCTATCGGGAAGCGGAAAATCATCCCTTATCCGTTGTCTGAACCGGCTGAATGAACCCACTGACGGGAAGGTCTATTTTAAAGACCATAACATTACCCGTGAAACAAACAAGCAACTGCTTCATACCCGTCGCACCGAAATGAGCATGGTTTTTCAAAAGTTTGGTTTACTACCGCACCGTACCATATTGGAAAACGCTGCATTTGGATTGGAAATCAGGGGAGAGACCAGAGAGCAAAGGGAGGAGAAGGCAAGGATCGCGTTAAAAACTGTTGGTCTCGAAGGTTACGAAGAGCAGTATCCCCGGGAGTTGTCGGGTGGCATGCAGCAGCGTGTAGGACTGGCGCGGGCACTGGCAAATGACACCGACGTTCTGCTGATGGATGAAGCTTTCTCTGCCCTTGATCCGCTGATCAAATCGGATATGCAGGATGAATTGTTGCAAATCCAGAATAAACTGCATAAAACTATCGTGTTTATTACACACGACCTGAATGAAGCGATGAAGGTGGGAGACCGGATTGCCATCATGAAGGACGGGGTAATAGAGCAGATTGGAACAGCGGAAACGATACTTACCAGTCCGGCTACTGATTATGTTGAAGCATTTGTGGAAAGGGTCGACAGGAAAACAATTATCACTGCCGAAACATTGCTATTTAAGCATCCCACGACTGTCAAGCTCGGGAAAACAGGCCCCAAAGGCGTGCTTCATAAGATGCGGGAGGCCGGACTGAATGTGCTCCCCGTAGTCGATAATCTGGATAAGTTTCTGGGATACGTATGGCTCGAGGACATGATCGACCTGGAAAAAAGGAAAGTTCAGTCCATCGAAAGTGCCCTCTATTCGGAGGTGCCCAGCGTTTTGAAGAGCTATACAGTGGAGGAGATGCTGCCATTGATTACCGGGCATCACTATCCTCTGGCTGTTGTTGATGAAGAGGATGGCAGGCTGTTGGGGCTGGTTACGCAAACCTCCCTGATCATTGAGTCTACCCGCTATAGTAAAACCGAGATGAATGAATTAATTGATAATGCAAACGATTTATAGTATGGAAAAGATTATCCCATTAGGAGAATATATTGAACGAGGGATTAACGCGCTGGAAACCAATTTTTCTTTTCTATGGAGAGCTATTGATGATGGTATTTCCTGGACAGTTTCCTTTATGAATGATTTTTTTCTGGCCATTCCATTCGTGGTTTTTCTTTTGGTTGTTGCTACAGTAGCCTATTATGCCAAATCCCGGGGAAGGCTTTTCTCAAGAGAAGGATTAAAAAGGGGAGTGGGCCTTACCCTGTTTGTTGTCTTCGGGTTCTTCCTCATTTACGGAATGGGATATTGGAAGGAAGCGGTACAAACAATTACCCTGGTGCTGGTATCGACAGCTATTGCTTTGTTACTGGGTATTCCGTTTGGGATACTCTCCGCAAAAAGCAATATTGCTGATGCTATCGTCAAGCCCGTTCTCGACTTCATGCAGACCATGCCTGCTTTTGTCTATCTGATTCCGGCCATTTTTTTCTTCAGCGTAGGAAATACTCCGGGTGTAATAGCTACGGTAATTTTTTCGGTACCTCCGGCGGTACGACTTACCAATCTGGGTATCCGCAATGTACCGGGTGATGTTGTTGAAGCTGGCAGAGCCTTTGGAGCTAATGAAAAGCAGATATTGTACAAGATCCAGTTGCCCCTGGCTATGCCCACCATACTGGCTGGCATTAACCAGGTAATACTTCTTGCCTTGTCGATGGTGGTCATCGCATCCATGGTTGGTGCAAAAGGTCTTGGTAGCCTTGTATACCAGGGAATTCAGCAAAATGATATAGCTAAAGGCTTTGAGTCAGGCCTGGGAATTGTGATTCTGGCCATTGTCCTCGACAGGATTACTCAGGCAGTAGCCAATAAGAAATGATCAATTACGAATTACGAATTACGATAAATCAAAAAAATGAATAAAATGGAAGTTAAAAAGTTAATGAGTTTATTTTTAGTTTTAGTTTTGGCCGTAACTGTGAGCTCATGCGGAGGCGGACAAAAGTCAACTGACAAATCGAAAGAAGTCACCATTCTTTATCCAAACTGGGCTGAGGGTATAGCCTTTACCCATTTGGCAAAAGTGGCACTTGAGGAACATGGATTTACCGTTGAAGTGATTAATCTGGAACCCGGATTAATTTATGGAGAATTATCGAAAGCCAACTCCAAGGGTGATGTTTTTCTGGATGCCTGGTTGCCTCATACACATGCTCCCTACTGGGAAGATTATGGCGACAAGCTGGTGAAACTCGGGGAGTCTTTCAGCGATGGGACTACCGGACTGGTGGTGCCTTCATATGTAGATATCAACTCCATTGAAGAGCTCAATGATCAGGTTGATAAATTTGATGGCAAAATTATTGGTATTGGCAGCGGCGCTGGTATTCATTCTAATACGCTGAAAGCAATTGAAGTGTATGACCTGGACTTTGAACAGATATCTTCCAGCGGACCGGCAATGGTAGCCAGTCTTGAAAAGGCAGTCAGAGATAACAAATGGATTGTGATTACCGGATGGAAGCCTCATTTTAAGTGGATGAATTATGACATCAAATATTTAGATGATCCCCGTGGAGTGTATCCAAAAGATGTTTGTGCGATCGTTGCCAGAAAGGGATTTGAAGAGGAAAAGCCACAAGCTGCCCGGTTTTTTAAGAATTTTAACCTGGAGGAAAAGATGCTGTATGATCTTATGGCTGAAATTGATAAATTGGGAGAAGAAGCCGGTGCCGGAAAATGGTATGAAGCAAATAAAGACTATGTAGATCAGTGGATCAATTGATGGTGGGTTCAATAAATGTTTTGCTGACTGTTGGTATATATTCAACAGTCAGCTTTTTTTTTCAATCCTGACCTACAACCAACTTTTTGGTTTCAAACATTAAATTCTGCAGCAACAGGGATTGTTCAGTTAAATGCGTCATATCATTGGTTCCGTTGGAGAAATTCCAGCAGTTGGTCATTACCAAAACCGTAAATCCAGTGGTCTGATCCGTAAAACATTTCACTGAAGTACCGGAACTATCACCGCCATGTCCATAACCCAGGTTCAGGTAATGGAAAAGCCCCATTCCGTATCCGCTGGAGCTGATTTGGGAGGTGGGTACACTTGCCATCATGTAGCTGCTTACATAAGCCATTTTTATTCCCGCTTCCCCGTTTAGCAAAAGCTCATAAAATTTGCACAAATCACGTGGTGAGGTTATGATATTGCCTTCGCCTACATTAGCAGACATATTTTGCTCGGTCAGGTTTATGATTTCTCCGGATACCCAGCCATACGATTCAAGAAATGGCTCAGGTATTGTTTGTTCGTTGCCTCTATCCGGGAAACTGGTTTCATTCAACTGAAGAGGTTGGATAAACTCATCCTCCATAAACTGCCTGTATGATTTGCCGCTTACCCGTTCTATTATTTTTGCCAGCAGCTGGTACCCGCTGTTTGAGTAGGTCCAGCCTCCTCCGGGCTCGAATTCGTATTTTTGATGGGTACTGATATACGAGGTCATCTGGTCGATAGTCATGGTGAATTCCGGGCTTTTTGAGAAGATACTGTTCAGAAAGGACTCTCCGTCGGGATGATTAACCAGATCATAAACTCCTGCAGTATGATTCAACAGGCGCCAGATTGTAATCTGATCTTTGAATGGGATATTGTATTCTTCTGTATCCGGCAAATATGGAATCTCTTTTCCAGGGATCGTATCAGTGATAGAAGAATCAAAATGCAATAAACCTCTCTGGAAAAGCAGTACAATGCCTGCAGCAGTGAACGTTTTCGTGGTACTTTGTCCACGAAAATGGATGCTTTCGGAAAAGTTTTCGGCAAAACCCTGATAACCGAACCCGGTTTCATTGCCATATATTACACGAATGGCAAATCCTCCCGGAAAATCGGGGTACTCTGCTAAATACGCAGTATAGGTCTGGTCGGCCAATGCCTGAATCTTTTCATTCAACTCATAGTTATCCGGCTGAATATCATCATCATTTTGACATGCTGAAAAGAATAGGAAGGGTATCAATAGAGTGAATAAAAACACTTTTGAGAGATCTGTTTTCTTCATGAAGGTAAATTTAGGATTGAGTTTTATTTTGATCCTATAAAAGTATAACAATGAGCAGAAAAATGCAAGACTAATTCATAGGATTATTTTCCGGGCATGGTTTAGCTCCAGGGGCACCAGGACATGATGAATTATTATCCCTAAGTATGAATTAAAAATTCAAATGAACAAATATGTATATGAACTCGTTAGTAATAAAAAACTTAAAATCAATTAATAAAATGTTGTTATGAAAAAAGGAAAGTATTTATTTGCGATGATGGTTATTGGACTAGCCTTTTTTGTTGCAGGCTGCCAGTCGGGTACCGGAGAAAGAACAGAATCCAGTGAAGCACCAGCTATTGACTACAGCATGGACCTTGGTGGGGAGCCCTGGGTATTTGATATTGAAGAAGCCACTTTGGGAAATGAAAGTTACCGGGTTGCCAACTGGACGGGCAAGAATATGCAGTTGGTATTTATGACGCTTCAGCCGGGCGAAATAATTGATTTGGAAATGCATAGCGGTCACGATCAGTTTATCCGTATTGAGCAGGGTGAAGCCCGGGTGCAAATGGGAAAAGCGGAAGACAATCTTAATTTCGACAAAAAGGTTTCCGACGACTGGGCCATACTGGTACCCGCAGGATACTGGCACAAGGTTGAGAATATTGGCCGCACGGATTTGAAAGTTTACACCTTATACGGACCACCAGAGCACAAAAAGGGAACTGCGCACAAAACCTATGAAGAAGCAAGGGAAGCTCATCATGACCATTGAACTTTTTCTTGATAAAATTTGAATAAATAGACAGGCAATCGGGTTTATGCTCTAAATAAAATTTACTTAATCGCTCCTATAAAGAGCTATTTCGCAATCTTAAAATGGATAGTCGACCAGGTTAGTAGTGAGTGGTGTATGTGACAAGTAGTCTACTCATCATATTTTAGCCTTTTCCCCTGGCCTTCTCCTCCGCCCGATTTGCGGCGTTTTCCTAATCCTTTGCCCAATTTTTGCAATAATGTTTCAACGGGCTGTTTTTTGCATTTTCCTAACCCTCTACCTGTTTGGGGTCCTTTTCCTTCGGGCCCTGTTCCGTTTAATTTTGGCATAATTTTTTATTTAAATGTTTACCTGTTTTTTGCAATTGTGTGGAGTTTCCCACGAATTATTTTTTTACGGATAGCACTTAATCTGTCAACAAAAAGTATTCCCTGAAGATGGTCATATTCATGTTGAAAAATGCGGGACTCTAGTCCGGTTAAAATTTCTTCTTTCCAATCGAAATTCAGGTCACGATAACGCACCTCTACTTTTTCGGGGCGTTTAACGTCTTCAAATATTCCGGGGATACTCAGACATCCTTCCTTGTACCATGTTTTGTTGTCATCCTGGTTCAGGATTACCGGATTCAGAAAGACTTTTTCAACAGGTTCAATCTCACTATTTCCCATGGGAGTGGTCACGATAATTGCCCCGGCAAGATTTGCTGCAACGGTTGATTTTCCCACTCCACCTTTGCCTGATGCAATCACAATGATGTTTTTAACGCCAGGCATTATCATTTTTTCGAATACTTTTGGATTCATTTTCAAGATTTTTTTGTTGTGTTTTTCAAATTCATTACATCGTGGATTTAGGTATTTTGGGACTGTTAAAGAAAACAACCGAATTGCTTTTTGGTATACCAATCAATTCTCCAATTACATCGCATTTTACCATAAACAAAAAGAAAATTTTTTTCTCCTTGTTATTTATTAGTCCTTCCAGGTTACCTTGCCCCTTGGAGATAATTATATCGGCTTTGTCAAATAATTTTTTAAATTCTGGAGAACAGTGTTTTACAAGCGTGGAGGGGGCATCATATCCGTTTGAAATAATCTTTGCAACATTTGTCATTCCCACATTTTCAGCATCTTTGGTTGTTACATCGTTTATGACAGGTGCACCTCGTGTGGCAAACCAAAGGTTAGGATGGTTGATTACACTGATAAAAATTTTATCCAGCACAATTTCTCCGGCATTGTCGCCTAAATACAATACAGTGGATGCCCGTTTCAATTCTTGATATAGTATTTCGGAATGATCGATAGCGGGTATTTTTGAAGCTGCAGCCGCCAATGTTTTAAATACATCGAACGGCTCCGGTGGACCAAAGTCGATTATATTTCCTGCAAGTGCATAACGTAAAGCCGTTTGGAAGGGATTCGGAGAATTTTCGATTTTTTCGCGTATGTCTCCTTCCAGGCTCAGCATCAGCTGATTGTATTCATCCTTTTCTTTTTTGTACAAATCGTTGATTTTTGCCTCCTTCTTTAATAACCGATGAAGGTAACAAGCAGCTTCCGGAGTTAATGTTCCGTTGTTCCTGTTTTCAGCGATAAACAGGTTATACCCGTTCATTATCTTTTTTGCAATGTTTTTCGGGATATTATGCTTTATCAACATTTTTTGCGCCTGAGTAAGAAGGCAATTTTCACAATCGGTGTGCATTATTCTGATTTTATGTGTGGTTACAAAATTTATTCAAACGTATGTTCACAACGTAAGATTGCTCAAAATTAATTTAAAATATTTTATTTTGGACAATAGTTTGATTGGTTTTGTTGTGAATTTTAGAAAAACTTATTTTATTTCCCAAGTGACAACAATTGTTTATTATTATTCATCCTAACAAATAATTGTTTTTCTTAAATTTGCTTTAGAGACTGTTTTGAATTTATCCATACTGTCTCTAAGTAAAATTCTAAATCAATTAGCATGAAAGCTTTTTATGTCAATGGTTTAATGGTTTTAATAAGCTTGAATAGTTTTGCTCAAAAACCTCCCGATGGTGCGGTACATCAATCCTCCAGATCCTTTTTAACCCAGGCTCCACCAGGTGATCACTGGGTCCAGGCACGTTGTGATGTTGTCACCTTAGAAAAAGGCGTTGCAAATGATGGTATTATTGAGATCGATTTTCTGGAAGTTATACAGGAAGACCTCACTACTGGTGAAATTGTCTCGTTAGCAAGAGAGGACTATAGTGTAGATGGTTATAGGCCAAGCATTTATGAAGCAGGTTTGTACCGCAGAGAGCCCTGGTTTGTGGATGATGACAAACCCGCTGAGTTGATCAACTCCATACAGAGAGGTGGTTCATTAATTATAAAAGTTGGTGAGCAACCTGACAGTATTTCACATTTTTGGACCAAATGCACAAAAAATGCTGACAATACCCGGCACAGAGTCGTTATTCGATTTCGAATATCTGGTGAAATTGGACTGCAGGTTGGTCTTGACTATAGCCCGACTCCAGATTGCAATATCAACAACCATACAGAAGCTTTTGTTTCACAATGGTACTATGACACCGATGGCCGGTTTATAGAAGATACCATTCCTGACTATACTCTTGAAAAGCTTGGCCGCGAACATTACGGTGTTTACACCGATGGTACTTTTTTCATTTCGAAGCAACTTGTTGATCGAATAGAAGGGACATCTGTTGAACTTGTTACAGAAGAGAATGATTGGATCCATGAAGAAATGATTTTGATTAATGATAAATTTCAATACAACATCAATAAAACACTAAAAGGCCTCATCAGATACTGCTTCCGGGTTGATGATTTAGATTCCAATTATATACCGGATGCAGTGAGTAACCATCTTATTTTTCTGAATGAAGACGTGGTTGATAATCTTAACCAGAATGGATATGATTTTTTAACTGAGGCGATGGTCCCTTTATCAGGTACAATTTCGACAGTCCGGGCAGACCTTCATCTTTCATTGAGCCCTGACAGCGTTTACCTTTACATTCGATCTCCACATCAAATAAGAAGGATATACATTGTTGATATGGCTGGGCGGATTTCGTATGATAACCGGGATAATAATTCCGGCGAGGTTTTGATTGCCGGACTCAGTGCCGGAACTTACATCGTTTATATTGAAACGGATAAGGGAATGTTTGCTGAAAAATTTGTGAAATAACAGTACTCAAGTTTCACCCAAGGCACTAGAGTTGATAATTAAAAATTTAATGTTTAAAAGCTGTATTCATTGGTATGAGCCAAAGCGAAGCTGATGATTATGGTTATCGCGGAACTAATGAGGGAACCAAATTAAAAGCAACGAGCGGATGGAGAGACAATGAAAATGGAACCGATGATTTTGGGTTTTCGGCTCTTCCACGTGGTTTCCGTAACGACTACTATGGTTTTTTCGCCAATTATAGAAACAACGGTTTCTGGTGGAGTTCTACTACAAGTGATACAAATAATGCCTGGAACCGGATTTTATCTGACGTCGATTTGTCCATTATGCGAACATACTACCCTAAGGATCATGGTATTAGTGTTCGCTGTGTCAGGGGTAATTAATTGTTATATTTTTTGAATCGTTATACAAATTCCGATTGGCTGGATTCCTTTGCACCATGGGTTACAGGAAAGTGCATATTTAATTCTCAGCCTGCCGCAAACTAAATGACCTGAAGGCCCTGATTAATCGACCTCATCTGATGGATCATAGAGTTGCAGTTTAAAGTTGAACCCACCATAGGGATCCAGGAGCTCGATCAGGTTTTCAACGGTAATTCGCTTGCTGTCAATTTCAAAAACTGTATTAAAAGATGTATCGGATAAATCGTTAGTCCAGCCCAAGGTTCCTCTTACGACATCACTAATGATCTCCTGCTTGCCATGTATAACTTTTAAATGTCTGCGATTGATCCATCTTTTTATTTTGGCTTTCAGCAGCAATTCAGCTTTTTCGACATCCGTTGTGACATCGGTTAATACCTGGATTGAATTAAGCGGACTGCCTGTTTTATCGACCTCAACAGCTTCTGAGAGCTGTTGTATACCGAGTGGAAATGTGAATATTTTATAATGATGTTTTTTATTCCACTTATCGGTGATAAAAAAATCATACCCACTATCCAGGGTGCTGTATGTGATCGAACTCATACTCATAGGATTTAATCTTCAAAAATACAAGAATTCAATAATATGGATGTTGATGTGAATGATATAAATTATCAATAGATTTTTTGTGGAAACTCGTTTTTCCCTTCCATCACATAAGGCAATTTCCACACATTGCCATCGAAGTCACCGAAATAGAGTTCTGATTTGCTGAATTGGTTCGGATGGCCGTCGGCCCAAAAGAAACAAAAAGGCGGCTTAAAGTTAAGCGGCTTCCGGATATACGAATGATTATACCTGCTGTTATTGGTTAGTTCTCTGGTTTTTATCCAGGTCTTTCCCTGGTTTGTGGATTGCCAGATCTCAATTTCCCCTCCAGCGCCCCATTTTTGTGGTTTTTCCATCAATGGTGCCACTATTCTCCAATTCTTTTCAGAAATAAATAGACTACCCATGTCGTAATTGTGGTCCGATTCGGTCACAACAGTTGTAACCCACTTTAACCCATCCCAGCGTGTCAGGCACCATTCATATGGAGCGTTGTCAGGTCCCGGTTCATGTCCGTTGCTGCGCAGGTACAGACATACCGGATTGCCTGCTGGATCGAACGCCATATCCTTCATGTATACATTTTTCCCGGATGTTTGGTAATTGGTGATAAGGGCCGGATTTTCAGGTTCTAACAATGGAATTTGCAGGATTTCACCATTCGCACTGGTCCATGTTTCTCCCAGATCACCTGTTTCCATGTAATAGAGATCCGTACGTTTATCCACATTCCCGTCGGGATGCCGGTTAAAGAAGGTTCCCACTTTTTCGTCTTCAAAGCAGGCACTTGTTTGGTAGTGTCCCGAGCGTTCTCCCTGATTTTCGGCAATGGCAGCGAGTAATTTATCTTCTGTCCACGTAAAGCCATCCGTACTGGATTCGAAAAACAGCTGACGAACACCGGTATATTTGGTAAATAGATGCAGATAACCATTACTTGTATTCCATGGCTGCGGGTATGTTATTTCCTTTTCTGAGATCATTTCAAAGGCTTCAATATCATAAGGCTTTTTGCTTCGGAACTTAAATCCCGAACGACCTCTGCCGCGTCCGCTGACGAATACCCACAGATGCCCGTCATCGCCAATCATGATTGAAGGATTATCGTGTGGATCATTCACCCCCTTTTTGTCATAAACGATGGTTGGTTTTGATACTTTGCCCGTATTGTGGTCATATATCCCGATCATACAGAGGAGGTAACGGGCTGTGTCCTGTGTTGTGCCACCGTAGACAAAAAATGTTTTATTCACTTCTTCAGCATAGGCAGCCAGGGGAACATGTTTTGCCGTATAAGTTCCCAATCCTCCGGAGTATTTATCGCCATATTCAAATTTTTGGTTCAGTTCAAACCAGATACCCCGGTATCCGTCCATTTTCTTCCCGGTTGTTTGGGCAGGGACGGGGTGGGATGTAAACAGGAAGGCGATGATTGTCAAATAAATTATTTTCCACATAGGATTATGATTTAATTACGCCTCAATGATTATTTCTTTCAGTGGTTTCAAAATTAACGAATTATTTTAGTAGCAGGATTTCATATTATCTTTTTTTTATGTTGTTGTGAGTGTTTCTCACTATTATGTTTTTATGATTTTTTTAGTTTTTTTGTTAACATTAATTGCTGCAAGCAATTTTTATCCAATGATTTGCACTTATAGCAAATCGGCCTTTTTCAACTGCTCTTTTGCATCTTTGTAGCCTTGCTCTATCAGATCTTGAATCTGATCAGTGCTTACCATATTAAATCTTGACAAGTCGGGTGTTACCACTATATCGGCTTCCTCGGTTTGATATTTGGCAGCCGCTTTCAGGGTAAAGTGAAAACTGTTGATTATTACATCAAGGATACTGTTTGGTTTATTGTAAGTTTTTTTAGCGTTTAAATCCACTCCTATAATGTACTCTGCACCCATATTTTTCGCAGTGTCAATGGGGATATTTTCCACTATCCCTCCGTCGACCAATAGTTTTTCATCAAATTCAACCGGACTAAAGACTCCCGGAATACAAGTACTAGCCATTACAGCTTTTGCCACGGGGCCTTTATTTAAAATAACTTTTTCTCCGTTGCTTATGTCAGTAGCTATAACAGCAAGTGGTATTTTAGCGTCTTCTATTCTTTTTGCTCCGA
>Ga0265293_10010280_pt1 | contig 13122 bp, 20 predicted proteins | sample Munlanlewell138R_FD_192505 | JGI IMG/M metagenome (GOLD analysis project Ga0265293, IMG submission 192505) | Leachate microbial communities from a municipal landfill in Southern Ontario, Canada - Leachate well 138R | ecosystem: Engineered > Solid waste > Landfill > Unclassified | place: Canada... | reverse complement strand
GTATCTATCAGCCTAGGAAAGGTTTTAGAAGTATCGTTTATTTTAGATTCTGGAGGGACAAATCCAGTCGGAGGGGGTGGTTTGTGGTTCATTTAGTTTCCTTATAGCATGGGCAAACAAGTTTTTTGGTTCGCCAATCTTCTATACAAGCTCCGCAATAGCAATTGGAGTATGGATTCTTACAAGTAAAGGCATATCGTTCTTCAAGCTGGTGCCATCTTTTTGCGATAGTTCTCCAACTACATTTTGAAGTTTTTTGTTTAGGAGTACTGAAGGCGTCCTTAGTATCTTCGACTGCCGAGATAAGATCTTCAGCATTAAACTGGATGTCTTTTTTAGGATTCATTTTTTGACTTATTATACAGGTCCCAAGCTTCGCCTATAGAGGATGCCCTAAATCTCCCGTAGTATGTTATCTCCATATCCCCTAGTTGTTTGTTACAAAAGATACAGCGATGCCAATGACCGCTATGTATTTCTCGTAGCCAAGCGTGTTTATATGAGCAGCAATCGCAGTTGACATATGCGAGATAAAACCATCTAGGCTTTATAGGCTTTCTAGGTTTTATTGGACTGTATGGCATGAAGCGTTCTTCTTTATGCATTCTTTAGACCTGGCACAGAGGCCATCGCAAGGGTCTCCATCATGACAGATTTCGGGGAGACGTGAATCTTCATTGTCATTCCAATTAGGAGAGGCTTCTACAATCTCATTTCCATTAAAGAGATACCACCATTGTTTATCTCTTCCAGTGGCTTTTATTGAACTTACTTTGGTAAAGAGTTCTCCCTCAAGGCGGAAGGTATTTCCGTCCTTTAATTGTTCAAAAAATTCGCAATGTTGGTATCTGTCCATAATGTGACCTTTCTGAGCAAAGAGTAGTCTTATAGGATAGGAAAGACAAGGAAAAAATATGAATGTATAATAGACTATGCCAAACCGTTCAAGTAAACTTACAAAAGTCTACAATTGGATTCCTACATTTGATGGCATACATGGTAATTACAAGATATTATCTTAAATACCTAGGCCTTTTGTCAAAAATAGAGGAATAAGAACATCTAGAACTTTGGATATAGGAGAAATGAGAATGAAATTGTCAAAATCTCAATGGGAGCACATAGGAAAAAAGGCTGGTTGGCTGAATCTTGACTCCTCAAACCAGGCATATGTTGAAATAGAATTAAATAAGTCAACTGTAAGCAAACGGGTCCCTCTTCCTTACGGGATTGATAAAACAGATTCTGATAAATTGAAACAATATGTTAAAAGGTATTTTTCAGATATGGGATATGAAGTCGGGAATATAAAGGTTTTATAAGAGAGGTAATTATGAATACTGATAAAGAAAAAGAAATTTTACTAGCGAAGGCAAAATGGGAGCAAATAGTGAAAGAAGCGGGATTGAATTCTGCGGAAAATAAAGCCAAGAAAGTCTCTGTTGAATCTTCAAAAAAGACTCTTGTTAAAACCGCTGGAGAGGTCCCCTTCACAGAAGAAGAACTGTTCGCATTAAAGGCTATTGGAGACCATTATAATGTTGATGGGTCTGACTATATAGAAATAGGTGACTTTATTAATGTCCAAAAAAATGACGAAAACGATTTCAGTATCTATAATAAAGCAACTCAAGAATACAAAGAACTTACTGACTTTAATCAAACACTTGAATTAGCGAAAGCATGGAATAAAGGTCCAAGCGCTTAAGAAATGAGCTGGTTTGAGAATTTTCTAAAACTCGCAGCTTCAGAAAAGTCTATTTGGTATCATGGAACATCTTTGCCAAGAGCAAAGAAAATATTGTCAGAAGGCCTAGTTCCAGTTCCAAAAGAAAAGACTTGGGAAAAAGATGAAGCAGCACACTTCGGCAAGCCCTCTAGGGCCTCGTTGCCGGGGGTGTATCTTACAAGGAATTTAATGACAGCAATATCTTCTGCGGCTAATGCTGCTGGAGGATATCGTTCTGGAATTAGCAGGGCTATTGTTTGCGTAGAATTACAGGAAAAAACATTATTCGCCGATGAAGACAAAGCGGACATTGGTACTGTTGCTATACCTGGACTTTTAACAACTCAAAGCGGAGTTGCCGACCTATATTACTCTCTTCTCTTTGATAAAGATGAAAGTTATTTAGAAACTTGCAGGAAGGCTTATGTGGAAAAAAGTTTAGAGATATTGGTTCTTAATTTAAAGGATGAATATAAAACAAAAGAGTTGTTAGAAAGAATCAGACAAATGCTCTATGATGGATGGCCTATCGTATTACGCCGGCAAGCAGCTTATGTGGCAGATTATAACTCAAATATGTGGAGGGATAGGATAGGAAAAGATGCGTTTTTAGGTATAAATGTAGACAATCCGGCAGATTATCAAAGACAGGGAGAGGAGAAAGTCAGACAAATCCTTGATAAGATTTCTCCTTTTCTAGACAAAGCAAGTGCAGAAAATGCATATTCTGAATTTATTGACAAAATAACCAGAACGATGAAAGGCCTAGCAAGAGAGAAGGCTTCGTCCTGGAACTTTAATACAACAGGTCGTTCAACAAACCCGATCGGGTTTAAGGGGTCAAATAAGATTGTTTCCATTATATCCCTTGAGGCTGATAATGACGGAAGGGATACTCCTAAATTACTCTTTGGAGAATTTCCTCAAGACTTCATAAATCAATGGACTGAAAGAATTAGTGGGAAAACTTTCAAGACTTAAAAAGGTTGATTTCTATTCTGATTCTGTCATTATTCCTTGATGAAAAGAATAAATGACGGATATCACAGCCCAGCTTCTGATGCAAAACGTTCGGCCTCAATGAAAGCTCGTTGGGCAGACCCAGAAACAAGAGCAAGGTTTTTAGCGGCTCTTGCGGAAGGCGAACAGAACCACGAAGGAGTTAGAGAATATTGGAGTCATCCAGAGTCGAAAGTTAAGGCTTCAAATAGGATGAAAAAACTATGGGCGAATCCTGAATGGGTGTCTAACTGGAAGAAACATCAGAATTCAAAAAAGGCAACTCCTGAGGAGAGGGCTATACATTCTGCGTTAATGAAACGGCTATGGGCAAACCCCGAATTCAGGAAAAAGCAAAGTCTTTCCAGGAAACCAGTTAATCCGGAAGAGGCTTCTAAAAGGTCGCGAGAGATGTGGGAAAATATAGAGTTTCGTAAGAAACAAGAAGAAACTAGATTACGAAGTCGGATAAAGGCTTGGGAATCTGGTGAGTGGACTCCATATCTTAAAAAGAGATATGGGGAAGTTCCTGACTTTGCTAAACAGCCACTGGTTGATTACGTTTGACTCCGAAGTCTTTGTCTAATCTTTCCATATCTTTGTAAAGAATTGACAATACCTCTATTATCTTATTCGCCTCTTCAATAGTTAATCGGTAAGCAGAAAAATCACCTTTAATAGCACCATGTCTATTTAGATATTCGATAATTTCATTTCTTGGATATCCATGGACTTTTGTTAATTGGTACATCAGTCCTGAAACTTCATGTTTTTTCCCTGCTAGTTGAGTAGCTTCAGAATCAACTGATTTACCCCATCCAGCTTGACGACCTATATATTCCCATTGAGCTTTTGATAATAAAATTTTCATATAGAATTATTCTTTTTTCATATATCTATATCCTTCAGGTCTGATTAACGAAAAAGATAATCATTAGAAGGATTCTTCCTGATTAGGCTAGAAGGATATTTTTTGAGAACAAATCAACTAACAATTCAGGAGTAAGCATGAAATTAGAAAAGACAGCATCGGGTTCTAAAAAGATAACAATATCTCGCAAAGAATGGCAATCCATTGGAGTAAAAGCTGGATGGGTCAAAACTGCGCAACCAGCCCCGCAGCAACAGCAACAGGCGCAACCACAGCAGGAGCAATTCCCTAATGCTCCAGTTACAAAAGCTTTGGGCGATTATTTAACCCAACTCGGTGGAAAACTCGGACCTGGTGGCGAATTTAGTAAGGAAGTTCAATTGCTTATGCAAGACGGAAGGACCGCATCGACTGTTCAAGCTCTAGCTGGACAATTAAAAGCTGTCTTGAATACAATTGAACAATCCGCAGGATAATCAATGCGTATTTTGCCGTCAGGAATGGAAAGATCTCCTTTCGAAAGGGTCTTTTCAAAAAACGTTTCCGCAGAATTTGACTCTCCATTTTCTGGTTTGGCAAACGACAGGAAACTAACGGAAGAAGAACTTATTAGGGCAATCCGCTTTACTATTGCTTCAGAATACGAAGCCATTCAGATGTATATGCAATTGGCGGAATCTACCGACAATCAGTTAGCTATAGATGTCCTTAAAAGCATTTCTGATGAAGAAAGAGTTCATGCTGGAGAATTCCTAAAACTCCTTGAGACATTAGACCCAGAAGAAGCCAAACTTTATGCTGAAGGTGCAGATGAAGTTGAAGTGGAAATAAAATGAAAATCTTTGCCCAAGCAAGAACTCCTGTAAATCTGCAGGATCTTCCGAATGAAATTTTGTCAAGCATTGGAGAGCTTGCAATTAATAACATTGTATTCGTAAGTTCGGAAGCCCAGGGAAGTCCAGATTACTATGTGATAACTCTTTCAGACAATTCTTTAAATAGAAGTCAAATTGGGAAAATAGCCTCTATGCAAACTCCTTGGGAAGCGCATATCAGCGCGATGGCTGGAAAACTAACTTTGATGTGTTTTACGAGCGGTTGATAATTAAATTAGACAACAAAGAAGCGGAGCAATTAAGCTCCGCTTTTTTGTTGGTCCTTTGAAAAACTAATCCATGGCGGGACTATTGATTCACCCGCAATCCATCTTCATTCCTACGTTATTCGCCCATACCTTGCCTTCCTCGGTCTAGAGCCAAAGAAGTGACCTTCAGTTAAGTAGGTCCGGTAGGCGGCATGGTTGACCGCCAACGAGATACAGCCATCAATAGCTTTTATAGCAATTATCGATTTGTCTCGTTCTTACGAAGCTAGAAGTTGGCCAACTCCCGCTTTTTCAGGTTTACGCAAAAATGACCGTGAAACCAACCTGTATTCTTCATACCGATTGAACTTTAGGGGCTGGCGACCCCTTGCACCCCTTCTTTTTAGAAGGAATGGTTTCTTCAGTCACATGAACTAGATTCTCAAAGAACTATTTAGAAGTTACGATATGTCTGAAAAGAATGCAAGAGTTTTTTGAATTATTTTTTGACAATCTTTATATGGGGAGCGTAAAACCCCGACATCTTTAGTGTCGGGGATGTAAGCGACCAAAGTATTTTCATCTTTTTAGAGGATTTTAACGGTTTCAAGTGTAAATATTAATAGTCACACAGATGAAATCAATCAAAATCAAACTAGGCTACTCAAATCAATCCAAGGAAGACGGACTTTTAGCCGTCTTTACTGCCTTGGATTTGGTTGCCAAGGAATATTTGGTTCTCCGCAAAGCGGAATTGGAATCCAAGACTTACAAGCCGTTCAAGGAGCATTACCAGTCTTTCAGGGCTTCTTATCCCAACCTTAACTCTGGCGTCCTACAAAGCCATTTGAGGGCGGTTGACAGCCAAATCAAGGCTCATATCTCTTGGTGCAAGAAAAAGCATAAGTTGGTTTCTTTTCCTGAAACAATCCGTCGGTGTTGAATGGGTCTCAATGTGAATCAGACCAGAGTAAAAGCTTTAAACTCGAAGCTAGTGTGGCTTTAGCCACCTAGTAGTTCACATAATAAACGTTAGATAATATTATTAAAAAATGGAGATACTATGACAAAATTTATATTAAATCAATTAAATTTATGGTTTGGGACAACATTCGGGTGGCCTAAGGCTGTAAGTTTTATAAAGGCTGCTATGATTACACCATTATTGGTCTATAAGGACAATAAACAAGTATCAAAACAAGCAGAAAAACTGGCAAAATCAAAACATTACAATAGTGTAGCCAGTTTAATAGACTTACAAGAAGGAAGAAACTATATTGTAATGGGAAGAACTGCATCTAAGCTACATAAAGATTGTGAAAAAAATATAATATTGACATTAAATGAAGATATAACACCAATTATTATTATTCGGAACGATTGGGCAGTTAGAAATAAATGGAAACAAACCATTCCTTCTATTGGTGGACCAGCACCAGCAAATATGGGCGATTTTTATAATAATAGTATATTGGAATCAGAGAAAAAATTTCTTAATTGTCTAAAGAAATACTTTCCATACATACATATACAATTAAATATAGAACCTGGTACAAGTGCCGCTGCTAACTTTTCTTTACAATTAGCAGGCCATTTAAGAAATATTGGATTTAAAAATAAATTAATTATCAATCCGTATAGTGCAACTAATGCAAGTGAAGCCATCAGAAGTCAGTTAAATAGTTTAGGTGTTGTGTGGGCTCGAAGCTATCATAAAAATAATCCCCCACCCGATCCAATATGGAATACCGATGGTAATGTGTCTATTAATGGAACTAATGTTAAAAATTGGTTGAATAATATTGAATCAAGTGGCAAAGAATATATATTATGGACAAAGTCATTAGCCGATTGTCCTAATGGAATACCATCTGAATATCTATAAGGGGCAATATTATGAGTTCAATTGAAAAATGGTGGAAAGGTGTTTGGGGATGGATTAAATGCAAAATTTTCGGAAAAGATTGTGATGAACCATCATCTAACCGCGTCATAATAAAAGGAACAAATTTTGAACTTAATGGTAAGAGATTTTATCCAATTGCAGATACTGCATGGCAACTATTAAAGGTTTCAGATCCTGATATTATACATTATTTAGATACAAGAAAAGCACAAGGATTTAATGCTATAAAATTTGGAATAGAATGTGATACCTTTGGTAATTCTGTTAATAAGCCTAATGAAATGCGCTTACTTAAAATAGAACGTATTTTGAGATGGTTAAAGGAGCGTAATATGTTTGCTGAATTAGGATTAGGTCCTATAATGAATTATGACAAAAATATAAGAATACCTTTAGGCGAACGCGAAAAATTGGGAGAGGTGGTTGGAGAGCGATTTAATAAATATGATAACATTTGGGCTTGGATTGTGGGTGGATTGGACGACAAGTTTAATGTTTCACAAATTAAAGGAATTGAAAAGGGATTAAGAAAAAAAGATCCTAATAGAATTGTTGGATATCATCCAGCGCATAATCAACAATACGAATGTGATTTTACATATGCCCAATCTGGTCATAAAAATTTAACAGAAAATAATGTAATAAACCTTCAAAATAAAGCATCAAAAACAAAACCGTGGTATGATGGTGAACCCTGTTATGAACATTTGGCACAATATGGAAACGAATCACATATTATAGACCACAATGATATTATTAAAATTACAAAAGCGGGATTAAACAGAAAAGCCGGACTAACTTATGGATCTATTAAAGTGGCTTTATTTGAAAATGGATGGAAGAATAAATTGAATTCAAAGGGAGTTCAAGAGTTCTTAAAAATAGCAAATAATATTTAAGGAGAAAAAATATGAATGAATTTGATAAATTAGAAAAATGGTGGAAAGATCTTTGGCATAAAATAAAGGTGTTGCTTGGTCTCGAAAAGGAAAATAAATGTAAATTAAACCCATCAGAGTTTAGATCAGGTTTTATATGGAAGCCTATTGCTGACCATAATCCAAATGTAGTAGTGTTAATGCCGGCTAATGCAACTGGCAGAACAAAGACACAAGCTCACCTAGAACAAGATGGTAAATTTTTAGAAGTTGCTAACTATACCGGAATAGGCAATGGGAATAGAGAACATTATAGGTTTTCTAAAACAGGATCAAAGTATCCCAAAAATATTCAGTTCGTGTGTGAAGTGGAAAAATGTACATTTAAGTACCATATTGCTAATCCAGGCCAGCGTTATGATAGTAATATATCCCCAATAGTGTAAAATGATTTTAAAGATTACAATTGGAAGTATTATATTATTGGGTGGATTGGGATATATGATTTATATGGGGAGCGTAAAACCCCGACATCTTTAGTGTCGGGGATGTAAGCGACCAAAGTATTTTCAGATTCTTAAAGGATTTTAGTTGGTTTAAGTGTAAATATTAGTAGTCACAGATGAAATCAATCAAAATCAAACTAGGTTACTCTAATCAATACAAGGAAGACGGGCTTCTAGCCGTTTTTATGGCTTTGGATTCGGTTGCCAAGGAGTATCTGGTTCTCCGCAAGGCGGAACTGGAATCCAAGACATACAAGCCGTTCAAGGAGCATTACCAGTCTTTCAGGGTCTCGTATCCCGACCTTAACTCTGGAGTTCTCCAAAGCCACTTGAGGGCTGTTGACAGCCAAATCAAGGCTCATATCTCTTGGTGCAAGAAGAAGCATAAGTTAGTTTCTTTTCCAGAAACCATTCGCTCTGCGATACCTTTGAGAAACGATATGTTCCGCTTTGAGTTCAACAAGAAAGCCAAGTCGTTTGACGCTTGGCTAACCTTCTTGCGGACAAAATACCCCCTTAAACTCTGTGATTACCACCAGAAGTGCCTATTGTCTTTTGACGGACTCTCTGATTCCAGCATTCTCCGCAACCAAAGCGGAGAATTGGTCTTGCGTCTTGTTTTCAAGACCAAGGAAACGGCTGTTCCAGCCTCTACTGGCCTTGGGATTGACATCGGAATCGCCAAACCGATTGTATTCTCTGACGGAAAAATGATAGGCTCTGGGGCCTACATCAAACACAAGAAACTGGAATACGGCAAGAAAAGAGCCAGAAGCCAGAAAAACAAAGCGTCCATTTCGGCCAAGCAAAGCCGTTGGACAAACGATTTAAATCATAAACTCTCCCGTAAAGCGGTTGATTACGCCATTTCTCAAGGGGCAAGCGTCTTGGCCCTTGAGAATCTGAAAGGCCATCATCTGTCGAACAGGAGATTCAGGAAGTACAGTTGGGCTTTCAAGGATTTACTATCAAAAGTAACCTACAAAGCAGAACTCGCTGGCCTGAAAGTCATTAGCGTAAATCCAGCCTATACATCGCAACGATGTTCTTGCTGTGGTTCGGAGTCGAAAGACAACCGCAAAAGCCAAGATTGGTTTCTCTGTGACAAGTGTAACTATCAGGCCAATGCGGACGTTAATGCCTCCAAAAACATTTTGCACCTTTCGATGCAAAATGGGTTGAATATGAATCCAACCATAGGTAAGGAGTCCATCCTAGAAACCCAGCCATCTTTAGTGGCTGGGTAGTTCATGAATTTCTTTTAAAGAAGAATGATAAATCAAAAATTCATATAGGCCTTCTGGTTCTTGTCATTGAATAACATCAGGAGGTCTATTTTTTTAAGAGGTAAATATGAAAACAGCAGCAAAAAATCCACAAACCCAAAGCGTCATACAGAAAGTAAGAGATGATTTGTTTGACGAAGAACTTGAGGGGATGGATGAAAGGCAAAGGAGTCCAAGGGGGAGGAGATTCGATATGAATCCGGCTCTTATGTCCTTTGAAAATCAAGACGAGGTTGATGCTCAAGTTTTACAAGACCTTAGGGATATGCAAACTGAGTATTTCGGGAAGCCAGGCGGAATGGGAGCGGGCAAGCATGAGAAACCATGGGTAAAAGACCAATTTGAACCAAATGTAGAAATACAAAATACAGAAGAAGAATTAGAAGAACTCAGGGGTATTTCTGAAAGTGAATTATCTAAAATTCTAGACCAAGAGTACGGATTGGAAGAACTTTCAGAATTCCCAGAAGATGAGATGGCAGCCCTTGAAGATGACGACATTCCTGTAAAAGAGCCTGAAATTGATTGGGATTTCTGGAAAAAGACTCCGCAAAATGTTTCAGACGGCGAAAGAATAAGAAGCGACGACTTTGATATTACAGACCGCAATCGCAGATTGAGTCTCTAAAATTCAAAAGTGTAAATTTTGGATTTTGAATAATCTACATTGCCCGTCAGGTCTGTATAGATTTCCATTCCTCCAAGACCAATCATTCCGGAAGGGCCTCCTGTAACTTTTTCAAGTCTTCTAGGTTCTACTTCGACTTGAATCGTTCGAAGGACTTCTTCGGTATCTCCGTCATGAATCTCCACAAAAAAGGGCTCGATATAGGTTAGAACTATCATAGCTCCTTTAATCCCCCAAGACCTACGTTCCATCTCGATATTGAAAGCTACATTGACTTTTTCGTTTCTCTCATAGTCATAAGACCTATTGTCGTTTGTAGATGGAACAATTGTTATTTCAGTCGAAACAGCATTTCTATAATCAGATTCTGCTTGTTTAGACAGTTTCTTATTTTCAATTTGTGTGATTTTCATTATATATATTTCACCAAAAACTGCCCATACTCCTATAGAGCGGGCAGTCTTCGGTGTTAGTATGGATGGGAATGATTAGAACTGTTCGTCTTCATATCTGCGGCGGTTTGCTTGCCGGCGGTCAGTACGCCAATCGTTCTTTCCTCGACTATTGCCGCGACCTCCTCCAAATCCAGAGCCAGGCCTGCCTCCAGAGCCATAGCCATCGTATTCGGAATCTCCATTACCCCTTCCGCCTTGGTGGCCTCTGTGGGGGCGCGGAGAGCCTGCATATGGCTTGTGGCCTCCTCCACTAGGCCTTGGCCTGTCTTCTTTCGGGCGAGCCTCATTAACAATGAGAGACCTGCCTTGCATATCTGCTCCATGAAGAGTCTCGATAGCTTTTTTTGCTTCTTCGTCTGAAGCCATATCTACGAACCCGAAACCGCGGGGCTTTCCAGTATCCCTATCGATTACCATGCTCGCTTTCTCGACCTTTCCCGCCGAGGCGAAAAAATTCGCCAAGTCGGATTCCGTAACGCTGTAGGGAAGATTCCCCACATACAATCTATTCGGCATCTGATTTATTCCTTCTTATCTATTAACCCCATATTCAAGGACCTCCCTTGACTTGTGAGATTAATCAACAGACCAATACTACCATTGACCTGTTATTGTTCAAGCTGATTATACTCCATTTTTGATAATTTCCCTGTTTTTTATAACTTCCTAAAATCTTATGTATAATGAAAAGTCTAACGGTATTATTAACCAAAGGAGATAAGAGAATGAGTATGAGTAAGAGTAAGTTCAGTAAAGGCGATTGGGCCATTTATAATGGTTCAAAGGTAAAAGTAGCCTCTGTTAAGAGGGAGCTTTCGTATGGCACTGCCAACGGGAACCTTTATTACAGGATTCGCAAGCCTAAGTCTACCAAGTCTTTTGCATGCGTTCGCTCGGACAGACTTTCTAGAGCCTAAAAACTCCTGAACTGTAAAGAGCCAAAAGGGCCAGCAGCAATGCTGGCTCTTTTTTTTCTAGGCAAAAGAACGGGTTATATAGAATAAGTAAGAATGGAATCGTTTAATCTAAAAAACCACAAAAAAATAAGTCCTGGATTTTCCTGTATTCTGAAAGAAGCAGGGTCTCCAGTAAGCGGTTTTAATATTTCCGATGTTGAAGAAATGGCTAGATTCCTTGGGTACTATCCTGATAGACAGTCAGGAACTCACAAGACATGGGTAAACAGAGACAATGGGAAAACTATAACCTACAAGAATGTTAATGGTCAAAATCCAGGGCATTCATTTTATGCAGCTTTGAAAGAGAATGGTTTTACTAAAGAACAAATCCAGTATTATGTTGATAATCGAAAAAAGCTACAAAGAGAAAAGAGGGCTTTTTTAAGAGAAAATAAAGGCGTCCCTTATGTCCCTAATTTAAGTCCTTCTCAAACGGTTTTAGAATCAGAACCAGTAGCTGAAATAGAAAATAAGAAATCATTAGTTGACTGGAGTAACTCCGCCTATAAAGAGATGTGGGACCAAATTAAATCAGAAGTCAGTGAATGGGTTGACGATGACAATTTTGACCAAGAAGTTCTAGAATGGTTATCAAATCATTATGGAGTCCCAAAAGAAGAACTGGAAAAACGGATTGTTCTTGCCTCAAAAAAGAAATGGTATGAAAAATCAATTTTGTTTTTTGAAAAACAAGCCCAGGCTGTAGAAATTATTGAATTTGAAGATTGGATAGAAAGATATGAACCAATAACAATGCGTCCCGGGGGTGAATTCGATGGATATATGTTAGAGACTTATGGGGACGATCTTGAGGTCGTTGAGGGTTTTGTAAAGGACCTTAATAATATCGTTTGGACTATTCTGGATAATCAAGTAATTGTAAATGGATTTCATACGGTAAATCGTTTTGGATATATAATTACTAGGAAGCCATGGGCGGAGGGCTCAAATATAGAAGTCCATGATAGAGAATTGGAAGATTTAGACAGAAGTTGGGAAGAGGAAAATAATTTAGTAGATGAGGAGCTGATGAATCCCAATATGCTACCTTCTCAAAATCAAACTAAAAAGCCCGTTTTAGAAGAACCGGTTGTGGAAATGACTGAAAAAGAAAGACATAAAAAAGTATTTGAAGACGCTATAAAAATGTATAGAAAGCGAAAAGGTAAATAAGGAGTCATATATGGAAACGAAAAATATTGGAGAACAGATAGGAGAACTTCCTGTTAAATCTTTTGAATTTTCTTCTGAAAGCAAATCAGAAAACGTCATTGTAAAAAGAGACCCAAACAGTCCCTGGGGGGGTCGGGAAGTTCGTAATGGGGAAGATGCCTTCCAAACCTTAAGGGCAGTTATCTCTGGCGATTTTTCTAGCGATGGAGTTATTTACGACCATAAAAAATTTCAAGCTTTGTTAGATGTGATGGTAAAAGATTACGGAGTTGAGTTCAATGATGGAATTTTAGAACTCGTTAACGAAGAAAAGGGTTGGGAAGTTGAAAGCGTAGATGCAAAATTGATAGCCTTGTCAGTCCTTCCTGATGGAAAATATTTTGCAAAGATACATGTAAATGTAGAATTCAAGAAATTCACAAGCGAAGAAGACCTGGCTACAGAAGCTGCCGAATGGAAAGCTTCTTTAAGAGAAGAAAAATAATTCGATTATGAACTACCACAGCCGCTAAAGACGGCTAGGTTTCGTGGTTTTAAGGAGTACCACAAGATGGATTCATTAGCACAGATTAACCAACCAACCGTTGGGTACGAAAACGTTTCGTTTTACTATCCTCTAGCCCACATCTCTTCTGCTGGCCGAAAGAC
>Ga0265293_10010278_pt1 | contig 13123 bp, 9 predicted proteins | sample Munlanlewell138R_FD_192505 | JGI IMG/M metagenome (GOLD analysis project Ga0265293, IMG submission 192505) | Leachate microbial communities from a municipal landfill in Southern Ontario, Canada - Leachate well 138R | ecosystem: Engineered > Solid waste > Landfill > Unclassified | place: Canada... | reverse complement strand
TTTCGAATGTAATGAAATTATTGGGGTGAACTGTTGAAATGTATATATTAGTAGTTGGAATTAACTATCGAACAGCTCCAGTTGAAATCAGAGAAAAATTCACATTTAATAGTGAAGAAGCGTCCGAAGCTCTCAAAATACTAAAAAACATGAATAGTATTTTAGAATGTTCGTTAGTTGCTACCTGTAATCGTACTGAATTTTATTGTATAGTCAATCAAATTCATTGCGGCAAACAGAATATTATTATGTTTTTGCAGGATTATTTCGGTATTGACCGTACTGAATTTAAAAGTTATTTATATGCATATTCATGCGAAGATGCTGTTAAACACATATTTAAGGTTGCCTGTGGACTTGATTCTATGGTACTTGGGGAAACGCAAATATTAGGACAGATTCGTGATACATATGATGCGGCTTTAGCAGAAAGTACAATCGGAACAATTATGAAGCAGCTTTTACCACAGGCGGTGTCTGTAGGTAAGCGCTGTCACACGGAAACAGATATTGGGAAAAACGCTGTTTCTATTAGCTATGCGGCTATTGAGCTTGGTAAAAAGATATTCGGTCAACTAGATGATAAGCATGTGCTAATTATTGGCGCCGGTAAGATGAGTGAATTAACGGCTAAGCATTTATCTAGCTCGGGTGTTAAGAAGGTGTACGTTGTTAATAGAACATTCTTGCGAGCACAAGAGCTTGCTGATAAGTTTAATGGTATTGCAGTTGATTGGTCTGACTTGGAAGAATGTTTAGCAGATGTAGATATTGTTGTAAGCTCTACTGGTGCTACTGATTATGTTATAAATAAAAAAATGATGCAATCAGTAATGGTGAAACGTAGAAATCGCCCTATTTTTATGATAGATATTGCCGTTCCAAGAGATTTAGATCCTGCCATCAATGAAGTTGATGGGGTATTTCTATACGATATTGACGAATTAGAGGGTGTTGTTGAAGCTAATAAGAAGCTGAGAGCACAAGAAGTAGCGCAGATAGAGGCTATAATTCAAGAGGAGATGGAGCTTTTCGAAAGCTGGCTAAATACACTTGAGGTTATACCGCTAATTAAGGCTTTAAAGCAAAAAACTGATGATATCTACGAGAAAACGATGGAAAGCTTGTATAATAAGCTGCCAGACCTTTCTGAACGTGAGAAAAAGATAATTCGTAAGCATACAAAGAGCATTATAAATCAGATTCTCAAAAATCCTATTATGCTGGCAAAGGAAGTTGCCGGTGATAAAGATGCTAAACAACAGATTGAAATGATAGCAGATTTATTTGGTGTTCAACAAGAACTGGATATTAAGTGCGATGTTGTCAAATTTCAAAAAAGAGAAGTAAAAAGCAGTCAAATTCCTAAGAAGAATTATTTTGCATCAATAGGAAGAATGTAGCCATAGGAGATGATTAATATATGCTTACAGGCAACTATATTTGGGTATATGATTTAATGATTTTTGTCTATGCAGCTAGTGTAATCTTATACTTCTATGATTTTTTACAAAGTAATAAAAAGGTTAATAGGATTGCTTTTGGGCTATTAATAATTGTATGGATATTCCAAACCCTTTTCTTTCATCTAAGAATGAAAGAGCTTGAATATTTGCCAATAATGACGATGTTTGAAACATTATTTTTTTACTCGTGGATTTTAGTTACATTGAGCTTATTTATAAATTACTTCTATAAGATAGATTTGTTAGTGTTTTTGGCTAATGCAGTAGGATTTTCCATTGTAGTTCTTAATATGTTCATTGGAATGGATGTAAAAACAGGTGTTAATGAAGCTTTACATGGTGATTTATTGAATATCCATATTTCTTTTGCTATAGGTAGTTATGTCGTATTTTTTCTTTCGTTTTTATTTTCTGTTTTATATCTATTACAGGTTAGAATGCTTAAGAACAAGAAGATTTTTTCTAACTTATTCAAAAAGATACCACCCCTTGATAAATTAGATAGATTTTCTTATCTACTAGCTCTAATTGCTTTCCCGATATTATGCCTTTCTCTGGTGCTTGGTTCTATTTGGGCGTATATAAATGGTATTCCAATATGGACTGATGTTAAATTTGTAGTAAGCTTTTTGATACTAATTGTATATGGAATATACTTACATCGACGTGTTGCACTTGGATGGCAAGGTCGCAAGCTAGCGATTCTGAATATTATTGGATTTGCATTTATTATAGCTAATTACCTACTTTCTAAGTGGATATCATCATTTCATAATTGGGTCTAAGAGGAGTGTGACTTATTTATGGATAGATATTATCCTGTTTTTTTACGTATTAAGGATAAAAAATGCATAGTCATTGGTGGAGGTAAAGTTGCCGCGCGAAAAACGCTAGGTTTATTGCAAGATGGTGGTCTTGTTACTGTAATAAGCCCTATCATAAGTGAAGAATTGCAGGAACTGGCTAGTGAGGGAATTGTTAAATGGGAACAAAGGCAATACCAGCAGGGAGATGTACAGACAGCATTCTTAGTTTTTGCAGCTACTAATTCAAGAGAAGTTAATCGGCAGGTTTGTTTTGAGGCAGAGCAACATGGGGTTTTAGTTAATAGCATTGATGATAGTAGTTTATGTGATTTTATCGTTCCAGCACGAGTTGATCGCGGAAAGCTGCAAATAGCTATCTCGACATCAGGGGCTAGTCCTGCATTAACTAAAAGTATTAGACAGGAATTAGAATCGATTTTTGGAGATGAATATGAGCTGTTTCTTGATTGGATGCATACATTAAGGGTTTGGTTGCTTGATAATGAGCAAAGCGAACAGCATCGTAGAAAAATTTTTCATGCAGCAGTACAGTCGCCTATATTAACTTTGCTCCGGCAAAAGCGTATCAGCGAAGCAAAGGCAATCATTCATGAATTAGTACAGGAAGAAATATTGTAAAATAATTTCATTTTACAGTTTTGAAGAGTGAATATTGTTGATACTAAAGATAAATTTGGAGGTAAATATGCAAAAAATTATTATTGGAAGTCGAAAAAGTGAACTGGCGTTAACACAGACTAATTGGGTTATTGACCAATTAAACAAATTGAACTTACCTTTTGAATTTGAAGTTAAAAAGATCATGACTAAGGGTGACCAAATTTTAGATGTAACCTTATCTAAGGTTGGGGGTAAGGGATTATTTGTTAAAGAAATTGAACAGGCATTACTGGATGGTGATATTGATATCGCTGTGCATAGTATGAAGGATATGCCTGCAGAGATGCCTGATGGGTTAACTATAGGCGCTACTACTGTCCGAGAAGATGTTCGAGATGCATTAGTAGCTAAGGATAATAATTATACATTTGCCACATTACCACAAGGTGCTAGAATTGGTACGAGCAGCTTGCGTAGAAGTGCTCAGCTACTGCAAGCACGTCCTGATTTAGAAATTGTATCAATTCGTGGGAATGTCGGGACTCGCGTTAATAAGATACAAGAGATGGATTTACACGGGGTTATTTTAGCGTGTGCAGGTTTAAATCGATTAGGTAAATCAGCGCATATTACAGAGGCAATCGACTCGGAAATATGTGTTCCAGCAGTTGGACAAGGTGCTTTAGGAATTCAATGCCGTGCAAATGATCAAACGGTATGTGATTTATTAGCAAATCTTAATCACCATGCGACGGAAATGGCAGTAATGGCTGAACGCGCATTTCTTAAACAATTAGAAGGCGGTTGCCAAGTTCCAATAGGAGCTTATGGAACTTGGGATGGTGAGCAGGTAACACTAACTGGTATGGTTGCCAAAATTGATGGATCTACAGTTCTTAAACACACTTTAACAGGCGCTGACCCGATAGCTTTAGGGATAAAAGTAGCTGAAATGTTAAAGGGCGAAGGTGCAGAAGAGATACTAAGGGAAGCGAAGGAGATTGCCAATGCATAAGGGAAAGGTTTATTTAATCGGAGCAGGTCCTGGAGATCCTGGACTAATTACTGTTAAAGGCTTAGAGTGTATAAAAAAAGCAGAGGTACTAGTATATGATCGTCTATCCAGCCCAAGACTTCTCAGACACGCTGCAGATGATTGTGAACTAATATATGTTGGTAAGAAGCCTGATCGACATACGCTAAGGCAAGAGGAAATTAATCAGCTACTTGTAGATAAAGCTCTAGAAGGTAGAATTGTAACACGTCTAAAAGGTGGCGATCCTTGTATTTTTGGTCGTGTAGGTGAAGAAGCGGAGTTGCTAGTAGATAACGGCATTGAATTTGAAATTGTACCTGGTATTACATCAGGAATTGCTGTCCCTGCGTATGCTGGGATTCCAGTGACACATCGTGATTATAACTCTTCTTTTGCAATTGTTACAGGTCATGAAGATCCTGAGAAAACGGAATCTAGTATCGAATGGGATAAGTTAGCCACAGCGACAGGCACAATTGCCTTTTACATGGGGATATCAAATCTACCTTCGATTGTTAGTAATCTAGTTAAACATGGTAGAGCAGCAACAACACCAGTGGCTTTAATTCGCTGGGGGACAAGACCTGAACAGTGGACTTTGACAGGCACATTAGAAACGATAGTAGACATTGTTGAAGAAAATCAATTCACTTCACCTGCGATTATTCTAGTTGGCGAGGTAGTGAATTTACGCGATAAATTAAATTGGTATGAGAAAAAGCCACTATTTGGTCAGCGAGTTCTAGTAACAAGGGCAAGAAATCAGGCAAGTGAATTATCTGATATGATTGAGGAATTAGGTGGTGAGCCGTTTGAGTTTCCAACAATCAAAATCCTCCCGCCTGCTGATGTTAAACCTATTGATGACGCGTTAGATAAATTGTCAACATTTGATTGGGTTATATTTACCAGTCCTAATGGTGTAACACATTTTATGAATTATCTTAAAGCTAAGCGAGTGGACATTCGTAATTTTGGTAAAGCCAAAATCGCATGTGTAGGGCCAAAGACTGCTGAAATTCTTGAAGGCTATGGATTGATAGTTGATTTATTACCGGCGCAGTTTATTGCCGAAGGATTATTAGCAGCAATAGAGGATCAATTGCAACCAGGTCAAAAGGTATTGTTGCCTAGAGCAGATATAGCTCGGAAGATGTTACCGTTAGAACTTAGAAAACGTGGACTTGAAGTTACGGAGATAGACACTTATGAAACAAAAATGGATGCTAGCAATGTAGAAGAGGTTATAGAGCTTTTGCAAGAGCAAAGAATCCAAATGATAACATTTACAAGCTCATCTACTGCTAAAAACTTCTTTGAAGCGATTGCAAATGCAGGTCAAGATGTTATTGAACTAATTAAAGGTGTGAAAATTGTCAGCATCGGAGAAATGACAACTAAAACTTGTAAGGAGCTAGGATTAGATGTATCTATAGAAGCGAAAGAGGCGACCTTGCACGGTGTTATAAATGCAGCAATTGAAATTACACAGAAGTAGTATACCAAATACACAAATGATAATTATTAATATGTAATAAAGCACAATAATATAGACTAGTACAAAATTTGTTAGAAAGTTAGGAGGTTATTATATGTATGAGTTTCAACGTAATAGAAGATTACGCAATACTGCTAATATTCGCAATTTAGTTAGAGAAACTACGTTATCGACTAATGATTTGATTTATCCAATATTTGTAGTGCATGGACAACAGCAGAAACATGAAGTCGCTTCAATGCCTGGAGTGTATCATTTATCGATAGACATGTTAGAAGCAGAAATTCGCGAGCTAGAACAATTACATATTAAATCGATTATTCTTTTTGGCATACCTAAGACCAAAGATGAACTTAGCACAGAAGCTTATGCTGACGATGGTGTTGTGCAACAGGCAATCCGTAGAATTAAGGAATTATCACCAGATATGGTTGTTGTTACAGATGTTTGTCTATGTCAATATAATCCACTAGGCCATTGTGGTCTTGTTGAAGATGGCTATGTAACTAATGATAATACCTTAAAGCTATTAGCAAAAGTAGCAGTATCACACGCTAAAGCGGGTGCTGATATTGTTGCACCATCTGATATGATGGATGGGCGAATATATGCAATTCGTAAAGCATTAGATGAATATGGATTTATTAATACACCGATTATGTCTTATTCTGTAAAATATGCATCTGCATATTATGGACCATTCCGTGATGCAGCTGATTCTAAACCACAATTTGGAGATCGTAAAACTTATCAAATGGATCCTGCTAATATACGCGAGGCAATGCGTGAAGCTGCTAGTGATATAGACGAAGGTGCAGATTTTCTTATGGTAAAACCGGCGTTAGCTTATATGGATGTCATTAAGGAATTGAAGCAAAACTTCGATTTACCGTTGGTGGCTTATAATGTCAGCGGAGAGTATTCGATGATAAAGGCTGCCGCCCAAAATGGCTGGATTGATGAAAAAGATATTGTATTAGAAACGATGATTGGAATGAAGCGAGCCGGAGCTGATATAATAATCACCTATTTTGCCAAGGATATTGCTAGGTGGTTACAGGCATAGATTGGAGGTTTATAAATGACTGATTATGTTTTAGATAGTATTGATAAAAAATTACTAAATCAATTGCAAACTGCTTTTCCGTTAGTAAGAGAACCTTTTCTACAGTTAGCAGACTTGTTAGAAATTAGTGAAGCAGAAGTAATTGAGCGTATTAATAATCTAAAGGAGCGCAGGGTGATTCGTCAGATATCACCGATATTTGATACGAAGAGTCTTGGATATAAGTCAAGCTTAGTTGCGGCGAAGGTTAAACCTGAGCACTTAGAAGCTGCGGCAGAGGTTATCAATTTGCACCCTGGTGTCAGTCATAATTATGAACGAAGCCACGAGTTTAATTTGTGGTTTACGGTTGCGATACCTCCAGATAGTAAGCTTGGATTAGAAGCAACAGTAGAATTATTAGGTAAATTAGCAGGGGTCGATTCGATACGCATATTACCAACACTTAAGCTTTTCAAAATTGGCGTTAAGCTTGATTTAGAAAGCGAAGGTGGGGTAAGCATGTCGGATGAACCGGTGTATAATCAAGAATCATTTGCTGTTGATTTATCGTTATCTGACCAAGAAATACGACTAATAAGAGAAGTTCAAGGAAATCTCAATGTAGTTTCTAGACCATTTGATGCTCTAGCAGATCGGATTGGCATAACTGTTGATGAGTTATTAGAAACACTGAGAAGATTTAACAATACAGGACAAATGCGAAGATTCGCTGCGGTACTTCATCATCGGAAAGCTGGCTTTAGAGTTAATACTATGGGTGTGTGGTCAGTTCCTGAGGATCGAGTTGATTCCGTCGGTGAAACATTAGCTAAATTTTCCGCAGTCAGCCATTGCTATCTGAGACCGAGCTATCCTGATTGGCCATACAACGTATATACAATGATTCATGGTCGTGATCGAGATGATTGCGAGAATATCTTAAGCGAAATGGCTAATGTGGTAGATGTGCAAAAACGTAGCGCTTTATATTCCATTAGGGAATTTAAAAAAGTTCGTGTGAAATACTTCACTACCGATATTCAAGAGTGGGAACTTAAGTATATATAGGAGGGTAAATTGTGAATCGTCAAAAATCTGCTGTTGCTTTTGAAGAGGCAAAAAAGGTCATTCCAGGTGGTGTTAATAGTCCTGTGCGCGCATTCAGGGCAATTGGGACTCATCCAGTCTTTGTAAAACAAGCACATGGATCCAAGTTTATTGATATAGATGGTAATGAGTACATAGATTATGTAGGTTCATGGGGTCCGCTAATAGTTGGTCATAGTCATCCAGAAGTAGTAGCAGCTATCAAAGAATATGCAGAAATGGGTACTAGCTTTGGCGCACCGACAGAGTTAGAAACTGAAATGGCAAAGCTTGTCATTGATATTTTGCCTTCAGTTGAAATGGTGCGAATGGTTAGCTCTGGAACAGAAGCTGTAATGAGTGCTGTTCGTCTAGCACGTGGTTACACTAAACGCAATAAAATCGTTAAATTTGAAGGCTGCTTTCATGGACATGCAGATAGTATGCTAATTAAAGCTGGATCAGGCGTGGCGACACTTGGATTGCCGGATAGTCCTGGAGTGCCTGACAGTATTGCAAGTCAAACACTAACGGTACCTTATAATGATGAGGAAAGTTTACGGCTAGTGTTTGAGAAATATGGTGAAGATATTGCTGGAGTCATAATCGAACCAGTTGCAGGCAATATGGGTGTTGTACTGCCACGTCCTGGATATTTAGAGTTTATTCGCAAGCTAACTAAGGAATATGGTGCATTGCTGATTTTTGATGAAGTAATGTGTGGATTCCGCGTTCACTATAATGGTGCCCAGGCGTTATATAATATTGACCCTGATATTACATGTTTAGGTAAAGTAATCGGTGGTGGGCTTCCGGTTGGCGCTTACGCTGGTAAAAAGGAAATAATGGAGCATATTGCTCCTGCAGGACCAATATATCAAGCTGGTACCTTGTCAGGCAATCCATTAGCAATGATAGCAGGCTATACAACATTGAAGTTAATAGGACAGCCTGGAGTATTTGACAGCTTAGTAGCTAAGACGAAGCGACTTGCTGACGGTATTAAGAAAAATGCCGACGAGTTAGGTATTCCATATTCAGCTGCGCAGTTAGGCTCTATGTTTAGTTTATTCTTTAATGATATAGAAGTTGTAGATTATCAAACTGCAACTAAATCGGATACTAAGCGTTTTGCTAAGTATTATCAATATTTATTAGAAGAAGGAATATATATAGCTCCTTCGCAATTTGAAGCTTGCTTTATGTCAACAGCTCACACTGATGCTGATATTGATAAAACAATTGAGGCTACATATAATGCAATGAAAAAATTATAATATAATAGAAAAAGTGAAAAAATACCGCCGAAAAATAAATCGGCGGTATTTTTATTATTTATTACTCATATAATTTAGCGATTGTCTAATATAGATAAGCTATTTTTATAATGGAGGTGTAGATGCAATATGAAGTCAAGTGTGTTCGAAATTAAGTTCCAAGATAAATTCGAAATTGCCGGATTGGGTATTGGTTCAATTACTGAAATAGATTTAATTCCTAAGGTTGAATTGCGTGAAGCAGACTATATGTATACTTTGACTGGGATGTTATTATTAAAGGGTAAATACAAGCCGGTACCAAAAGATGTTGCTAATGATATTACATCAGGGATTATTAAGCCATGGCTTGCTAAGTATGGTGAAGCAGAAATACAAAAGATAGATAAAGCCTTTCCAATTAGAGTAATTATTCCAGTAGATAGAGTTGAAGTTAAAGATGATGTCAAAATCTATGTTGATGAATTCAAATACGATCTCACAAGTGAAACGACTTTAGAAATATCTTGCAGAATAGTGGTAGATGGAATTATGCCACAACAAGACTCAGAGCAACTAAACTCGATTAATAAAGAAATGAATAGTCAAGTTGAAGATATATTTAACCAATCACTATATCAGGTACAAGCTCAAGAACAAGCTCAAGAACAAGCTCAAGAACAAGCTCAAGAACAAATTGAAGAGCAAATAGAAGAACAAATAGAAGAGCAAGCAAAAGAGGAACAAAATGAACAAGATGCTTTGCAAATTGATGAAGAAGTTTTATTAGAAGATGATTGGAGAAGTGAATTCTATCAGAAAAGACGCGAGTTTCCTTGGTATGATCGATCATTTTCTTATTTAGGAAAGCAGGATCATATGATGTCTTATCAAGATAGTGATCAGGCAAATAAATTACGTGAATCAATAGAGATGGAGCAAGCAGAAGAAAAGGCTCGTCAAATTGCAGTAGATGCAGAAGCGAGGAAACAAGCAGAAGAAAAGGCTCGTCAAATCGCAGTAGATGCAGAAGCGAGGAAACAAGCAGAAGAAAGGGCTCGTCAAATTGCTGAAGAGTTAGAAGCTAAGAAACAAGCGGAAGAAAGGGCTCAGCAGATTGCTTCAGTAGCTGATCAGCGAGAAGCGGATCCTGCTCTGCAAAAGGAAGAATTAATCGAAGAAGACAATCGAGAAGAAGAGATAGAAGAAACAGAAGGGATAGAAGACATAGAAGAGATCATTGTAGAGCAACCAAGAAAATTAAAGATAAATATATCTGATAGGGATGCGAAAGTAATACCAATAAGTCAAAATGATCCTGCCCCTACAGATGAAGATGAAACTAATGAATCAAAGCCTAGATTAAGCTGGTGGAGGAATTGGGATTCAGAAGATAGCTTGACATCAATTAAGTACTATATAATACAAGAAGAAGACGATATTAATTCAATAGTTGATCAATTCAAAATAAGCCGTTTGGAACTTTTAGGTGCGAATAAAAAACTAGAAGACGGTGAGTGGCGAGCAGGGATGAGAATTAAAATACCTACAGCTTGACTTTTATAATTAAACATGTTTAAACTACTACTAGAGTGCAAATTATTGCTCCTCGTCTTTTCAGACGCAGGGGCATTTTTATTATTTATTTCTTCTTATTATTATAGATTTGATTTAACATGTTAGACTTGCATTAATAATAGGTAATGAGAGATAATTACAGGAAGATTAAAATGCTTGGAGGATGTTATATGCAAGATAATTTATATTCACAAATACCTACTAAATATAATCCTAAGGAAATTGAGGACAAGACTTATCAATTTTGGCTTGATGGTAAATATTTTGAAGCAAATAATGATTCAGAGAAACAGCCATATACTATAGTAATTCCACCACCAAATGTAACTGCTAATTTACATATTGGACATGCAATGAATAATACATTACAAGATATTCTTATCCGTTGGAAGCGTATGCAGGGGTTTGATGCATTATGGGTTCCTGGTACGGATCATGCGGGTATTGCTACGCAAAATCGTGTTGAAAACATGCTAGCGCAAGAGGGACTTAGTCGTTACGATGTTGGGCGTGAGGCGTTCGTAGAGAAAACTTGGGAATGGAAGCATAAATACGGAAATATTATTATTAATCAATTGAAGAAGATAGGATGCTCGTGCGACTGGACACGTGAACGGTTCACGATGGACGAAGGATGTTCCAAGGCGGTACGCGAAGTATTTGTGCGTTTATATGAGAAGGGCTTGTTATATCGGGGCAATTATATCGTCAATTGGTGTCCTCGCTGTGAGACGACTCTATCAGATATAGAGGTAGAACATGAGGACAAACAAGGAAGTCTAACACATATTAAATATATGCTTGCAGATGGCAGTGGTTATATTACAATTGCAACTACTCGTCCAGAGACAATGCTTGGAGACGTAGCTGTTGCTGTTCATCCTAAAGATGAGCGATATAGTCACCTTATTGGCAAAAAGGTAATATTACCATTAGTTAAACGTGAGATTCCGATTATAGCCGATGAGTATGTTGACAAGGAATTTGGCTCAGGTGCAGTCAAAATAACACCAGCACATGATCCAAACGATTTTGAAATTGGCGTACGCCATAAATTAACGGCTATTTCCATTATGGATGAAAAAGGCAATATGAATGATAATGCCGGCAATTTTGTAGGTATGGAGCGCTATGCTGCACGAAAGCAAATAGTTGCAGAATTAAGGGATTTAGACTTAATAGAGAAAGTAGACGAGCATAACCATTCAGTGGGACATTGCTATCGATGTAGTACTGTTATTGAACCATTTTTGTCAGATCAATGGTTTGTTAAAATGCAGCCATTAGCAGAACCGGCAATAGCTGCTGTGAAAAATGAACAGGTGCGTTTTGTACCAGAACGTTTCACTAAGATATATTTACATTGGATGGAGAATACTCGTGATTGGTGTGTATCTAGGCAGCTTTGGTGGGGTCATAGAATTCCTGCTTGGTATTGCCAGGATTGTAATGAGATAATCGTCGCTAGAGAAACACCAACGCATTGCAAAAAATGTAACAGTGCTAATTTGAAGCAGGATGAAGATGTATTAGATACATGGTTCAGTTCTGCGTTATGGCCATTTTCAACGTTGGGCTGGCCTGAACAAACAAAAGATTTACACAAGTATTTTCCAACAGATGTATTGATTACAGGCTATGACATTATCTATTTCTGGGTTGCGCGGATGATTTTTAGTGCGCTGGAATTCATGGATGATAAGCCTTTTTCTGATGTTGTAATAACAGGGCTTGTTCGTGATGCCGAAGGACGCAAAATGTCTAAATCACTTGGAAATGGAGTAGATCCACTAGAAGTTGTAGATAACTATGGAGCAGATGCTATGCGCTACATGTTAGCTACTGGGACAACACCAGGAAATGATCAGCGTTTTCATTGGGACAAGGTAGAAAGCGCTCGTAATTTTGCAAATAAGATATGGAACGCTTCACGATTTGTAATGATGAACGTAGGCGATATAACATATGAGGAAATTTCTATTAACGGTGAGTTGCAAGCATCAGATAAATGGATTTTGCATCGTTTAAATGAAACTGTTGCAGCGTTCGATCGTTTATTGACTAAGTATGAGTTTGGCGAAGCTGGTCGCGTATTATACGATTTCATTTGGAGTGATTATTGTGACTGGTATATTGAGCTAGCTAAATTAACGCTTAACGGTGACGATGAGCAGGCTAAACAGATCACTAAATCAGTACTATGTTATGTATTAGATAATATATTAAAGTTATTGCATCCATATATGCCTTATATCACAGAGGAGATTTGGCAGCATATACCTCATCAAGGCGAAGCACTAGTAATTGCTAAGTTCCCGGAGTACCAGGAGCAGTTAAAATACGCAGAAGCGGCCGAGCAAATGAGTGTTATCATGGACACTATTCGCAATGTTCGTAATGTTCGCGCTGAGATGAATGTGCCGCCAAGTAGAAAAGTTACACTATTGATAAAGCCAAATTCAGATAAATTTCAACAAGTGTTTGAAAAAGGGAAAAAGTTCTTACAGGGATTATGCAATACAGAATCACTTACAATTGATATAAATATATTAACTCCAGATAAGGCAATGACGGTTGTAACTTCTGGAGGACAATTATTCTTACCTTTAGCAGGATTGATCGATACGGCTAAGGAGATAGCTCGACTTACGAAAGAACAGGAGAAGCTGCAGGCAGAAGTTGATAGAATTCAGAAAAAGTTAGACAATGAAAGCTTTGTAGCAAAAGC
>Ga0265293_10010277_pt1 | contig 13123 bp, 11 predicted proteins | sample Munlanlewell138R_FD_192505 | JGI IMG/M metagenome (GOLD analysis project Ga0265293, IMG submission 192505) | Leachate microbial communities from a municipal landfill in Southern Ontario, Canada - Leachate well 138R | ecosystem: Engineered > Solid waste > Landfill > Unclassified | place: Canada... | reverse complement strand
ATGGCTGGAGGGGCGGGCACGCGCCTATGGCCACTCAGCAGAGAAAAGCAGTCCAAACCATCTCTCTCTCTTTACAGCGATCAAAGCATGTTCCAAATCGCTGTCGAGCGCTTGCATCCTCTCTTTTCCCCCGAACAAATTCTGGTGGTTGCCAGTCACGATCACGTTGCCGCTCTGGCCGCCCAGGTGCCTGAGATCCCCCAAGAAAACTATATCGTCGAGCCCGAAATGCGCGGGACTGCCTCCGCGATTGGGCTGGCTGCCATCCACCTGGCCAGGCGCGACCCCGATGCCACCATGGCGGTATTGACGGCAGACCACCACATCGGTCAGCCTCAGGTCTTCCGCGGCGTGGTCGAAGCCGCGCTCGAATTTGCCCAGCAGGGCTACATCATCACGCTGGGGATCACGCCCACCTGGCCTTCCACCGACTACGGCTACATCGAACAAAACGGACTGGTGGGCGAGGAGAACGGCTTCAAAGCCTATCACGCCGCCCGGTTCGTTGAGAAACCAAATCTCAACAACGCCCAAACGATGCTTTCACTGGGCAATTATAGCTGGAACAGCGGCATGTTCATCTGGCAGGTGTCTGTGATCATGGCGGAATTCCAAAGGCAAATGCCGGCGCTCTACAGCAGCCTTTTGCGCATAGCCGATCTGATTGGAAAACCGCACTACGAGCAGGAAATGCCGCCGATCTGGACCGAAATCGCCAAGCAGACCATCGACTATGGGGTCATGGAGCACGCCGAAAACGTGATTGTCATCCCGGCCGATATGGATTGGCTGGATGTGGGCACCTGGTTGAGCCTGAAATCGCTTTTGCCCATGGACGAAAAGGGCAACAGCATCAAGGGCGACGCGCTGCTGAAGGATTCCGAAAACACGCTGGTGATCGGCAGCACACGCCTGATCACCGGGGCTGGTCTGAAGGATTTGATCATCGTCGATACGCCCGACGCGTTGATGGTATGTGACCTGAAACACTCGGGGCAGGTGCGCGAGCTGGTGAAGTTGCTCAAGGAGCAAGGTCGGTTGGACCTGATCTGAGCCGGACGATGAATATAATATCTCTTTACCCCCATGTGTATTCCGCACGCGCCGCGCAGGTGCCTGCTATCGACCCTCACACAACAAACACAGGCAGCTGACAGTTGGCCACTTTTCTGTTGTTGATTATTTACCTTGCCTTCATCAGCCTGGGTTTGCCAGACTCGATGCTGGGTGCGGCCTGGCCGCTGATGCAACGCGAACTGGCACTGCCGCTTTCCGGGGCTGGGCTGATCTCCATGATTGTCACAGGCGGCACGATTTTCTCCAGCTTGCTAACTGGGAAACTGGTCAAAAAGCTTGGTACCGGTTTGCTCACCACCATCAGCGTTACTATCACAGCGCTGGCACTTTTGGGCTATTCATTCACCAGCAGTTATCTTTGGCTCTGCTTGATAGCGGTACCAATGGGCCTGGGCGCGGGAGCGGTTGACGCGGCACTGAACGACTTTGTGGCCCGCAATTACACCTCACGCCACATGAGCTGGCTGCACGCATTTTGGGGTGTAGGGGCGACAGCCGGCCCGCTATTGATGGCCTGGATGATCAGCCTGACACAGCGCTGGCAGAGCGGCTACCGGTTGGTCTCGATCGTACAGTTTGGGTTGGTGGCCATCCTGATAGTTTCATTGCCACTTTGGAAAAAGACCGATCAGGTCGTCGAGGTGGAACACGAGGATGAACGAGCCAACGGAAGCCTGTGGAAACTGCCAGGGATGATGCCGAATTTGGTCGCTTTTTTCGCTTATTGCGCCCTCGAACTGACCGCCGGGCTCTGGTTTGCCAGTTACCTGGTACAAATCCGGGGAGTCGCGGCGGAGACAGCCACGGCCTGGGCAGCTTCGTATTATTTTGGAATCATGATCGGGCGATTGGTCAACGGTTTTCTGACCTTGCGGTATTCAAGCAAAACGCTCATCCGGGCGGGGCAGACTGCCATATTATTTGGGATTGTGCTCTTGTTTTTGCCGGGGAACATCTTTAGTTTGTTCGGATTGCTGTTGGTGGGGATGGGCTGCGCGCCAATTTACCCATCGATGCTGCACGAGACACCCAATCGATTTGGGAAGGAGAACTCCTCACGGTTGATGGGCATCCAGATGTCGTCAGCTTATGTTGGATTGACCGTTGTGCCGCCGCTGGTTGGTTTGATCGCCTCCAGGTGGAGTTTATCCATCTTCCCCTTCAGTTTGTTGATTCTTTTGGTCCTGATGGTTTGGGGCAGCGAACGGGTTAATCAGCTCCTTGCCGATGGGGCTTGAGAATTGGGCCAATTTCCGGTGATTAATGGTTTTCGTCATTGGTGACAAGGCCTTGTCTGAAGGCAAGGATGACTGCCTGTGTGCGGTCGGTGACTCCTAATTTTGCAAACAGTGTGCTGGTATAGTTGCGTACTGTGCCTTCTGACAGGAATAGCTGGTGAGAAATATCGGCGTTGGACAACCCCTGGGCAAGCAAGTTGAGGATCTCCTGTTCGCGTTCAGTCAGATTGTAAGAGGTCTCACTGGAAGGCCTGTTTGGTGAGCTGGCGACGCTGCTCAAAACCTTGCCAGCCACGCTGGGATCGATGTACGATTCCCCTGCCACGGTGCCGTGGATCGCGCTGAGAAGTTCCTGCCGAGGCTGGTCTTTCATCAGGTAGCCGGAAGCACCGCTGCGGATGGCATCGAAAAGCCATTTATCGTCCATGTAGGTGGTCAATACCAGGACGGGCAGGTCAGGATGACTCTCTTTGAGGTGGCGGATAGCCTGCACGCCATTCATGCGCGGCATCTGCAAGTCCATCAAAACCAGATCGGGCAGCTCTCTATTGATCATATTGAGGGCTTCCTGACCGTCATTGGCTGTACCAATGACCCGTATCTCCGGGTCCGTCTCAAGGATGCGCTTCAAACCTTCGCAAACGATTTCCTGGTCATCAGCAATCAGAACTTTGATCATAAATAACGCTCCCAACTCAATTTAATTGTGGTCCCTTCGCCAGAACGGCTGAGGACTTCCAAATCAGCGCCGATGGAAGTGGCTCTCTCTTCCATCCCTTTGAGACCATATCTTTCTATCCCTGGCGCACTCTGGGCGTCGAAGCCGACCCCATCATCGCGGATTTGCATGCGAACCACACCGTCTTCTTCCTCCAGACTGAAAAAAATCTTACTGGCGCTGGCGTGTGTGGAGACGTTTTCAATCGATTCCTGCCCGATGCGATAGAAGGCTTGTTCAACATTTGGCGGAAGAATCTGGACCAGGTTGGAAATTCGAATTTCAGCCAACATCTCTTGCCGTTCAGCCAGGCTTTCCACGAGGGACTGCAGTGCCAGCTCGAGTCCGAGATCTTCCAAAGGCTGGGCACGCAGGTCTTTTAGCGCGCGGCGGGTTCCAGCCAGTCCCCGGCGGGCGGCGGAAAGCGAATTATCCAGCATGGCATTTGCTTCAGTTTCGCCCTCCGGCACCATGGTTTTGAGCGCTTCAAGGTTGACAGAAATGCCGCTGAGAGTGTGGGCGAGGGTGTCGTGCAGTTCCCGGGCAAGGCGGTTGCGCTCACGACTGGTTGCCAGACTTTCAAGCGTGTTGGCGTATTGACCCAGTTGCATATTGGCCAGCACCAGTTTATGTTTTTGCTCGCGTTGTTTTTCGTTGAGCTGGCTGACCAGGAAGCCAACCAGGGCGAAGGTGAAGGCTCTGACGACAGGCAGGGTGAGCAGGGGCAGCGAATCGATCGAGATATGGCCGACGATCAGGAAAGTGATGATGAAATCGGAAAGATTAGTAACCACAGTATAGATAAGCACTGCATTAAAATCGTATTGCCAGGCGATAAAGACCACCGGAACGATCAGGATTGGCACCAGAGAATAAGACTGCGATATAAAGTGCGTGATACCGCGATCGGGCTCCAACAGGTAGAGCCAGCTGCCGCCCACCATGGCCAGGGTATAGATGATTAGAATCAGGGGGAAGAATCGGTCTTTCAGCTTACGTTCCAGCCAGGGAAATGAAAGCGAGAGGAAAAGCAGCCCGTGGATCATGACGTAATAAACGGATGGGACGGCGATTATAGCCGTGCGGGTAAAACTGACGTCGTCATACACCCAACGAGCAGAGAAGTATACCAACCCGATCAAGGAGAAATATCGAAACAGCCTCAACAATCCTGGTTCAAGCGGTCTTTTCATGATTTTATATTACCACTTATCTCCCGGTTTGCAGGGCTTACCGGGAAGCGAGTGATAAATGTCATCTGGGTGTGGGCCCAAAACATAGCTAATAAGGGTTGGTTATTTACCACATTCTCCAACAGGTGTTAGTGGTAGACTTTACAATTCATGTAGATGCCGCTAATAAGTTAAAATGAGGCAGATGGACACAAGAAAACCGGGCTTGTCTGCCGGAACAATAAATTAATTACAGAAGGTTTTAGACTGATGAATAAAAAACCTAACTTCAAGTTGATTATCGGAGCGGTGGTGATTGTCATTGCCCTGGCGGTCCTGCTGATTTCTGCTACCCGCTCTAACACACAATATTTCATGACCGTGCAAGAGCTGCTAGACCAACAAAGCGAGCTGCAAGGGCAAAAATTACGCATGTCTGGCGCGGTGATTGGTGAGAGCATTCAATATAACCCCGCTACTTTAGACCTCAGCTTTATGGTTGCCCAAATCCCCGGCGACCACCGCCTGATCGAAGAAATGGGCGGCATGGCCAAGGTTCTGGAAGAGGCCGTGGCGGATCCTAATGCTCCCCGCATGCTGATCCATTACAACGGGGTCAAACCGGACCTGCTCAAAGACGAAGCCCAGGCGATTGTTACCGGCTTGTTGGACGAAAACGGAGTTTTCCAGGCAACCGAGCTGCTGATGAAGTGCCCGTCGAAATACGAGTCTATTTTGCCAGATCAGGTTGAGGACTAAACGATGTTCTACCTGGGATTAGGCACCTTCGCCCTCGCGAGTCTTTTGATGCTGGTCTGCCTTGCACTTACCGTCTGGCAGATTTCACGTAAACAACACGATGTTTTGCCAACAGTCCGATTGTTGACCAACCTCGGCTTTGTGCTGCATACGTTGAGCTTGTTGTCGCTTTTGTACATGCAGGTGGGCCAGGATTACAGCAACGCCTATGTAGTCGGCGTGATAAACCCGGACTTACCGACCTACCTGAAACTAACCGCCCTGTGGGGCGGGCAGGCGGGCTCTCTTTTCTTCTGGAGCTGGATCATCAACCTTTGTCTGGTGCTCGCGTTGAATCGCCGGCATATCCTCAGGGATAACTGGGGCTATTTGTTTGCGTTAATCAATCTGATGTTCTTCAGCGCGATTTCGATTTTTGCCGAAAATCCGTTTACCCGGGTATGGCAGCTGGCGGATGGCAACCTGGCCGAAAGTCTGTTCAGACCAGAAGCAGGCGCGAGTATCTATTCCGGATTGATTGGCGTTGGTCTCAACCCGCTTCTACGCCATTGGGGCATGATCATTCACCCACCAGTGCTTTATATCGGCTTTGGTGCCTTCTTGCTGCCATTTGCTGAAACCCTCTCTCACCTGATCGTCAAGGGTGACGGCGAAGAGCTGATTGCCCTGCTGCGCCCCTGGCTGTTGATCGCCTGGATTTTTCTGACAGCCGGCATCGTTTTGGGCAGCTGGTGGTCGTACGATGTGTTGGGCTGGGGTGGATATTGGGCCTGGGATCCCGTAGAGACAGGTTCGCTGATTCCCTGGCTGATCAGCACAGGTCTGCTGCACAGCATGTTCCTGACCCAACAAAGGAACATCTTCAAACGGACCAATGTAATCCTGATTTTGAGCAGTTATTTGCTGATAATCTTCAGCATTCTGATAACCCGGGCGGGGCTGTTGAGCTCGGTGCACGCTTTTGGAGAGAGCGCGATTTCCAAGCCGCTGATTGTTTTTCTGTTGGCGTTGGTTGCGCTTTCGATTGGTTTGATGATCTGGCGCTGGAAAAAAATGGACAGTGGCTGGGAATTCCAATCTTACTTCACTCGCGATTCCCTCTTTCTTTATACCTTAATTCTTCTGGTCGCAATCGCCGTCGTCTGCCTTTGGGGGCTGATCTATCCATTAGTCTCCCGTGCCTTCAATGGCACGGAAATTACCCTCGACCGGGGCTTCTATGACCGGGCGGCCACACCGCTCTTTGTCATGCTGGTGCTATTGATGGCGGTTTGCCCGCTGGTGGGCTGGTCGGTTGCCAGTTTGAAGAAGTTTGGCAAGCGCAGTCTGATCCCGCTTGTTGTGGCGGCATTGACGACAGCGGCAGCTTACATCTGGCTGAGCAAATCCTGGGTAGCACTGTTTTCTATATTTATCATTACCCTGGGTGTGTCAGTGCTGATTGCCACAACTATCCGTGAACTGATCAAGGTCGAAAAACCACTGCGAGCTTTCTGGAATATGCGTTCGCGTTATGGCGCATTCCTGGTACATACCGGTATATTGCTGATTATGCTCGGCATCATTGGCATAGAGGGGATGTCCCAAAGTATTCAGGGTACGCTCGTTCCTGGTGACAAGATGCCCCTGGGGAATTTCGGTGTTGAATACATCGAACTCACAGAAAATTATGACTCCCCTGAGTATCTCAGCGTTCGCGCTCAGATAAACCTTTGGCGGAACGACAAAATCGTTGGCAAGCTGACACCAGGCCAGGATGTCTATGAGAATCGCAGTGAATACGTGAGCATTCCAGGCAAACGCAGCACGCTCGCGGGTGACTTTTATACCATTTTGCTCGCTTACGACCCGACCATGGGTTTCGTTTCGCTCCAGGCGGCGATCAATCCGCTGGTGAATTTCATGTGGATCGGATCTTTCTGCCTTATTTTGGGGGCGGCTTTCAGTTTGAGCTCGCCGGTTGTGCAAGAACAGGCTCTTCGGAAGAGCGACGAGCGGGAAGACGACATTGTGATCGATGCGGATTGAACTGCGCGGGCTGAGCAAATCTTACGGCCGGTTGGCGGTCTTGAAGTCTTGCGACCTGGAGTTGCAAAGCGGACAGCTGCTTTGCCTGCTGGGTAGCAACGGCGCCGGGAAAACTACACTGCTGCGGGTCGTCAGTGGGCTGCTTAGCGCGGATCAGGGCGGACTATTCGTCGACGGGAAAGAAACTTCGCTCAACAGTGCACAATGGCGCCGGCAGTGCGCCTTTGTCGCCCATAAGACCTACCTCTACCAGGATCTGACCGGTTTAGAGAATCTGAGTTTTTTTTCTCATCTTTATCAGTGTGATTTCACCCAAGAAGAACTGCGCCGCCGGCTGGGGGATGTCGGGCTGGCAAGAGCAGCTGATAAACAGGTCAGGGCTTATAGCCGAGGCATGCAGCAGCGGCTGACAATCGCGCGGGCACTGTTGCCGGAGCCGGCGGTGGTGATTTTGGATGAGCCTTTCACCGGGCTGGATAAAGACGCCAGCGCGCTGCTGGTGAGAATGCTTGCCGGGGTGAAAGAACGCGGTGGCATGGTCTTGATGACCAGCCACGACCCACAGGCTGCAATCTCGGTGACGGATGCGTTTGTGCGTTTGAGCAGAGGAACTCTCACAGATGTCTTGCCAGTGAGGGGCAGGGTATGGGCTGAGCTTGAGCCGCTGCTCTACCCGGAACCAACCCCAAAGGCGCAGGCAGCATGAAAAACTGGCTGAACACGCTCAGGACGCTGATCTGGAAAGACCTCCTGCAGGAGTGGCGCAGCAAGGATATGCTTACAGCCATGCTGGCTTTCGCCATCCTGAGTATTTTTATATTCAATTACGCCATGGAGCTGGACCCACGCCAGAGGGCGGAACTGGCACCTGGGATTCTTTGGGTCGTGATCACCTTTTCAGGCACGTTGGGCTTGAACCGCTCGTTCGTAGCGGAGCAGGAGCAGGGGAGTTTTGACGCCCTGGTCATGGCGGTGCCCGGTTTGGGGAGTATCTGGCTGGCAAAACAAATCAGTAACTTTCTGATGATGATGATTTTGATCCTGATCGTCTTACCGGTCTACAGCCTGCTGTACAACCAAAACCTGTTCATTCCCGGTTTGATGATGACCTTAACTCTGGGGGCATGGTCGTTCAGTGCGGCCGGCACGCTCTTGGCCAGCATGACCGCCCAGACGCGCATGCGCGATCTGCTCTTGCCGGTTTTGCTCTTCCCGATTTTGATGCCGGTCAACATGGCAGTCGTCAAGGCTGGCACAGGCATTATGACCGGGGCGGCCGTGGCGAGCTACCAGGTCTGGCTGACCGTCTTACTGGTTTACGGTATTATTATGTCAACTATTTCTTTAATGGTGTTTGATTATGTTATCCTGGAATAAAAATATTCGCTTGTTGGCAGTCTTTTCGGCCCTGCTAATTTTAATTGCCTTCGGATTGGTGTTGTATTACGCGCCAGTGGAACAAAACATGGGCCTGGTGCAGAAAGTCTTCTATTTCCATGTCAGCGCGGCCTGGCTGGGGATGCTGGCTTTTTTAGTCGCGGCGGTCTGCGCGGTCTTGTATCTGAGGAAAGCCGACCTGGTTTTAGACGCTTATGCGGCGGCATCGGTAGAAATCGGGCTGCTTTTTACAGCGATTGCCAATTTTACCGGCATGATCTGGGCCCGCCCGGTCTGGAATACCTGGTGGACCTGGGATCCACGCCTGACAACCATGACGATTATGGCCTTTACCTACATTGCCTATTTTTTGCTGCGCAGGGGACTTGACGACCCGCTGAAGAAAGCGCGTTTTGGGGCCATCTACCTGATCATAGGCTTTGCCACCGTTCCATTGACCTTCTTTTCTGCCCGACTGCTGCGCACAATTCATCCCACGTTTTTTGGGAGTGCAGGCGCTGGCGAAATGGCAATGACCCCGGCGATGTACCAGACCATGGGTTTCAGCATCTTCGCCTTCTCGGTGCTGTTTGTGCTGTTGCTGATTGTTCGTACCAGGCTGCGCCTTAGCGCTCAGTGGCTGGAAGAGCAGGAAGCATTCCAGCAAGAAGAGGAGTTTGGCGAGGTGACCAGTGGCTGATACTTTCATCTACTTTTTAGCAGGCTACCTGGTGATCTTTGGCCTTTTGGGCGCCTATATTGGATGGTTATTGGTCTTGAATCGCCAGCTAAAGAAGAAAATTGATCAAAAGAAGGAAGAGAGCAGGTAAGGACATTGTCGGGGGGAATGGCGTTCTACTCGCCACTCCGCCGAACAAATAAGTCGGAGTATGGGAAAAGAGCCCTCATTACGCGGTTTCACCGGTACTTCGTCCGACCTACAACCGCATCCGATCTACAAAAATAACCTCTTACGCAATTTTTAAAAACCCATTTATGCACTATAATACTTATTGAGAAGAAATGAAGAAGAAAATCACGAGTCGCTCAGATAGAGGCTAGGTAACTGTGTCAAGAGCTCTTCGCGTAATACTCATTACAATCGGGGTCATCCTTTTACTTTACGCTGTCTACACTGTTTTTGGAAGACCCGCTATACCCTTGCCAGCTATCCGGTATCCGGTGCCAGCTGGTCAGCCTCTTCACGATATCATCACAGCAACAGAATCCAACCAGGTTAGAGTTACCCTGAATACCAAGGGGAAACTCGAGATGCTCAGCGAGGATGACGAGTTGGTCACGCTCGATTACACGCCGGAAACGCTGGCCAACACAGTCGATCTCGCCCTGCGTCTCGCACCCGGTCAAACTCTCACAGCTTACCAGGAATTTGTGCAGAGGTATCCTATCTACCCCCATTTGGCTAAATACGTCAACAATTTTTTCTATGGTATTTTGCCATTACGCATATCCGTCATATTGACACCCAACCCATAAAAACTTAATCGATTAATTTAAAATAACAGGGAGACAAAGGAAAAAAATGAAAAACAAACAAAACCTAATCAAAATTATCATCGCGCTTGTGCTCGTCTTAGGGATCAGCCTGATGCAGCACACTCCGACAGCTGTCGCGGATGTCCCCTTGCAGGAGGACATCAGCAATGTGATCCACATCGATGTCACTTATGATCCAGGCACCAAGACCTACAGTGCTGGCGGCTTTTCATTCGAAGAACTGCAGCAATTTGGCGCGCCTGAGATTCCTGACGAAATCTGGGCACTGTTGACAGTGTTTAACAATCTCTCCATCCGCGTCATTGGTGATGAGATCCAACTTTTGACCGACGATGCCAAGCTCTTTAGTATGGCTTTTGACGAGAATGCCCGCCAGTTTGTCTATGATATGCTGAATGTTTATGTGGAAGGCGGCAGAGTCGACCGGGCAAGGGCAGAATCCTGGCTGGAGCAAGCAGATTTTGACTTTACCTTGCGCAAGACAAAAGCGGTCAGCGAGCCGCTGCGCATCCAGCTTGCCACGCTGCTGCAGGTAAAAATCGCCGAAAGTGGAGCGATATCAGTTGAGGGTATCCCGACCGGTATGGGCCTCACTGGCGACACGGCCGCACTGATGGAAGCCGCGAGCATCGAAAATGCCAAAATTTGCTGGAGCAAAGGCGTTGTGAATGGCGAAGTCAATGGCAGCCTGCTGCCGCAAATCACCCTTTATGAAGACGGTGTGATCGTGATCGACAGGGCGTTTGGTTTGAATCTCGGCGACTTATCGCCAATCTTTGAATCAAGCTTTGGTGCCGGCATCGTCCTTGGCGATGGCGCTCCTGTTGTGGGTGAGTGCTTGCCGTAAAACAAGCTCAACAACGAAAACTGCGCAGCTCTGTAGTAAAAAAGACCGCCTGCCTCCTGCCCAGGGGGCGGGCGGAAAATTCAGGCTAAATAATCTTCCGTCTGCTTAGCTGCTTTTGTTAGGTGAGCAATTTAGGCTTGCCACTGGAGAACGGTCTTGGTCGGGGGCAATAGACTGGGACGATAACCAAAAGAAAAGCCGGGTTCCATATAGAACCCGACTTTGTGTTTACATAGGTGAATATCAACCTTTGACTGAGCCCTGGGTCAGGCCGCCTACAATTTGATCTTGTAAAATCAAATAGATGATCATGATTGGCAGGGCAGCAATCAGCGCGCCAGCAGCGAAAACACCCCAATTTTTGGTGTACTGCCCGGCGGTGAAGATCTGCAAGCCGACCATTACGGTCTGCATCTCGCGTTGAGTCAGCAGGGTCCTGGCGATAATAAATTCGCCATAGGTACCGATGAAACTCAATATCGAGATGACCGTCAAAATCGGGCGCAGCAGCGGCAAGATCAACTTCGAGAAAACCTGCCAATTAGTAGCGCCGTCCACATGCGCGGATTCGTCGATATCGCGAGGGATGGTATCCATGTAGCCTTTCATCAGCCAAATGTTCATGCCCATAGCGCCACCGGAATAGACCAAAATCAACCCTGCATGGGTGTTGAGACCAAACCATGGGACAATATCGCCGATTTGCTTGACGATAGTAAACAAAGCCACGATCGCCAACAGGTTCGGAAAACTTTGGACGAGTAGAATCGCCTTGAGCATACTCTGTCTGCCCTTGAATCGGAAACGTGAGAAGGCAAAAGCCGCCAGGGTGGTCAACGAAAGCGTAAGCAGTGTCGAAATGGTGGATACAATCAGAGAATTCTTCAACCAGGTGAAAAATGGAAAAATAGGGTTGCTTACCAGTTGCCTGAAGTTGTCAAAACTCCAGTTGTTGGGGATCAGTTTTTGATTTGCCAGGTCATTAACCGGGTTGATGGAGGCAGAAATGATCCAGAGCAAGGGGAAGACACTAAAGATGATCAGGACCACTGCCAGCGCCCAACGCCAAACCAGACCAATGGTGCGGCTGCGTTTGATGGATGATGGATGTTTAGACATTTTCGCCAACCTCCTCCCACATATTGGTGAACTTGAATTGCAATAAAGACATAACCGCAATCAACACGAACAAAATTAATGAGATCGCTGAAGCATAACCATATTGCACACCACGTCCACTGGCAAAAGCCAGGTTGTAGACGTAACTGATGATAATGTCGGTGTAGCCAGCCTGGGTGGTTGCCGTTGGTATAGGCGGTCCGCCGTTGATGAAGGCGTAGATCAAGTTAAAGTTGTTGAAGTTGAAGATGAATGAAGCGATCATCAGCGGACCAACACTGACCAGCAAGAGGGGCAGGGTTATTGCCCAGAACTTCTGCCAGCCGCTGGCACCATCAATTTCGGCAGCTTCATAGATGTCGCCAGGGATGGATTGAAGAGCGCCACTGGAAACCAACATCCAATAGGGATAGCCCAACCAGGTGTTTACTATCAGCAAGGCTGCGCGGGCAAGCCAGGGCTCAGTGAACCAGCGCGGGGAAATGTTGAATACACTTTCGAGCATACGATTGATGACGCCCAGGTCGGGGTTAAACATACCCCTCCATATCAGGATAGTGATCAGGCTGGGGATGGTGTAAGGGATCAACAGCAGCGATCGTAGTATCTTCTTGCCTTTGAACTTGGGGTCGCCGTAAATAATAGAGATCACCAATCCTAATGAGAAGGTCAACAAGAGACTACCTGTGGCAAAAAGAAAGTTCCAGATCACGATCGTCACCAAAGGTCCGCGTAAACCGGGACTATTAATGAACTGGACAAAGTTCTTTGTGCCGACAACAGCAGTGTATCCGGGGATCAACCGCTCTCTGTTGCGGGCAACATAGGTTCCTTCTTGATCATAATATACCTTGCCCGTGGTCTGGTCGGTGAAGGTATTGGTTTCAGCGTCGTAGGCGTAGAGAGGTTGCAGCTCAGCCGCTTCTGATGGGGAGCGCACCTGAATGGTGTTTTCCGGATCTCCAAAGCGGATATTGGTCAGGTTCTTATCAGTAGAAGCAAGAATGCGGTTGAGCCGGGTGTAACCTTCAATCGTGACCGGGGCTCCCTGCTCATCAAGCTCTCCAATGCCGTTTTCTCCGCTGACCAGGGGGATTTCGGCATCGCCTTCGATGTCAACCTGGGTGACCAGTGAGTTATTACCTTCGGCGTCCTTGAGCCAGAGCAAATACTCATTGTCCGCGGAACGGTAAGCGATCCATTGATAAGCTTTGCCTGTTTCGGGTAAATAAGTTTTCGCCTGAATTTGGTCGATAGCCTGTGTCTGAGT
>Ga0265293_10010275_pt1 | contig 13125 bp, 9 predicted proteins | sample Munlanlewell138R_FD_192505 | JGI IMG/M metagenome (GOLD analysis project Ga0265293, IMG submission 192505) | Leachate microbial communities from a municipal landfill in Southern Ontario, Canada - Leachate well 138R | ecosystem: Engineered > Solid waste > Landfill > Unclassified | place: Canada... | reverse complement strand
GGTACATGAGAGAGATAGTCTGGGGCATCGCGGTCGAGATCCCACAGGCGCCACTCGCGCAGTTGCACGGCATCGACCTCTCGCAACAGGTCTACCATTGCCGCACCGTTGTCGTAGAAGGAGGCGAGGCGCTCAAACTCAATGGCGGGCAGGCCCATGTTTGGGGCGTCGGGATTGTAGTTGTTGGGGTAAGCATAGCGGCACAGGTACTGGAGACAGGAAGTGCGGTCGTCGTCGATTCCCCGAGCCTTGAGGCCGTAGTGATTGGGTATCCAGATGACAGCACCGGACTTGGCGGTGGTGCCACCCAGGAGAGGGGCCTTTTCCAGTACGACCACCCGCGCACCACTGGCCGCAGCAGTTACCGCCGCGGTGAGTGAAGCGGCACCACCGCCCACGCAGATCAGGTCGGCTTCCAGGTCCCAACTGGGTTGTTCGGCAGCCTGCACAGTGCCTATGTTGGCGCTGGCAGCGACCCCGGCCGCTGCTACGGCGCCTGTCAGGCCGGCCAGCATCTGGCGGCGGGTGAGGCGGTTGTTGTCGTTATGGCTCATGAGGTTATCTCCTGTATTGAGTTCGGTATTCGGTAATCATTGCTATCAATGAATTAGCTTGCCTTGGTGGGTGCCGTTGAGTTGGCGGCGAAATTAAAGTAGGGAACATCTTTGCTGTTGCGGACGACAGCCTCCCATTGTGGAGTCGGGGCACTTTCACCCGAGCAGCATGATGGCAGGGCGCTGTTCTTGAAAGAGTGAGTCTTGAAATTGAAAGAGCGCTCTGTGTATCTGCTGTGGCCGGACGTCCCCGAACACTGGTGCCGCAGATCAGTAGCTGCAGCCAGCTGTAGGGAGGGGCGGGCAAGGCTGGGGTCGATTGCGTGGTGATAAAAGTCATCACTACTTGGCTCTCTGCCGCCTTGCTGGTGCAGATAACATGGGCGGTGGAAGAATGCAGACATGGAGTTCGCCGCTCTTTCGATGTTATGGATCGCGCAGTAATTTACCATGAATCCGGGGCGCGGTCGCTGATACAACAGCTGTTGCGCAACACTAAACCACCATCCTATAAAAAGCAAACCTGATTGTTTTGATTACCTTATCCCAAACAAAAAGACACGCTTGTTTTCTTTTTAGGGATGCACTATCGTAGCTAAATCTGTCGAAAAAACCGGGGCTGAGTCGTCGTTGGTTACTGTCCGTTTAGGATAGGCAACCAAGCAGATGAGAGGCCTGCAACTTGATGTGAGAGGCACTATGAGCGAACACTTCCACCGTATCTGCTCTGTTGAAGAGATACCTGCCAACGGTAGCAAACCTGTCGAAATTGAAGGCGTGGATGTGCTGCTCTGCCATGCTGGAGACGAGTTTTACGCTGTCCAGAACCTATGCACCCACCAGCGCGCGAAGCTGGAAGGTGGTAGAATCCGCAACTGCTTTATCTCTTGTCCCCTGCACGGGGCGCGCTTTGATTTGCGTGACGGTTCCACAAAGGGGCAGTTGACCAATGTCCCGCTGAAGACTTTCCCCGTTCGTGTCGTGGATGGTTTTGTGGAAGTCTCCTTATCCTGAGCCTGATTCATCGAACCCTTGGCATTGCGGGATGCTGGTGAGACCGATTGCCTGAGGGGCTGTTTACTTTAAGGCTTGCCTAACCCCAAGCCCGTCTATCTAAGGAAAGTGCCATGGATTTTTCCCTGTCTCCCGAGATTGAAAGCTATCGCCAGCGTGTACGTGCATTTGTCGATAGCCACGTCATGCCTTTAGAGGCGGATCGAGCCAACTACGACGAGCACGACAATATCCGCAAGGATGTACTGGACCAGGTGCGGGCGAAGGCTCGTGCTGAGGGACTGTGGGCTTTTCAGATGCCCAAGTCTCGCGGCGGCCAGGAAGTCGGGGTAGTAGGAATGGCGGCGCTCTACGAAGAGATGAACCGCTCCATCTTTGGTCCCGCGGTCTTCAATAGTGCGGCTCCCGATGACGGGAACATGATCTTGCTGGAGAAAGTTGGCACCGAGGCACAGAAAGATAAGTGGCTACAGCCGATCATTGACGGCAAAGTGCGTTCCGCCTTTGTTATGACAGAGCCAGCGCCTGGTTCTGGTTCAGATCCTGCGGGCATGATGCTGACCCGTGCAGAGAAGCGTGGTGACAAGTGGGTGATCAATGGTCACAAGTGGTTTATTACCGGCGCTGGTGAGGCTGAACATTTTATACTTGTTGCTCGCACCTCTGATGATCCCCGCAAAGGCTTGTCGGCTTTTCTTTTCCACCGCGATCAGCCTGGCTGGGAAATTCGCCGGCGCATCGAGATCATGGGGCCCGAGGAGCACGGTGGTCACTGTGAGCTGATCTTTGATGGGCTGGAGATTCCTGACGAAGACCGCCTGATGAATGTGGGCGATGGCCTCAAGGCCACCCAGATTCGCTTGGGTACTGCACGTCTAACTCACTGCATGCGCTGGCTGGGACTGGCCAAGCGCTCCATGGAAATCGCCCAGGATTATATTGCTCACCGCGAGGCCTTCGGCAAGACTCTGGCCAGCAATGCAGTGATCCAGAATATGATCGGTGAGGTAGCCATGGATATCCATGTCGGCCGCTTGCTGACCATGAATGCCGCCTGGAAACTCGATCAGGGAGACTTTGCCCGCAAAGAAGTATCCATGGCCAAGATTCACGTCGCCGATGCTTTGCACAAGGCGGTGGATACAGCCATCCAGCTCAATGGTGCACGCGGCTATTCCAAGGATACAGTGCTGGAGTGGATCTACCGCTATGCGCGTCAGGCGCGGCTGGTGGATGGTGCCAGTGAAGTACACAAAATGGTGCTCTCCAACTACTACGCCAAGGAAGGTAATGACTTCTGGTCTTGGGGGCTGTGAGGGAAGTATGTCCGTAACCGACTCTACCGCTACAGGATTTGATTCTGACCAGCTTGCTGCCTACTTGGCTGAGCGGATACCCGGCTTTGCTGGGCCGCTGACGGCCAAGAAGTTTTCTGACGGCCAGTCAAACCCCACATTTCTGCTCACTACGCCAGGCGGTCAGTATGTACTGCGTCGCAAGCCGCCGGGCCAGCTACTCAAATCTGCTCATGCGGTGGACAGAGAGTATCGCGTCCTGTCGGCTCTGGCTGCCAGTGATGTACCAGTACCCCGCGTCTTCCACTTGTGTGAGGACGACAGCGTCATCGGTTCTGCTTTTTATGTGATGGAATACCTTGAGGGCAGGGTATTTTGGGATCCGGCACTGCCGGACCTGAGCGCAGAGGAGCGGCGTGCTGTCTACAATGAGATGAACAATGTTCTGGCGGCGATCCACTCGGTGGACCTGAAAGCTGCAGGCCTTGAAGACTATGGTCGCCCCGGCAACTACTTCGAGCGGCAGGTGTCGCGCTGGAGTCAACAGTATCAGGCATCGCAGACAGAAACCCTTCCAGCCATGGACTCTCTGATTGAATGGTTGCCCGCCAATTTGCCACCGGACGATGGGCAGGTGAGCCTGATCCACGGTGACTACCGGATCGACAACCTGATGTTCGCGCCGGACCGTCTTGAAGTCATCGCTGTATTTGATTGGGAGCTGTCCACTCTGGGTCATCCTCTGGCGGACCTGGCCTATCAGGTCATGCAGCGCTATATGGGGCGCGACTGGCAGATCAAAGGGCTGGCAGGGCTGGATTGTAAGGCTTTGGGCATCCCTTCTGAGCAGCAGTATATATCGGACTATTGCCAGCGCATGGGTATTTCCGGTATCGACCACTGGTCGTTTTATTTGGCGTTTTCGTTCTTCCGTTTTGCTGCTATCTGTCAGGGGGTTAAGCACCGCGCCCTGCAGGGCAATGCTTCTAGTAGTGATGCTGGTGCGGTAGGCGCTATGGCCGCTCCGCTAGCGGAACTGGGATGGAAGGTTGCCAGCTCTTCCTAAGAGGGAGAGCGGGTCTCTATCTTTGTATTGGCGCCCCGAACCTGGGGCGCGAGTACTATCTCTTTTAAATCAACACTGCATTTGTATGGCTGTTAGCTTCGCGTAGAGATCCTCTGTTGTGGTGGTTGACAGGGGAATTTGTCGTTTGTATCCTTTATAGAACTATCATTCTAATTCAGGTTGGCGGCTATTATCAGGGCTGCTGAACAACGACAGGAGTAACCACCATGAATCAACAACTCAAACCCATGCTGGGCCAAGCCCGCTGCCCCGGAGATACCGTGCAGGAAATTGTCCATCGCGATGGACAACCAGTGCCGGAGGTGCTGGCGCAGGAGTCCTATACATTTTTGGGTAATGAGGATATTCCCTACGAGCGCTATACCTCGCAGGAGATATTCGACCGTGAAATGGAGAAAGTCTGGCCCAGAGTGTGGCAGTGGGTGTGCCGTGAAGAGCATATTCCCGAGCCAGGCGATTATATTACTTATGATGTTGGCGATCTCTCGGTAGTTGTGCTGAGAACCGAGTCCGGCGACATCCGTGGTTACTACAATGCCTGCTTGCACCGCGGTACCAAGTTGCGTCCCAGTGGCTCAGAGGGCTATGCGCCGAACCTGCGCTGCCCCTACCACGGCTGGACCTGGAACCTTGATGGTGTTCTCGAGGAGATACCCTGTGATTGGGACTTCTCGCATGTCACTGATAATCCGGAAAAATTCCAGCTTCCCCAGGTGCGGGTCGGGCTGTGGGGAGGGTTCGTATTCATCAATATGGATCCGGAAGCTCCTTCTCTGGAAGAGTACATGGGGGTGTTGCCGGAACATTTCCGCAACTGGCATATGGAGAAGCGATTCGTTGAGTTGCATATTCAGAAAGAGCTGCCCTGTAACTGGAAGACAGCCATGGAGGCGTTTCTGGAGTCTTACCATGTGCTGGAGACTCATCCCCAGCTGCTTTATGGTGTGAGTGATGCCAACGTCCAGTACGACACCTACGGTGAGCATGTGTCGCGCTTCTTTGCCGCTCTGGGGGTGCCGAGCCCGCACCTTAAGGAGGTTCTGACCGAGCAGGAAGTGGTTAACCGGATGTTGGTGGGTGACCGCTCAGCAGTGGGTGATGAGTTGACTGTCCGCGAAGGCGAAAGTGCCCGCATGGTTATGGCTCGCCACTTGCGGAAGACCCTGGGAGAGCGTTATCGTGCCAACCTTGACGGCTACACAGATAGCGAAGTGATTGACACTATTGAGTATCACTTGTTTCCCAATATGGTGTTATTCCCCGGTGTGTCACTGCCGATGGTGTACCGCTTCCGTCCACTCGGCAGCGATCCCAATCGGAGTCTGTTTGACCTGCTGTTCCTCAGGCCGGTTCCGGATGAGGGTAAGGCGCCGCCACCGCCGGAGCCCATTCGCATCGGTGTGGATGAGTCTTATACGTCGGTGCCGGGTATGGACCCGGGGATGGGTCATGTTTATGATCAGGACACCAATAACTTGCGCAGTCAGCAAGAGGGCTTCAAGGCTTCGAAGAAGCGTGGTCAGACCCTTGGCAACTACCAAGAGTCTCGTATTCGCCACTTCCACCTGACCCTCGACAGGTATCTGTACCGATAAAATCAGGCTTTTAATAACAGAGCCATTACCGAGAAGGAGCGGCGATGACGACAGTAAACGAACAACAACGAGTGGCCTTGGGTGAATTGCGTGATAAACAGGCAATAGCCCACAATCTCGCCACCCACGCCCGTGGTATAGACCGCGCTGACGCTGAGATGCTGTCTGCGGTTTACCACCCGGACGCTACAGTGGATTACGGGTTTTTCAACGGTCCGGCAGCGCAATTGGTAGCAACCCTGGTGGAGATGCAGCGGCAAGCACCTGTAACGCTGCATCGCCCGGCCAATGTGTGGATCAAGACCCGCGGCGACGAGGCCGTTTCCGAGAGCTATGTGATCGCCTACATGGAAGCTGGCAGCGAAGGTGGCGCCACCCAGAGCCTGATTGGGGGGCGCTATCTGGATCGTCACGAGTTCCGTGATGATGCCTGGCGCATCAGCCATCGCACCTATGTGTTGGACTGGAATATCAACAGACCTTCCACTGCCAACCTGGCTGAATCGACTTTGGCCAGTGGCCAGTTTGTGCCCATAGGGGCCCACGGTGCCCGCGACCCGGGTAATCTTCTTCTTGCCGTCCATTCTGCGGATTTTGCCACTGCCACATCACAGGGGAATACCATGACTAACCGCTCCATCACCGATTCAAATATCGACGCCATGCTGTCACGGCAGACTCTTGAAGAGTTGTTGACCGCTTACTGCCGCGGTGTGGATCGAGGTGATTCCGGTTTGTTGGCGTCGATCTTTCACGACGATGCTACGGTCATTACGGGTGCGTTCAACGGTCCGGCTCAGGACTTTGCTCGCGAGATTGTACGCGGTGTCGCCGAAAGCTCGGTGCGAGTTTTTCACTCGATCAATAATATGTGGATCGAGGTTGACGGCGACAAAGCAGTGGGCGAGTGCTATGCCCTAGCTGTACAGACAGTAAATGGTCCCGATGGAATGCTGGATATTCTGGTAGGAGGCCGCTATCTGGACCGCTTTGAGCGTCGTGACGGGGTATGGAAAATTGCCCAGCACACGTTTGTACTGGACTGGAATATGACGCAGCCCTGCACCGCAGTGATGGAGGAAGGCATGTTCGGCGAGATGATTCACGGTACGCGCGGAACGGCTGATCCGGTGCATGAGTTCTGGAACAGCCTTGCATAACATGCACTTTTGAGCGTTTGATGTGACTTTGTAGAAGCAGATAGAGTGTCGAACAGAGGTGGGTAACCCACCTCTGTTCGACACTCTTTGCTTAAATTCCCAGATAAGCTGTCGCCATGCGCGTTGCCGCTGCGCGGTAGTCGGGATTGGTGACCTGGAGCGGTAAATCGTCGTCTGGTTCAGGCAGGATGGACCACATTACCGAGCCGCGGATGATGTTGTGCACATAGTGTACTGCCATGTCGATATCGCTGTGATTCAGAAGCGGTGCGTGGGGACGAAAAAGATCGGCGATCAGGCGGCAGAAATGCTGGTTCCACTCGTTGAGCATGTCTCGTACTACCCGGTCGACGATACGCTGGCGCTCCAGAAGCCGAAAGAATCCCCGGTCTTTATGGGCTGAGCTGAAAAGGATTTCCAGATGAAAATCGAGGACATCACGCGGACTTTTCCCCTGCCAAAGCTCATCTTTTGCCAATTCGTCGATCTCGGTGAAGCGAGTACGTCGGTAAGTCTCCAGGATGGCGTAGAGGATGGACGGCTTGTCGGGAAAGCGGTGGTAGATGGAGCCCACGGAAATACCTGACTGTCGGGAAATTTCCGTCATGGTGGTTTCATCAAAACCGTTGGCCACAAAGAGCGTTTTGGCGGTGGTCAGAATTTTTTGCAAAGTTTTGCGACTGCGATCTTGGCTGGGAGCGTAGAACCACTCTGTATCGTTGAGCCAGTCGATGCTGGTTGTTGTTGAAAAAGGTTTTTCTGGCATGAATGTGGTTCCTTGGTGAAGCTTGTTTCAGAAGAAGGATGTTGACATCGGGGACCTCCTGCGTCCAGCGCTCAAAAATTGAGGGGAGCTTGTTAGTGCTATTTCTGCGAGGTTAGAGGCCAGATGGCGTCAACTTTCTTCCTGCACATTTTGACTCGTAACCTGTCTTTATGATGGCCATTGCTTGACAGTAATATTGTTTGGTTTTAAATTTGGTCGGTCGACCAAATAAATTTATTTAGTAACAAGTCAGGCCATTTTTGAGGGGAATGCCCGCGAAGGAGGCTTTGGCAGCGATATCACCAGAGGGGTACGCGATGTCCAGAATAACCAAACTTGATCCCGCCCAGTGGGATTCTGACTTGCGGGAACAGTTTCGTGCCGACGAGGCCACGGCTCTGGAACAGGGCACTATGCGCATATTTGCCCACCGCCCAGCTGTGGCAAAGGGCGTGATGACACTGGGAGCAGGCGTCGCCAGCGATTGGACGCTTGGCCAGCGGCTCAAGGAATTAGTGCGGCTGCGTATTGCCTTTCACAACCAGTGCCGCAGTTGTCTAGCGATCCGCTATCGCGATGCAGTGGACGACGGTGTCGATGAAAACTTGGTGTGCTCGTTGGAAAATCCGCCCGAGGCGCCTGATCTGAGTGACGCTGAAAAGATCGCCCTGCGCTACGCCGATTTATTTGCTACCGACCATTTGCGCATTGACGACGAAATGTTCAACGAAATGCGCCGCTACTACAGCGACTCTCAACTGGTTGAGATCGGTGTGTGGGTGGCGTTCTGCGTTGGCTTCGGCCGTCTTGGCGCCGTGTGGGATATGGTGGAAGAGCTGCCGGATGCCTATCGAGAAAAAGGCACGGATCCAGCAACACCGTGGAGTGGAACACCCGTGGTGGTGCGCTGACAACGAGCAACACACCGGCCTGGGGGGAGTGCGAACCAGGTTGGCATAAGAAAGTCACAACACACAACGATCGAGGAAACAACGATGAAGACAACCCAGACGCCGGTACGCCGGCTGCTGTATTCAGCCGTAGCGCTCACTGCTCTGGGCAGCTTTGCAACTGCTCAAGCCCAGGAAGGACGCACTTTGGAAGAAGTGGTCGTCACCGCCCAGAAGCGCGCGGAAAGCATGCAGGAAGTGCCGGTCGCGGTCACTGCGGTGACGGGCGATGCCATCGCCAGCCAGAGCATTACCAATATCAGTGGCCTGCAGAACGCCATCCCCAACGTCCAGATCAATACCTTTGCCAACTCGCCGGACTCCGCCGTCTTCACCATTCGCGGTGTGGGCGTGAACGATGCCGACCCCTATGTCGGTACCACCGTATCAGTAGTTGTAGATGGCGTGGTAGTGGGCGTCAATACCGCCGCCTTGCTGTCCCTGTTCGATATCGAGCGGGTGGAAATCCTGCGCGGACCCCAGGGCACCCTGTTTGGCGCCAACACCACCGGTGGGGTGATCAACGTGGTCACCAAGCAACCCACCGGGGAGCACGGCGGTGAGGCGCAGATCACAGCGGGCAATTACGGTCGCCTCGATGCCAACGTGGCGGTGAACTTCCCCATCACCGATAACCTGGCGGGTAAAGTAAGCATCCTGCATACTGGCCATGATGGCTTCTTCAAGAATACCCTTAACGGGGCCGATCTGGGCAGTCGCGATATGACCTCGCTGCGCGGCTACCTGCAGTACACCGCCGATAACTACGATGCCACCCTGATCGGTGAATATGTGCGCAGTCGCAACGGCTCCCAGCCTGGCGTCACTATTGCTGAACCGGGCATGGTTTTCCACATACCTGGCTATAATGACTCCGGTCGCATCCGTCATCGCCGCGGCCTGAGTGCCGGGGTGCCCGACCAGAACGACCGCGACACCTACAGTCTGACCCTGACCCAGAATTTCGGCACCAGCTGGGGCGAGGTGGTGTCCATCACCAACTACCGTGAGTACGATAACGATCTGTACAGTGACGACGATGGCACCGAGCTGCAACTGCTGCACACCCGCCGTCAGATCGATCACTACCAGGCCTCTCAGGAGCTGAGAACCACCTTTGATCTCAACGACGACATTCAGCTGATGGTAGGTGGCTTTGCTTTTTATCAGGATTACGACCTGAAGCAGGATGGTGTGCTGGATGGTTTTATGCCGGGACTCGGCCAGCCCCAGACCCAGGAGCAGCGCAACTGGTCTGGCTCGTTGTTTGCCCAGATGTACTGGGATCTGACCGATCGCCTACGTTTCCAGGCCGGCTTGCGCTACAGCCATGAGGACACCAAGGCGACCTCTACAACCGCCAATACCATGTCCCCGGATGGCAGCCCCGGCAGCTTTACTGACCCCATCATTCCCGGCAGTCTGGTGGTGGCCAGTGGCGACAAGTCCTGGGATAACGTCGGTGGCAAGATTGGTCTTGATTATCAGCTGACCGACTCCTCCATGCTCTACGGCTACTATGCTCGGGGCTTCAAGTCCGGTGGTTTCGTCGGTCGCATCATTATTCCAGAGGATATTGGCCCGTTTGATACCGAATACCTCGATACCATCGAGGTGGGCATCAAGAGCGACCTGTTCGACAATCGGGTGCGCTTGAACCTGGCGCTCTTCTACAACGAGTACGACGACATGCAGGTGACCCAGAACATCACCCTGCCCAGTGGTCACAACAGTGCCAGTATCGTTAACGCTGGTGAAGCCACCAGCCAGGGCGTCGAGCTGGAGCTGACCGCGCTGCTCTCCGATCACCTGACCTTCAATATGGGCCTGGCCTATCTGGATGCCAAGTACGACGATTATGAAACTCTGATCTCCGATGGCCTTGGCGGTCTGGTGCCAGCCAACTTCAAGGGCAACCACCTGATGAACTCGCCGCGCTGGTCCGGCAGTGCCGACGCCACCTACGAGATCCCCATGGGTCCCGGTCATGCCAAGTTCTTCCTGCAGATGACCCACAGCAGTCCTAAGTACACCGCCTTTACCGGATTGCCCCAAGAGAAGATCGGCGATATCACCCTGGTGAATGCCACCGTGTCCTGGACACCGGACGATGAGCGCTGGAGCATTGGTCTTTACGGTCGCAACCTGACAGACAAGACCTACTACGGTCAGATTCTCTATGTGCCGGGGGTAGTAGCCTGGGCTTCCGTGGCCGATCCCAGAGAGTATGGCGTGGACTTTAAGTACCGCTGGTAAGCCTGGCAGATTTTTGCCTGGTTTTTAAGTGACACTGCACATCCCGGGTTATTGCGGGGTGTGCAGTGTCGGCTTTTCCTTTTGTGGTTAGGCATGCTTAGGAATAGAAGCCCGCTGTTCGGGGCGCTAAAGTCCCCTCCCTGAGAGTTCTTTGGGGTGGTTCATATCGCACAAAGAGGGCTGGAGGTGAAGACGTAGATTACCTTAATTCTTTTAAACTCAGATTCTTTCTGTCCTTATCACCTAGTCAGTGAGTATCTCCTTGTCCACATCGATAAAATCATCCAAGAAACCTGCCGTAGAGGCAACCCCTGCGCTGGATATTGCCGGTACGGTAAAGCCTGCTGCGAAAGCAACAAAAACCTCTAAAGCAACTGCCTCCAGAGTCGATCGCCGGAAGGCACCTCACACCAAGGAAAAGATCCTTGATGCCGCTGAAGCTTTGTTTGTACAGCGTGGCTATTACGGTACTTCCCTGAGGGATATCAGTAAAGCCGCTGAAATACAGCTTGCACTCACTCATTACCATTTTGGTTCCAAGGAGGATCTGTTTCGTGCTGTCATTGATCGGCGTGCAGATGACAATGTGGCTGCGATGCGGCGTGCCCTTGATGAGGTGCTGGTGGAAGCAGGAGAAGGGCCCCTTGATCCCGAGCGCCTGTTGAGAGCTTTTATTGGTCCGGTGGTTAATCATGTACTGCGGGGCGGCGAAGGCTGGCGTGACTATATCCGTCTATTGGCACAGGTGGGCAATTTGCCGCAGAAAGAAAGCTTTATTGTGCCAGTCAATGTTCACTACGACTCGGTGGTAAGAGATTTTGTCGCTGCTTTAGGCCGAATCTACCCGGCCATGGAAACCACTGATGTGCACTGGTATTTCCATTTTTTCCAGGCTGCTATCAGCCATGTGTTGATAGAGTCCGGCATGATTGACCGGCAATCAGATGGTCGTTGCCGCTCAGCAGATTTGGATACCATTGTCGAAAAGATGGTGCGTTTTTTCACCGCCGGTTTTAATGGGGTGGTTTGAATAAGAAATGTGTGCCAACGAGAAGAGGAGGAGGTGTGCGACTGCGATGTTCCTCCTCTCTCATTAGGCATTGTGCCTCTGGTTTTAACAGCCCATCAAGTGCCGTCCAGCCACTCTGCCAAAATATGAACCTGGTCCCAGACTCATACCGCTAGCATAGCTTTTTCCGGTTTTGGGAATATGGGCAGTGCAGGCCCCTGCGGCATAGAGCCCGGGGATGGGGTTGTCGTACTCGTCAAGCACTTCGGCTTCGGCACTGGTTTTCAAGCCGCCAAGGGTCATAAACAGATAGATGGATCTGTCGAAGGAAATATCAAAAGCGGCCCAGGGCCCCTGGTCTAGCGGCTTGAGCCATTCTGCATCCTTGTAGAACAATGTATCGACACCACGTTTGGCATCATTGTTGTAGTCGGCGAGGGTTTTTGACAGTGAACCCGCGGGCATCTCAAGCCGGGTTTCCATCTCGGCGATGGTTTCAAAACCGTCGATCAGCTGGTGACGGGCACTGGTAATTTCCGGGTAAGCAAAGACTTCTGCATCCACGATCAAGTAGGCACGCTGATTTGGTTGCTCCATGATGTAGGAGGCTGTACGACCGTGATAGCTGTCCTCGGCGACAAAGCGCTTGCCGTGTTGGTTGACGACAATGCCCTTGATTAGCTGTCCTGGAGGATAGATGGATGCAGTGGCGATCATACCGTCCATGGCATCAGTTGCGGCCCCCGCCGCCACGCCCAAGGTGAGGCCGGCACCGTCATTGTAGGGGTTGCCTAAGGGCTCGGTAGTATCGCTGAGCAGGGGCAAGTTAGCCTTCGTCATCTCACTATTCATGGAGAAGCTACCCGTGGCGATCATCACTCCACGCCGTGCCCGGTAGTGGACAGTTTTGCCGTCGCGGCGCGCTTGTACGCCACAGATCCGACCGTTGTCATCTTTGATCAGGGTGAGTACCTGGCTGTCGTAACTAGCCCTCACGCCTTCTTCTTCGCAGCGTGCGAGGAGCGCAGCCATGGCGATCGCACCGGGGGATTCGCCAGGGCCTGCTGCCTGGTGACCGCGAGGGGCGGGCTGAGCGATTTCCCTGTAGGGCCAAACTTTTTCGTTGCCGGTACCGAGCAATCCTTCGGTGCCCATCAGGAATACGGCTTTGTCTTTGTAGCTGGTGCGCTCGAAAGGAACGCCCTGAGCTTCTAGCCAATCGAAATGAGCAACGTTGTCGTCACAGTAGCGACGCACCATATCGGCATTAGCGCTGCCCATACTGGCAATCATGAAACGATACATATTTTCGGCGCTATCTTCATAGCCACAGGCTTTTTGCACCGCTGTGCCGCCGCCGAGGTAGAAGAGCCCAGATGACAGGGCGCTGGCGCCGCCACCCGCGCTGGCGCGCTCCACTACCAGAACGTCACCGCCGC
>Ga0265293_10010274_pt1 | contig 13126 bp, 10 predicted proteins | sample Munlanlewell138R_FD_192505 | JGI IMG/M metagenome (GOLD analysis project Ga0265293, IMG submission 192505) | Leachate microbial communities from a municipal landfill in Southern Ontario, Canada - Leachate well 138R | ecosystem: Engineered > Solid waste > Landfill > Unclassified | place: Canada... | reverse complement strand
CCGGCAGTCCTAATGGAGGGGGTTGTCTTTGATTCCAGGACTATTTTGCTGGGTGTTTTTGCAATGTATTTCGGGAATCTGGGTACCCTTATCGGAGCCTCTTTAATGGTTGTTTTTCGTCTTACTAAGGGCGGCTCCGGTCTGCCAACCGGAATTTTTACGATTGTTACCAGCAGCATTGTAGGTCTTTTATGGCACCGCTACCGTTACAATAAGGTAGTACAAAGGGGAAAATTAAATGGCGAAGCCCTTTTTGTCGGTTTTATTATCCATCTGCTGTTTGTTTTTGGTCTGGGTTTTCTGCCCCCTGAAGCCAGAGGCAGAGCGTATCGTCTAATGGCAATACCAATTCTAATATTCTATCCGATTGCGTTTCATTTGCTGGCAACGTTGCTCTTTAATAAAGAGAAACAGATTAAGACCACCGATCAATTGATAAGCAGTGAAAACCTCTTCAAAACGGTTTTTGAGCAGGTTCCCGTTGGGATATTCATTGCCGAAAGCGAAAGCGGAATTTTGCTTCAGATAAACGAATACCTCAAAAATATTTTAGGCTTGGAAACCTTTGAAAGCGGTAAAATGAAATTATCCGCTTTTATTCCCGATAAAGACAGTGTTGAATTGCTCAGCTATATATCGGATGAAGCCCATAAAGAGGATCAGAAGATAATAAATAGCGACAACAAAGAGATATGGGTGGCAATGGCCGTGACTCATTTAAGTAAAAGTGAGGACGGGAAAAATCACTCGTTGGGTATCATTGCCGATATCAGCGAGCGTAAAGCTTTCATAACGGCTTTGGAATATGCCAACACCCACGACATGCTGACCGGTTTATACAACCGCAGTATGTTTGAAAGGTTGCTTGACCAATTAGATGAAAAAAACAACTACCCTCTGGCAATAGTGATGGGGGATGTAAACGGTCTTAAGGTAGTAAATGATGCATTCGGCATAAGTGTCGGAGACTCTCTGTTGATTTCCATAGCTTCGGTTTTAAAAGAAGTTGTCGGTGAAAAAGGCTATTGTGCCCGCTTTGGGGGAGACCAGTTTGTTTTTGCTTTACCAAATACAGGCGAGAAAAAAAGCTGGAAAATTGTAGAAGAGGTTACTAAGAGAGGTGATTTTGTCGTTAGGGGTTTGGATGTTTCAATCTCTTACGGTGTCAGTGTTAAAAAGAATGAGCTTGAGGATTTGGATGAAGTTTTAAAATCGGCTGAAAACGGGATGATAAGAAGTAAGTTGACAGAAAGTCCCAGTGCCCGCAGCAGAGCCGTAAATACAATAATCAACACGCTTCATGAGAAAAGTCACCGCGAAGAGCTCCATTCGCGCAGAGTAAGTAAATATGCCACAATGTTGGGCGAAAAGTTAAAGTTAAGCGCAAAAGAGATAAATGAGTTAAAAACGGTAGGGCTACTCCATGATATTGGCAAAATAGCTATCGACACATCAACGCTGGAGAAAAAAGGGAAGTTGAATGAAAGGGAGTGGGAGTCAATTAAAAGACATCCCGAAACCGGATGGCGAATTTTAGGAACGGTAGGGGAGTTGGGCGATTTATCTGAAGCTGTTTTGTTTCACCATGAGAGAATCGACGGCAAAGGGTACCCGCATGGTCTTAACGGAGATGAGATACCTCTCTTTGCCCGTATCATAGGGATAGTGGACGCTTTTGACGCAATGACGGCTCCCAGAACATACCGCCAACAACTTTCGGAGAACGAGGCCGCAACAGAGATAAAAAGGTGTGCAGGAAGCCAGTTCGATACCGAACTGGCTAAGATCTTTGTTGAAAAGGTTCTGCAGTACGATTGGTCTGAGCTTTAGATTTCCAAAATCGTAATCAAGTCGACTGGTTCAACCCGGTAAGGAGAACCCTTACCCTCGTAAAATCCGTGGTCTTTTATAAAATGGATATGTAAATCGGTAAAAGTAATCTCACGGTTGAGTTTTTTGTTAACTACGGTTGTATTTACTTTTTCATACATTCCCGGCCCTCCGAAAGGAGAGGGTAACTTACCTCTGACCGAATCGACTCTCACATCAAAAGTACCGTCAAGATGAATGAACTCTCCCAATCCCGGCAGTCCTTTATCTCTGAAGTACTCCATCTTTTGTGCAATTTCAGCGTGAGTTTTATCGTGACGCTGAACAATTCCCTCGTCTTCAATCAGAATTTCAATCAGCTTTCTTTTATCGGTACCTAAAAACCCGTCCAAGGTGATGACACCGGGTTGCATCTGTTTCTCAATGTAATCATATTCGGGACTCTGTTTCATCTAAATTCCTCCAAAAAACTAGGCGAACTTATCGTAATAGATATGCTCTTCGGGAACGCCCAAATCGGTTAAAACTTTTATACAGGCATCTATCATACCGGGACTGCCGCACAGATAGGCCTCCGCGTTGGGTGCCGATTCAACAAGTCTGTTGACAACTTCAGTAATAAGACCGACTTCACCGTCCCAATCATCCTCTTTTTGAGGTTCACTGAGAGCGGGAATAAATTTAAAGTCAACCATTTTGCTCTCCAGCTCTTTCATCTCATCCAGTAAAAAGAGATCTCTTTTTGACCTTGCCCCAAAGAAATAGCGGGCTTTACGGGGATTTTGTTTTTCAGCCATATCCAAAAGAATCGATTTAATCGGGGCCATTCCCGACCCACCCGCAATTAAAATCAGATCACGCTGAGTATCCCTGAGGAAGAACTCTCCGTAAGGACCGTTGATGGTGACCTCTTCGCCTTCTTTCAAATGTTGGTGAACATAGGTGGTACAAATACCGTTGGGAACCAATCTTATCTCCAGTTCGACGCAATCGGTTTCACTGGGACTGGAAGCCATTGAGTAGGCTCTGTAGACAGGTTCATCGGTTAATTCGTACTCGGGAACCTCAAATTGGATGAATTGGCCGGCTTTCATCTCTATTGTGGGCGGGTCGATTAACTTTAAGCGAACCTGTTTGATATCATGGGTTAAATCAACAATCGACTCGACTTTCGTTGTAAATTGTTTTACCGAGAAAAGCTCTTCCGGAATCTCGATTTCCAAATCATTTTTAACTTTTACCTGGCAGGAAATTCTGATCAGCTGCTTTCGTTCCTCTTCGGTTAACAGAGGCAACTCCGTCGGCAGGTAATTGCCGCCTCCCTGTAAAACTTTTACTTTACAAAGGCCGCAAGAACCTCTTCCCCCACAGGCACTGGGAATGAAAATCCCCTCTAAGTTGAGCGTCTTTAAGAGGGGCAATCCCCCCTCTACCTCTAAGACCTTATCTTTGTTAATTGTGATTTTAGCTATTCCGTAGTTACCTACAGTGGCATCGGCTATTACCATCAACAGGGCTAAAACAACCGAGATGAGCGTAATTATAAGGACGCTGACAATCAATGAACTTATCATGCCCACCTCCTAAGAAATAGTAATCATGCCGTTAAAGCCCATAAAAGCCATGGCCATAAAACCGGCGATAATCAAAGCAATGCCTGCTCCTTCCAAACCGTAAGGAATTTTAGCCGTTTTTAGGCGGACTCTAATTCCTGCCATGGCCATTATAGCCATAAGCCAACCTAAACCGCTGCCTAAGCCGAAAAAGAAACTTGTCATAAAAGAGTACTCTCTGATTACCATAAACAGAGAAGCTCCTAAAATGGCACAGTTAACGGTTATTAAGGGGAGGAATATCCCCAAGGAGAAGTAAAGGCCCTCACTGTAGCGCTCTATTATCATCTCTATCAACTGTACAAAGGCTGCAATCACGATGATAAATACAATAAACCTCAAATACTCAAGGTTGAACGGAACCAACAGATACTCATAGGCAAGCCAGTTGAGGGCTGTTGTTACTGCCATTACAAATGTAACTGCGATGCCCAAGCCGGCTGATGTCTCCAACTCCTTTGAGACCGAGAGAAATGAGCACATCCCAAGGTAGTTTGTCAGGAGGATGTTGTTAGTAAATATTGCGGCAAAAAATACCGCTAAAGGAAATAGTAGATTACCCATTGTTTTCCTCCTTAATAAAAGCTTCACGCACGACCCAGATAAATATTGCCAACATAAAGAAACCGCCCGGCGGCATTATCATAATGGCCCAACTTGTCCACCATGAACCGAGTATTTGATAACCCCAAAGGGTTCCCGTTCCTAAAAGTTCTCTGAAGAAAGCGATAATCAGCAGAACATAGGCATACCCCATTCCGCTGGCAAGACCGTCAACAAGGGAGAGAAACGGTTTGTTCTGCAGCGCAAAGGCTTCGACACGTCCCATTACGATACAGTTGGTAATAATTAATCCGACATAAGGCCCCAGCTGTTTCCACATCTCGGGGTAGTAAGCTTTTAGAGCGATGTCGACAATAATTACATAAGTGGCAATTACCATTGTCTCTACCATCATCCTGATTCTACTGGGAATCCACTTTCTCATAATAGACAACGTCCAACTGGAAAGGGCGGTGGTAAACATCACCCCCAAGACCATTACCATTGTGTTGTCTAATTTATTTGTTACCGCCAAAGTCGAACAAATTCCCAAAATCTGGACAAAGACAGGGTTGTCTTTTCCAAGGGGGTCTAAAAATGTTTTTTTAAGTTTGCTTTTTGCCATCTAATTTCTCCCCACGCTATTGCCGTCCTCGACTTTGAGGCGGTTCATGATATTTCTGAAAGATTCACTTGTTCTGGTAGCTCCGGTGATGGCATCAATTTCATCAGCCATAGATGAGGTTCCCTCTTCGACAAGCCGAAAGGGTCCCTGCTTGCCCACAAACTGGGCTGTAAACCAAGGCTCTTCAATTCGTGCCCCCAAACCCGGAGTCTCGTTTTGACTTACTATGGAGACTCCGCTGAGTGTTTTTAAATCATCTTCGAAACCGACCATTATTGAAATGATCCCCCATAAACCGGGCCCTTCGGTGGCAAAGACGAACCTTGTGACTCCATCATCAGTTTTAATCAGGTAGTGGTTATCCTCTTGTGTAACATATTTTTTATAAAGGTCGTTAACGGAGGCGGGAGTTCCTTCGTGAGTTATACCGCCGGCATCCAAGACACTGCGCCAAAGGAAGAATCGTTCATTCTCTTGAACCAACTCCAAAGTTGAGAGATGGAGAGCTGCCGTCAGCAAAATACAGACTACAGTGACAGCTACCATGAAGATTATAGGGTTGATTCTTTTTGCATAAAAACTCTGACTTTTCATGCGTTACCCCCTGCCACTTTTTTCTTGGCTTTAAGTTGTTTGAAATAGTGGTCAAAAAGCGGCCCAAACATATTCACCAATAAAATTGCAAAAGTAACACCTTCGGCCCAAGATGAGAATACTCTGATTAAAACCGTAAGCAATCCAAACAGTATTCCGTAAACCCAGCGGCCTAAGTCGGTACTTTGACTTGAAGAGACCGGGTCGGTGACCATAAAAAAAGCACCCAGCAAAAAGCTTCCGCTCAGAAGTGCATAGAGGGGATTAAGTGCTCCGTTGACACCGCCAAGAAACAAAATAGTTTGAAAAATCAAAAAAGAGGAAATTGAACCGACAACTATTTTCCAGTTGGCTACTTTTTTATAAACGATGTAAAGACCCCCAATAATCAACAAAAGAGCCGATGTTTCACCGAAGCTGCCGCTGACAGGTCCAAACAAAAGCTCCAAATACGATGAGTTTTGTGCAATCATCGGGGTAGCTGCACTGACTACATCCGCTTTTGTCAGCCAAGTTCCCAATCCGCCGGGAAACCAGTTAAGGGCGGTTTGCGGTAAAACAAAACGGCCTGTCATAGGAACCCCAAAACTAATATAGACAAAAGCCCTTGCCGTTATTGCCGGGTTAAACACATTTTTGCCAAACCCTCCGAAAACCATTTTCCCAAACACTATTCCAAAAGCAATCCCCAAAGCCGCCATCCACAAAGGGAGTGCCGGAGGCAATGAGAGTGCAAAAAGGAGACTTGTCACAAAAACTGACTCAGTCACTTTTAGGTTGTACCGCTTAGCCATCAGCCATTCGCTGAAAACAGCTACGGCCACTACAACCGCTAAGACAGCCACAAAGCGCCACCCAAAAAAATAGATGGCTCCGACAGCCGCCGGACATAAGGCAATCAAGACATTACGCATCGCCTGTTGTTTCTGTATCTTCACGTTTACCTCCCTCTCTACTTGATGGCTATTGTAACTCACTATTTGGATTCTGTAAAAAGAAAGGAATTGAATTATTGTATTTGAAGCGATTTTAGATTAATTATTTCAACAGAAATTGCCCCTTGGTCCTCATTAACCTTTCCTTCAATTATAAAAGCACCCAAAGAATCGGAAAAACTTTTCAGTTTTAAATAGATGTGGGGAAACACAACAGTCTCATAAAGGGCACTCTCATCCTCAAAAGAGATAAACTCCATCCGTTTTCCCCCCTTTATGGAGATTGTTTTCCGGGCGATTAAAATTCCCGCCAACGTTACTCTTTTGTTTATAAAGAACTTTAAGTCTTTTGCCAAAATACGTCCTATTTTCTCTATTTTTTCTTTGTAAAGTAAAAGGCTGTGGTAATCGCGTAAAAACCCCAAAGCCTCAAACTCATAAATAAGCTCTCTTTTACTTCTCTGCGGTTTTAAAACGGGCAAGTTTAGTTGAGTCTTATCTTCGCTGAGAAACAGCTCTCTTTGACCTATGTGTTGCATTGAAGCCGTTAAGAGCAGCTGCAGTTGTTTAGACCTGGCAAGTCCGTAAGAGAGAGAATCAAAAGAACCCGAAGAAACTAAGGCAAGGTAATCGTCTCGGTTAAGTTTCAGTAAAGAGGAAGCCTCCTTTAAGGATTTGAACAAACCGGTTTTGCCTCGTACCTCTAGAATCGTTTCAATCGCTTTGACACTTAAATTAGAGATTGCCATAAATCCGATAACAATGGCTCCTTTAACCGGGCGGTAGTGGTATTGACTCAGATTAATATCGGGTCCGTAAAGTTCTATTGCCAATCTTCTTGCTTCTCCGATATAAGCAGCGGCAGGATAGTAACCCCCTCCGTTTGAAAGAACCGCTGCCATGAAGTGGTTTTTGTGATGGACTTTAAGATAAGCCGATTGAAAAGAGAGCTTTGCATAACTGGCTGAGTGGGCTTTGCAGAAAGAGTAGCCTTCAAAGGAGAGCATCATCTGCCAAATCTCCTCTACTGCAGACAATTTGATGTTGTTGTTTATACAGCCGCTCTTAAAAAGTTCCTCATACTCCTCTAATTTTGCCCCCCTCCTTTTTTTAGAGATTATTTTACGCAGGGCATCCGCATCTGCCTCTGAGAAATTTGCCAAAGTTACGGCAATTTTTGATAAATCTTCCTGGTAACAAAGTAGCCCGTAACTCTCTTTTAATACCGTCTCTAATTTTTTGTCCAAAGGTTTACAAGAACCCCCCTTAAGACGCCGCAGATACTCGTTAATAAGAGAATTGGCAGCCGGGCGGATAATTGAAGAGTGGATGACTATATGCTCAAAGTCCCCTTTTTTACTTTTGATTTGCAGTTGTCTCATCGCAGGAGATTCGATGTAAAAAACACCCATCGATTGCCCATCAGCCAGAGATTTTTGGGTAAGGGGATCCTCTTCAACTGCCCAATTGTTTTCATCTATCTCAATATTTTCCTCTTTTAAGCTCTTTAAAGCATCCCGAACCACTGCCAAAGAGCGGTTTCCCAAAAGGTCTATTTTCACAAACTTAGCAGCTTCGACTCCCTCTTTTTCCCATGCCAGCAGAGGATAGCCATCATTTGAGTACTCGATGGGACAGTACTCACTGATGGGTCGCGGACCAATAACCAATGCTCCGCAGTGCATTGAGATTGTGCTGGGCAATCCGACAAGGGATTTTGCTCTGTCAAAAATATCGAGCCAAAGCGGATCTTCTGTTGGATTTTTATTAAAACTTGAAATCTGCGATTCACTGAAGCCGTAAGCTTTGGCACACTCTCTGAGAGCGGAAAGCCAATTAAAATGGTTGTGATTGGCAACCCGGGCACAGTGATCAGAACCGAAATGAGAAATTACACTTTTAATTAAATCATCCCGTTCATCCCAGGCAAAATCGACATCAATATCGGGAGGGTCGTTGCGGGCGCTGTTTAAGAACCGTTCAAAATAGAGGTTATGTTTAATCGGGTCCACATTTGTGATACCCAAAGAGTAAGAGACTATCGAAGAAGCTGCCGAACCCCGTCCGCAGCTACGACTGGCAGCAGAAACGATGTCATCCATAACTAAAAAATAGGAGGAAAACCCTTTATCGTTTATAATTTTCAGTTCATACTCAATTCTTTCGATTACCCCTTCAGAGAGTTCTCCGTATCTTTTTTCTGCCCCCACATAGACTCTTTTTTGCAGTTCTTCAAAACAACTTTTCTCTTTATGAGGGTAGGCGGGAAAGATAAATTCGGTAAACGGATTTAAATTTTTACACACATTGGCAATCCTCTCTGTCTCTGAAAGGGCATCGGGATATGATTTAAAAGCTTCTACAAACCTCTCTTGGTTAAGAATAAGTGCCGATTTTTTATCGCAATCGGTATCTGAGAGGGTTCCCAAAGTTTTCGAGGTCGCTATCGAGCGCAGAATTTTATGACTTTCGAACTCTTTAGGGTCTAAAAATGTGGCATCGTCTATTGCGGCTATCGGGATATTTAACTTCCTTGCCAAAAAGAGATTTTGATTATCATTAGGGGTAATTGCAGCTGCCAAATTCTCTACTCTGTTATGAAAAAGGGGTAAAAGTTGGTGCTCCTTAACGATAAGGCAGAGCCCTTTGGAATTTTTTATTAAAGCCTCAATCAAGTTGAAAGAGCTTTGAGTCTTTATGGAGGTAAGAAGGCAGCAGAGATTTTTGTAGCCCTCTAAGTTGCAGGCAAAAGCAAATATGTTAAAATTATCGAAAGCCAACTGAGAACCGATGATGTAGTTTACACCGTTCTCTTTTGCCGCTTCGATGAAGCTGTGAAGTCCGTAGAGGTTGTTTATGTCGGTAATGCCTACCGTTTTAACATTTTGGCGTGCCAAAAAAGAGACTATTTTTGCAGGGGATGAGGTTCCCCACAAAAGGGAGTAGGAAGATCTAACGGCAATTCGACTGGCCATTGTATAAAGTTGCTCCGCTGCGTACTATTGCCGCTCCGTAACGGCTACGCAGAATATCAATATTCTTTTGTAACTGTTTCTGGGCAGTTGCTTTGGCAAAATCAAAAAGCTCTGCCTCTCTGAAAGAGTCCTCTAAATCGATGAATTTGAGTAAAATTCCTTTAAGGCGGATTCTTTTTACGAAAGATTTTATGACGGCTTGCCTGCAGGCCAAACGCAGCTCATTATCGTTAACCAAAGGAGAATTAAAACGCTCTTTGTGTTCGCTAAGCGACCCGTCGGCCCAAAAGAGGCGTAAAAAAAGAGCTCTGGTTGCCAAGTTAAAACTGCGCATCTCTACCGAAGCATCTTCGGCTGTTGCTACGACAGCTGCTAAAACGGAGTCGAATTCTAAAACAGGCTCAAAGAAATTGATTTTTCTGGTGATAGTTCTCTCTTTGGATCTCTCGATCAAAAAGGGATTTGGCTCTAAGCCGAGAGCCGCATTGCGTAAAGTTATTCCCCGTTGACCGAGAATAGCAAATGCCTCGGCATCTGTCAGTTGGGCAATTTCCCCGATTTTTGTGAAACCGGCCACATTTAGTACTCTTCCTGTGGCAAGACCAACTCCCGGCAGGAGTTTTAGATCCTGTTCTGCCAAAAAAGAGGCCTCTTGGCCGCTTCTTATTTGGGCTATCCCTTCGGGGCTAATAGTTTGCGAACCTATTTTTGCAACGAGTTTATTGGAGGCAACAGCTACGGCACACCCCATATTCAGTTTTGAGAGAATTCGCTTTTTAAGGGCCAAGGCACAATCGACAGGTTCGCCAAAAAGACGTTTTGTCCCCTTTACATCTAAAAAGAGATTTCCCGAATGTGAAGGGAGAATGCTCGGGGAGTAGTTGGATGCAATCTCAATTAACATTTTATTGGCCAATGCATTCTCAAAGGGATTGGGAGGCACCACCTTAAGTTTCGGTTCTCTTTTAAGTGTTGTACTTAAAAGCATTCCGGGGAAAATTCCCTCCGAATGGGCATTTGGGGAACTGCTTAAGACTATTGCCCTAGGCCCCTCTTGGGCAATTACAAATGGTACCTTAGTTAAGGAGGGTTCTTTTGCCGTGGCAACGGCGGCTTCAAAGTTGTCGATGTTAATATTTATTATCGTGCTCTCTGTATGAGACATCTCTAATCCTTTAGAAGTTCTTTCAAAGATTGGGCATTCAGAGCTGCCTGGGCGTTGCGGTGGTTGTTGAAATAGATAAAGACCTTTTTTGCATTGACGGCTAACGAGTTAATTCTTGCAGCAATCCTTTGAAGCTCTTGGGCACTGTAAAAATAGTCGTAGCGCGAAGCGGTATCGGAATTCCACCATGATTGCTCGTTGCGTCCGTGAAGTCGGATGTAGGCAACAGATGAAGTAAGCACATCGACAATCGGAGGGGAGTTCTTCAATAGAGGTAAATCGAGAGAAACCAAAGTTACTTCTCTTTTTCTTAACTCATCCAAAGTGCGGTTGTTGTACCACTGAGCGTTACGAAACTCAACGGCCAAAGGAAATCCATTTAAGGCCCCAATCAGATTGCCAAGATAAAGGCGCTGCTCGACTTCGTAATGAAAAGAGTAAGGGAACTGAAGCAGTATTGCCCCGAGACACCCCTTTTGGGCCAAAGCTGCCACTGCTTTTTGAAAAATTACAGCTTCTGAGCGCCACTGGTCTGTTTTGACGGTGTGGGTCAACGATTGATGGGCTTTTATCGAAAAAAGGAGATGGGACGCCTGTTCTGCCATTTTTACCAATTGCTGATGTTCGGGCATCCTGTAGTAACTGAAATTCAGCTCTACGGTAGGAAATTGGTTGGCGTAGTAGCTAAGGTACTCCTCATTCTTTGTTTGCTGAGGATAGAATGATCCGACCCACTCCTTGTAACTGTATCCCGATGTTCCCACATAAATAGAGTTCATACCCTAGGTATACTATACAAATGTTTAGTATTCAACCCTTTTTTTCGCTTGTTTTTATTATCTCCTTGCCAGATAATGAAGCAATGAAAATCTATCTTCTTCTTTTGGCCGGCGGGGCGGCAAAAAGGCTTTGGCCATACTCCAGCGATAAAAGGGGTAAACAGTTTATCCCCCTTTTTAGTGAAGGTGATAAAAAAAACGTCTCGCCGATTCAAAAAATATATGCCCAAATAAAAAGGGAGTTTCCCTCGGAAACGGTTGTTGTTGCCACCTCTAAAGAACAGCAGGAAGCTGTTAAAGAGCATCTTGGCAATGAGGTTATCACCGTAGTCGAACCTTATAAAAAAGATACGTTTGCTGCTGTTGTTTTTTCTGTTCTTTACATAAAAGAGTACCTGAAAGCTTCCGATGAGGATGTGGTGGTAGTTCTTCCCACCGATGCCATTGTTGAACCATTGTATGCTACAAAACTTAGGCAGATGGCTTTGGCGGTGAAAGAAAAACAGCTCGATATCGCTTTAATGGCAATAAAACCGACCTCTGCTTCTCCTCAATTCGGCTACATAATCGGTTCGCTTAAAGCGGATCAATACATTGAAGTAGAGAGATTTATTGAGAAACCCGATCAGAAACAGGCTGAAGAGTTGGTTCAAAGCGGGGCTATGGTAAACGGAGGAGTTTTTGCTTTTTCGCTGGGGTCTCTGTTAAAGAGAGCTAAATCAGAGTTTGACATTAAGAATTTTGAAGCGATGAAGCAAAGTTATAAAAATATGATGACAAACAGCTTTGACTATGAGGTGGTGGAGAAGGCTCAAAAAGTCGGTGCCGTTGTTTATGAGGGGAAATGGAAAGACATCGGGACTTGGGCCTCTTTGGTTGAAGAGTTACACTTTAAAAAAGAGTCTAATCAGATTAAGTACAACAGTCACAATACCACTGTTATAAATGATTTGGGGATTCCGATAGTTACGGTGGGTGTCTCTGATTTAATTGTTGTTGCCAACAGAGAGGGGATCTTAATAACCAACCGTTTTGAGTCAAACAACGTTAAAGAGGCGGTTGAATTATTAAAGTAGAGCTGTTTGTTTTTGACTTGTACCTATTTGGATATTATAATCAGGGTATAAGGTAATTTCGATTCGGCCCAAATTGAGCCAATCGACGCTCAATGTAACCCGATTCATGTTTACCTAAGGAGGGGATATGATTAAGCGTGCCATTGTTGCTACCGACCTTTCACAAGCTTCCGATAACATGGTCAAAGAGCTCGGATTTTTAAGAGAGTTTGGTGTGAAAGAGCTTTTATTATTGCAATGTCCCGATTACCAAGAGGTGGCCTCGGAGGTTTTTCCGTATGTTGCTACAGTTCAAACCGAAGCTATTGAAGCCCAAAAAAAAGTTTTGGAGGAGTTGGGTTTTGAAGTTGAGGCCCGTATTTCTCCGGGAAATGCCAAACGGGAGATCAACAGGATAGCTTTTGACGAAGACTTTCCACTGGTTGTGGTGGGCTCTCAGGGAAGAAGTCTTGTCGGAGGGGCATTTCTAGGAGGAGTTGCCTATGAGGTTATGTTGGGTGCCCGAAAACCGCTTTTAATTGTAAGGCTGACTGTTGATGAGAACCGAGTTCTCAAAGTTATCGGCATTGCAAAAGAGGGAACAGCAAGCCATATTTTATATGCAACCGATTTTTCTGCCGGTGCCCAAGAGGCTATTCATTACATTAAAAATTTAATATCGGGTGGCAACGTCAAAGAGTTAACTCTTGTTCATGTCCAGGATCGAAGCCGCATAGAACCTCACCTTGTCGAGCGGGTAGAGGAGTTTAATAAAGTTGATAAACAACGTTTGGAGACTCTTAAGAAGCAGTTTATGGGGACAAACAACCTCAAGATTCATTTGAAGCTGGTTTATGGGAATCCCCATACTGAGATAATTCGGGAAATAGAGGACAGTAAGGCGACCATGGTGGTTATGGGAACCCAGGGTCGCGGTTTTATAAGAGAGCTGTTTGTCGGCAGCGTCAGTCAATACGTTGCCCGTAAATCGGAAGTTCCTGTTCTTTTGATA
>Ga0265293_10010273_pt1 | contig 13126 bp, 13 predicted proteins | sample Munlanlewell138R_FD_192505 | JGI IMG/M metagenome (GOLD analysis project Ga0265293, IMG submission 192505) | Leachate microbial communities from a municipal landfill in Southern Ontario, Canada - Leachate well 138R | ecosystem: Engineered > Solid waste > Landfill > Unclassified | place: Canada... | reverse complement strand
ACCGTTAGATATATTCTGTTTTTTTCTCCGATAATGTGGAAATAATTATACAATGCTTCAGGAAGCCCTTTACTCCGGCTTTCCTGAGCCCCGAAATATGTTCCTGGTTAATTGTAATGTTGTATCGCCATAAGCGGCAGTTTCCGCAAGCTTGAGCCAAGAAGGACATTTGTATTGGGTATCTTTCTCTTTTTATACGAGTTAAGTAGCTCTTAATCCCTGTAAGAAATCCTAAGCATTGTTGACAACAATATACAATCTTGATATAAAGAGTCACTGAAATCTGCAAATAGCGATCAATGGACAAATTAGATAAGTCGAAGAGAGAAAAGAATATCTGAAAAGCAATTGCAGAAAACCACCTTGACATTTACTCAGCAAATCTCATTGTTTTGATCACCAAAACCTGCAGATTGGGCACTATTTTGTCCAAGTGGTAGTTACTATTATCAACTCCAGAATCAAGAGAAAAACCCGTAATGATATATGCAATATACCAATACGGATTACGTATGGAAGCAATTGGATTCTTGGATATGCATATGTTTTGGCATTTGCAATTTTCGGTGAGCGGATTTGCAATTTTCGGTGACTCTTTATACCCACTACCGGCACCACCATACCCTTTTTATCACTGAATTCTATATAAAGAGTCACCGACTCATTTCATTCACTCTCAGAGAATTTCCGCAGATCTTCCTTGACAAAAAAAGCAACTTATAAGAATTGAACATAAGTTCACATCAAACCCCGGACACAACGAACAATATCAGGAGATAAGATGCCACGTGCCAAAAGTTTAAGAACATTGCAGGAACTGCCGACAGTGAAGGGTTTCCGTCCACTTTGGATGCGAACAAATTATCGTCGGGCCATTACCCTGAATCTGGAAGAGTATGAAGTAATCCGTCTGATTGACTATGAAAATCTCATCCAGGAACAAGTGGCAGAACTGATGAACGTATCCCGACCCACCGTTACTCGCATCTATGAAAGCGCGCGTAGAAAGCTGGGAACAGCTATAGTGGAGGGCAGGACATTTGTAATTGAGGGTGGAGATGTGCAGATGGCCAGAACATATTATCAATGCGAAGATTGTCAACATCGTATAGCGCTAGATCCCCATGATGAGAGGCCCGAGCTATGCCCCACCTGCGGTTCCGATCGCATCATCTCTCTGGCAGATTGTTTTATACGTGGTTGCCGTCGCTGCAGAAGATGCAAATAAAGGAGTACAAATGAAAGTAGCAATTCCGGTAACACAGGGAGCACTCAGTTCTCACTTTGGTCACTGCGAGGTATTCGCGGTGTTCCAAATCGAAGATGGCAAGATTGTAAAGGAAGAAATGGTAGATCCTCCCATTCACGAGCCCGGATCCCACCCCAAGTTTTTACACGAGATCGGCGTGAGCGTGGTGATCTCCGGTGGCATGGGCATGAAAGCTCAGGAACTGATGCATCAAAACGGTATCGAAGTGATCATCGGAGTATGCCCGCTGCCCCTCAGAGATATCGTAGAGATGTATTTGCAAAACAAGTTGGAAAGCGGCGAAAACCGCTGTGAACACTAATGCGCATAGCAATCGCCAGCGGAAAGGGTGGCACCGGAAAGACCACTTTGGCAGTAAACCTCGCCCTTTATGCCGCTGAATTCGAGCCTGTCCTACTGATGGATCTGGATGTGGAAGAGCCCAATGGCAGCATCTTCGTGGAAGGCGAAGTGCAGAGCGAAACGGCGATATACCGCAATGTCCCCCAGTGGGATCAAGGAGCATGTACACTGTGCGGAAAGTGCACATCATGGTGCGCTTACAACGCGCTGTTGAAACTGGGAGATACCATCCTGGTGATGCCAAATCTGTGTCACTCCTGCTTTGCCTGCAGCGAGCTTTGTCCCGTTCAAGCCTTACCGATGATACAGGAAAGCATGGGTAAGCTACTGCATTTGCAAAGGGGAAAGCTGAACTTCGTGGAAACAAAACTGGATATCGGTTTGGAGCAAGCTTCGCCATTGATCGCCGAAAGCCTGCGCTTTGCAGATAAACATTTTCAGAACACCGGTATGCAGATCCTGGACAGCCCGCCCGGAACAGCCTGCGCGATGATCTCAGCAGTAAAGACAGCGGACTTTGTAGTCTTGATCAGCGAGCCGACTCCCTTTGGTTTGCACGATCTCAAACTCGCGGTGGAAACCATCCGGCAATTGAACATTCCTTTCGGAGTAGTAGTTAATCGCGATGGCATCGGTAACGATGACATCTACGAGTATCTTCAACAAGAGGATATTGTGCTTTTGGCACGGATACCACATCAACGGCGGATTGCCGAGCTCTATTCGCAGGGAAGGCTACTCTATAAAGAAGTTGAAGAGATCCGAACTGCTCTGCAGAATATATTGGGTTACGCTAAGGAGCTACGATGAAAGAGATAGTGATCATATCCGGAAAAGGCGGAACCGGCAAGAGCTCGATCTGCTGTGCTCTGGCACATTTGTGGAAGGAAGATGCCGTGATAGCGGATTGCGACGTGGATGCCGCCGACATGCATTTGATCCTGCATCCGCAAAGCTCTGACAGCAAGGATTTTTTCAGCGGAGTAAAAGCCATAATCGACCCCAAAGTATGCAGTTCATGCGGCTTGTGCGCTTCTGTATGCAGATTTGATGCCATCCGGAAGCATGAGGGTAAATATCTGGTAAACGAATTGGATTGCGAAGGTTGCGCCTATTGTTATCACATCTGCCCCACAGGAGCCATCAGCATCCCGGAACAGAATGTGGGACAATATCATATATCGCAAAGTCGGTTGGGCTGCACTCTGGTTCATGCAGCGTTGAATATCGGTGCGGAAAACAGCGGCAAACTGGTCTCAAAAGTAAAGAGCGAGGCCAGACATCAAGCTAAACTGGAAAATAAAGAATTCCTTTTGGTGGATGGATCTCCGGGTATTGGATGCCCCGTGATCGCATCCCTATCCGGAGCACATTTTGTGGTTTTGGTTACAGAAGTAAGCAAATCCGGTCTCAGTGACCTGAAACGCGTGTGGGAACTGGTAAAGAAATTCAAGATACCGGGAGCCTGCATCCTGAACAAAGCCGACATCAACCCTGATATCTGCAAAGAGATGAAGGAATACCTGCACAAAGAAAAAATACTGAATTTGGGCGAGATCCCATATAGCGAGGATTTCCCCGCTGCCATATCCATGGGCAAAACCTTGATAGAACAAAACGAATCAACATGGCGTCCGGTATTTGAAAATATGGGCAACGCCATAAAGGAGAAAATATGAAAATAATCTTTACTTCCAGCGGAGAAAGCTGGGATTCCATGATAGACCCCCGCTTCGGCCGCACAGACTTCATCCTGCTCTACAATGAAGAGACAGATGAACTAAGCAGCATAGACAACAGAGACATCAAAGACGTGGCCCACGGTGCCGGGCCAAAAACTGCCGAGAAGATTTTCGGACTGAAGGCGGACATCCTGATCACCGGAAATGGTCCCGGCGGCAATGCAGCCTCCATCTTGAGAAAATTGCCCTTGAAAATATTCGTAAAAGCAGGTGGGATGACAATCCGCGAAGCTTATGAAGCTTACAAAAACAACAAACTCGAGCAAGGATTATAGCATGCCAGGCATGGATGGAACAGGCCCTTGGGGCAATGGACAGTCGGGCCGGGGGATGGGGACCTGCCGCAGGGCTAAAAGTGCGGGAAGAGGACGCGGTTTCGCTGCGCGCTGCCGTAGCGGCTTGACAGATAATGCCGCTCCCTCAGACATGTACCCATATACCAAAGCTGACCTTCAGGCACAGAAGAAAGAGCTTGAAGCACAATTGAATTGGATAAATAATGAACTGAATAAGGAACAGTAAATGGCAGACGAAAAAGATCAAAAAGACCTGCAGGTTCAGGCGAACCTAAAGAAAATCAAACACCGGATCATGGTGATGAGTGGCAAAGGCGGCGTGGGCAAAAGCTTTGTTGCCACAAATCTGGCCTATGGTCTGGCTATGCAAGGCAAGACAGTCGGCATCCTGGATGTGGATGTGCATGGACCCTCAGTTGTAAAGCTGACCGGCATCGAAGGCGTGGAAATTCCCGCTGCGGAGAACGGTATGCCTGCACCGATAAAAGTACTCTCCAATCTCTATGTGCTATCGGTGGCATCGCTGATAAAATCTGAAGATAGCGCGCTGATCTGGCGTGGGCCCATGAAGATGGCATTGATCAAGCAGTTTTTCAGCGATTTCGAATGGCCGGAATTGGATTACCTCATCATAGATTGCCCTCCCGGCACCGGCGATGAACCACTATCCATCGTGCAGACAATGGGCACAATGGACGGAGCGGTTATCGTGACCACGCCTCAGGATTTGGCGATATTGGATGTGAAGAAATCCGTAGATTTTGCCCAGCAACTGAAGCTTCCGATCTTGGGAATGGTGGAAAACATGAAGTATTTCCGCTGTCCGGATTGCGGCAAGGCCACCCAAATCTTTAGCGGAAATGGGCTGGAAAAGCTGATCTTTGAGCATCAGCTCGATCTGCTGGCAGAGCTGGAAATGGATCCCAATATCGGTCTCTCTGCCGATCAAGGTAAGCCCTATATTTATTTCTACAACAAAATGCCCTCGGCGCAGAACCTGATGGACATGGTATTGAAAGTAATGGAAAAGGTAGAAGAAGCATAATAACAAGGTTTATAAAGCTAACCGGATTCACACATCTCTACATATGAAAGCCCTTGCTCATTATGGGAAAACCGGGATGTTTGGATCCGGTTGTTCGTTTATTATGCGGAAAGAAAATACACTGCTTCGGCGGATTTATATTGACGGATTTTTGAACCTTTGATAGTTTGTAAACACCTCTATTTTAACAGTATAATGTGACATTTATGAGGTATATTCCGAGATCTTGACTCTGGAGGAAAGATGCTGCAAGGATCTTATGTTGCACTGGTAACGCCATTCAAAAATGGCAGTGTGGATTGGACTGCTCTGGAAAACTTGATTAATTTTCATTTGCAAAACGGTACGGACGGAATTCTGTTGCTAGGGACTACCGCCGAAGCTGTCGCCTTGGCCGGGGATGAGAAAGACGCCCTCTTGCGCTTTGCTCAACAAAGAATCGCCAAAAAAGTCCCGGTCATGATCGGTACTGGCACAAACAACTACCTGCAAAGCCTTGCCAATACCAAAAAGGCTGAAGAACTGGGAGCGGATTATGCCCTGGTGATTACTCCCTACTACATCAAACCCACTCAAAACGGCATGTACGAATACTTTAAAAGCATAGCGGCTAAAGTGAACATTCCGATCGTGATTTACAACGTTCCCGGGCGCACAGGAGTGAATATAGCTCCGGAAACCACTATCCGGCTTGCTCATGAATGCCCCAATATCGTAGGCATCAAAGAGGCCAGCGGCAATCTGGTGCAAGCTACCTTCATCCTGAGAGACGCTCCCGAAGGCTTTAGCCTGATGAGTGGAGAAGACGCCCTGAATATGCCACTTATGGCAATTGGAGCAAAAGGCTGTATATCTGTAACGGCAAACGTGGCACCAAAACTGATGAGCGAACACATCGCCAGTTGCCTGAGCAATGATTGTGCCGCAGCCAAGGCTCAGCATGCCTATCTGGCGCAGTTGAACCACCTGATGTTTATCGAGACCAACCCCATCCCGGCCAAAGAAGCCCTTCATATGATGGGTTTTATGGATCTGGAATTTCGCCTGCCTCTCTGCAAGATGCAGGATAATCACCGCGAGATATTGCGTGAAGGATTGAAGGCATACAAGCTCATCTGATTATACACTTAAGGATATAAGCATGAAGAAAACCAAGCTTCTACATGGTTTTGAATTGATTCAAAGCCGGGAGATTAGCGAAATCAATTGTCACTATAATCGTTATCATCACCAAAAGAGCGGAGCCGACCTGATTCATCTGGCGTGCTCAGACAACAACAAGACTTTCAACATCACTTTCAAAACTATCCCCGAAGACGATACCGGATGCCCGCACATCCTGGAACACTCGGTATTGAACGGCAGCAAAAACTACCCTGCGAAAGGCACCTTCATGGAGCTGATCAAAGGTAGCCTAAATACTTTCATCAACGCCATGACATCTTCAGATTGGACTTCCTACCCGGTAGCTTCCACAAACGACAAGGATTTCATAAACTTGATGAGAGTGTATTTGGACGCAGTGCTGCATCCCAGAATCTACGAAGAACCCCGCATATTAGATCAAGAAGGCTGGCATTACGAGCTATTCAGCGAAGAGGGTGAGATCAATTATCGTGGCGTGGTCTACAACGAAATGAAGGGTGCATTTTCCTCTATCGACAGCATTGTGGGACGCTTTTGCATGCACGCGCAATTTCCGGATACTCCCTATGGCTTCGAAAGCGGTGGCGATCCGGACGCCATTCCGGAGCTTACACATGAGAAATTCCAACAGTTTCACTCAAAATATTACCACCCTTCAAACAGCAAGATCTGGCTGTATGGAGATATGGATATAGACGCCACTTTGAAGATCATCGATGAAGAATATCTCAGCAATTTCAAAGACACCGGCGTCAAAGTGGAATTGCCCTTACAAAAGCCCTTTGAATCAGCAAAACAAATAGTGCACCAATACCCGCTGGGCGACGATACAGATCCCCAAGATCAGTATTACCTAGCCTTGAATTTCAGCTATGGCAAGGTTACAGACATTTATCTGGATCAGAAGCTCTCGCTTTTGAGTGATTTGCTGATGTATAGCCCGGCATCGCCTTTGAAAAACGTGATTCGGGAATCCGGATTGTGCAAGGATTCCACCATGTCCGTGCAAAACGATATCCTCCAACCTACCATCACGATTATCTGTAAACAGGTAAAAAAAGAAAGCTTGAAGCCTCTTGCCGACCTCATCCGTAAAGAGTTGTTACGGATCTCGAAAGAGGGATTTGACAAAAAGATGCTTGAGGCTCTGATCAATTACAAAGAATTCTTCCTGCGTGAAGCTCAGTTGAATCGCATCCCCAAAGGATTGTTTTACAATCTCAACAGCCTGGGCTTGTGGAACCACGGTGGCGATCCGCTGAATTTCCTGGCATTCGAGGCCTACCTGAAAGAATTGCGTAAGGGCCTTGCCGAACCCATCTTTGAAAGTCTGCTGGAAGATGTCTTTTTGAAGAACACGCACAGCACTCAGATTCACTTTGAGCCGGTGCCCGGTCTTATCGCCAAACAAGAAGCGATCACCAGAGCAAGGCTGGATGACTACAAGAAAAAACTAAGCAAAAAAGATATCGCCAAACTGATCGAACACAACAAAGATTTGAAGGCCTGGCAGGAAGCTCCGGATAGCGAAGAAGACATTCAGAAGATTCCGCTTCTAAGCCTCAGTGATGTGGACCCAAAGGCACAATCCGTGCCCTGTGAAAGCGAGATCAACGGTTCCTTCACTCTGTTAAAACATCCCATTCACACCAATGGCATCGTGTATATGAAGGTGTTCTTTGACCTCGCACACGCCACCGCCGATGACCTGCCCTGGATCAAGCTTTACACTCAGCTTCTGGGCCAGATCAACAGCGAAAACTACAGCTTTGGGGATCTATCCAATGAGATCAGTAACAACACCGGAGGCATCAACTTGCAGGTGGATGTGGCAAACAGCTATCAAACTCCGGACGATATCCTGCCCAAACTGGTGCTTTCCGGCAAAGCCATAGCTTCCAAAACCCCAAAATTGATGGATCTCTGCGCAGAATATGCCCTGAGGGCAGTATTGGACAATCCGTCCCGGATCAAAAGTCTGATCCTGGAATTTAAGACTGCCATGGAACAAACCGTGATCAACGCCGGCATGATGATAACCATCCAGCGAATGTTCGCACCGTTCTCGCAATATCATGCCTACAAAGACAAACTTAATGGCCTGGAATACTTGAATTTCCTCAGCGATCTTGCCCGAAATATGGAAAATGATATTGAAAAGATCATTGGCGAGCTGAAGTGGGTACAAAAGCATTTCTTCAACATCCACAAAGCCATCATCAGCATTACCGCAAACGCTGAACTCATCGATGATGCAGTGAAACAGCTGCCCTCGCTAACCGCGGAATTTGGCACGGATGAAGTCCCGGCTATCGACCATGAATTTGTAACCGCCGGCATCAACGAAGGGATCGCCGCCCCCATCAAGATACAATATGTGATCAAAGGCGGAAATTTCTTCCGTAAAGGCTACTCATACTCCGGCAGACTGCGCGTTCTGGCCAATATCCTCAGCAATGAATTTCTGTATAAAGAACTACGTGTAAAGGGCGGAGCCTATGGTGGGGGAACAAATTTCGGCATGGATGGATATCAATATTTCTATTCCTACCGGGATCCCAACCTGCGTGAAAGCCTGGATGTGTATAACAATGTTCCGGAGTTCATTCGCAGCTTCAAATGCAGCAAACGAGAAATGGACAAATATATTCTGGGTGAGATCTCACAATTGGATTATCCCAAAACCCCCGAAGGCGTGGGCAACACCGCGGCAATGGATTATATCACCGGTTTTACCCAGGAAGACCGCCAGCAAATCCGTGATGAAGTGCTGAGCACAAACCTGGAAGACCTGCGTCAATACGCCGATATGATCCAGGCAATTTTGGATAAAAATCACTATGCTATAATGGGTAATGAAGCCAAAATCAAAGATGCGGCAGAACTCTTTGATGTGATCACGCCCGTGTTCAAGAAGTGAAACAAAAAGATAAGAAACGTAGCAAAAAATACGACGGCAGACTGAAGAACATCAGTCTGCCGGATCTTGAAGTACTGGACGACGAGAAGCATAATACCGGCTTCAAAAGCTCGCGCAGCGCCCATAAACGGGACATCATCCACAAAAGTGGATCGAAGTTGATGAAAGGGCGGGTAATCGAAGTGATGAGCAATTATCAATGCCGCATAAAACTGGAAGACAAAGAAGTATACGCCTCCATCGGTGGACGCCTGAAGCAGTTTAAAAACGAAGCTAGCGGCATCCTGGCAGTGGGAGACTATGTGCAAGTGGATACATCCCTTAAGCCGGATTACCGCGTCGAAAACATCCTCCCCCGCATAAACAGTATGATCCGTTATAGCAGCGGTTCCTTTCAAAAAGAAATCGCTCTGGCTGCCAATATCGACCAAATCGTAATCACGACTTCCTGGCGCATGCCGATCTTCAAACCGGGCCTCGTAGATCGATATCTCATAATGGCGGCAAAATTCAATATTCGACCTATCCTGGTGCTAAACAAAATCGACCTATGCGAGGATTTTGATGAGCTTGAGGATGAGATCGCCTACTACAAAGAATCCGGCATGTCGGTGATCCTCACTTCGGTAGTAGATGGTCGCGGCATTGCGGAGCTGAAAGCAGAATTGAAGGGAAGGGACACCGTGTTCTCCGGTCACTCCGGAGCAGGGAAAAGCTCGCTGATCAACGCTTTGGAACCGGGGCTGGAATTACTCACGGCCGAGGTAAGCGATTATAACGAAAAAGGTAAGCATACCACAACGCAGGCTGTGATGTTGCCCTTCAGTTTCGGGGGATACTTAATCGACACCCCCGGCATCAAAACCCTTGTCCTGCATCAGGAAGATAAACCTATAGTACCAAAGCTTTTCCCGGGCTTCGATCGCTTCTATCCACATTGCCGCTTTCGGGATTGCACACATATTCATGAGGAGGGATGTGCCGTTCTCGCAGCGATGGAAGCTGGCGGTCTGGACCCTTTACGTTATGAATCCTACCGCTGGATAATGGACAATATATGAGAAATTTCGCAGTATATATCAATCCCGGTTTTGCCGATAAAGCCAGCATTTTCCGCCTGCTTTACAGTCTCATCGAGGAAGATAAGAGCCAGAACACTACCGGAAAAGCATTACTATTCTATGGAGAATACAGTCAAAAAGATATCCTTCAAGAGCCCGTGAAGGTAGTCGATTTCTACCAGAAAAGTAAGGTTCCGCCCATAGATTGCATTCTGGTCTTTGGCGGTGATGGCACCATCCTGAGAGCAAAAGACCTGGCGCTAAAGACCGGTGCACCCATTCTGGGCATAAACTTGGGCTATCTGGGCTTTCTTTCCGAGAGCACCTTGCCGGAGATTAGCGCCTCCATCCGGGATCTGGTGGCAGGAAAATACAAGATTTTATCCCGCATGCTGATCACCTGTATGCTGAAACGTGGAGACAAGGTGATCCAACAAGGACAGGCTCTAAACGACGTTGTGGTATATAAAGGAGAGAATCCGGGCTTGATTAATACCCGCATCTTTGCCAAAGGACGCTATGTCTTTGATGCCCGTTGCGACGGTGTCGTGGTTTGCACTCCCACCGGATCCACTGCCTATTCACTATCCGCCGGAGGACCTATCCTTGCTCCTCAGATGAAGGCCATGGTTCTCAGCCCACTCAATCCTCATATACTCACGATTCGTCCCATGGTATTTCCCTCGGATGAAAAGCTGTGCCTGAAGATATACAAACTCTCTCAGAGTGCGTGGCTCCAGATCGATGGCAGCAATGTGTGCCCGGTTCAAGAACAAGATGAGTTGCACATCACCGCCTCCCCCGGGGAAGTTCGCTTTATCAAGCTGTCCAAACGTACTTTCTACCGCATTCTGCGCAATAAAATGCACTTAGGAAAATGATGCTGAGCGAGATCTACATCAAAAACTATATTCTGGTTCCCGAGCTGAGGATGCCGTTCAAAGCCGGGTTAAGCGTGATTACCGGCGAAACCGGTGCCGGTAAATCCATCCTGGTGGGCTCTATCGGGATCATCCTGGGCGATAGCCCTGCAGGATTGGAAGCTTGGGATAAAGATCGTCCCATATACCTGGAAGCCAGCTTCAAACCAGGAGATAATGATGAACTCAAAGCCGATTTACAGGATATCACCATTGACCGGGAGGATGAACTGATCCTGGCGCGAGAGATCTCCAAAACCGGAAAATCCTCATATTATATTGGCGGCAGAAAAGTCTCGGCATCTGTAATGAAATCGCTGAAGCCACTACTGCTGGATTTTCACCATCAACGCGATCAACAGAAAATACTGCTCTCCGCCTATCAACTGGAGATAGTAGATCGCTTTGCCGGCTGTGTGGACCTACGGGAGGAATTTCGCCGGGACTGGCACGCTCTGAAACGCTTGCGGGCAGAACTGGAAGCAATGCAAAAGCAACAAGAAGAGCAAAGCCGGATGATCGAGCTTTATCGTTATCAATTTGCAGAATTGGAAAGCGCAGATATCAAAACCGGGGAAGATATTGCTTTGCAAAAAGAGTATGAATTGCTCTCGCACTCAATGGATATCCTCAGCCTGGGGCAAAGCATGAACCAGACTATGTTTGAAAGCGAAAACAGCATTTTTGACCGCCTGGGGCATTTTGCCGGACAGTTGGAACAATACAAAAGCTTGAACCATTCACTGCAGAACGCCGGGCGATATCTTGCGGACGCGCTGGAAGCTCTGCGCTCCACATCCTTCGAACTATCCGGTATACTGGATAGCCTGAATCCGGACCCCATCCGCATCAGCGAGATCGAGGAACGCCTGAATTTGATCAATTCCCTTTTGCATAAACACAGAGTAAAAAGTGTGGAAGACTTGCAACAGCTTTTTGCGCAACGCAAAGCCGAGATTGCAGCCGCTCAAAGTTTTGAGAGCAACATCAATGATACTCGCAAGAAACTGGATGATAGCATCTTAGCCATCATAGAAAAAGCCGATGAGCTGAGCCAAATTCGTCAGAAAGCCGCTCAAAAATTAAGCTCAGCGTTGGAACAAAGCATCAGAAAATTAGCTATGAAAGATGCCCGCTTCAAGATTAGGATTGACAAAAAAAGTAAAATTCAAATAAATAATCTGGATGCTTTATCTGCCTTCTCAGATACTGGACAGGACAGAGTGGAGTTTCTCTTTTCGGCAAATGCCGGCAGCGAATTGAAAAGCCTTGCCGCAGTAGCCAGTGGTGGAGAAATGAGCCGAATCCTATTGGGAATAAAGGAAGTATTGGTTAGCAAAGAGAGTGCGAGACTACTGATTCTGGACGAAATCGACGCGGGAATCGGGGGAAAAACAGCCGACAAGGTTGCCGCTTGCATAGCTCAGATAGCCACAAAGCATCCGGTTCTTGTGGTAACACATCTGGCACAAATAGCGGCCGCAGCGAACACTCATATCGCGGTTGAGAAAAGTGCCGGCACCAAAACTAGTGTAAGCCTAAGAGTTCTAAACCGGAAGGAGCGCATCAGTGAATTGGCCAGGATGCTTTCCGGTAGCGCTTCACCCACCGCGTTGAAGCACGCGGAAGAGCTCATCAGCAAAAATAAAGAGGAACAAAGTGAGTAAAAGATTACCTGCCAGCAGACTAAAAGGGATAGCAATATTCATCGTATTCTTGGCTTTAGCCGTCACCATAGTGCAATACCAGGGTCGTGATTCCAATAATGTCAATATGGATTTCAAAAACAGCGCCAGTGAATACAGAGACCTGATGTTCATCAATAAAGCACGCATAGAATTTAGTGCAACGGATATCCCCACAGCACAAGATGGGATAAATAAAATCATCAACGAAAAGGGCAAACAGCGCATCCGCAAGCAAAATGACAGCAATTCCGGGGCTTATCTTTTCTCCGTTCCTCAAAACGAGCTGGATGGCATTATCGCCGAACTGAAGACTTTCGGCTCCGTTGGCGCACAAACAGAACAAATCGATACATCTTTGGTGAATCTTGATTACAACACAGAAAGCGCTCGGCTTGCCAGCTACGAAAATGAACTGGCAGAGCTCGACAAAGTCCGCTTTCCTACCGAGCAGCAAAACCGCAGAAAGGAATCTTTGCATCAGTTGATCCGCGAATCCGGCCACAAGCTGGATAAGCTTCGTGAGGAAGATAATGTGCTGCTGTATATCACATTAAAGCCGATCCAAGCATTCAACCACTGGTTAAGTACAGTCAAAACACTCAGTGCCATGTTTATCTTTTGGCTAGGTATCTTTGCCGTGGCCTTTATCTTGATTTATTTCGGTACCAAGCTCCTGATGTATTTACTTGCCGCTCT
>Ga0265293_10010270_pt1 | contig 13127 bp, 9 predicted proteins | sample Munlanlewell138R_FD_192505 | JGI IMG/M metagenome (GOLD analysis project Ga0265293, IMG submission 192505) | Leachate microbial communities from a municipal landfill in Southern Ontario, Canada - Leachate well 138R | ecosystem: Engineered > Solid waste > Landfill > Unclassified | place: Canada... | reverse complement strand
AAAAATCGCCGACTACCGTGCACACATCGACCCACCTGGCATTAGTGGAACTTTGTTAGAAGGTCGTGTCGTGTATGATGCCTTTATGTTAAATGCAAAGACAAAAGGTTTCTACTTTGCAACCAAGGCGTTTACAGTCGCTGCTAGTGCAGGAGCCGACAGTACCCATTCCGTTATTGCTATTACTGCCGACTTTAACTTGTCGTTGGCTTATGCCGCAGGAATGAAAATCTATTATTTATCACAAACCGCATCTGGTGCAACCGCATTTGCCATTGGTGAAGATGTTGCATTGCGTTCGGGTGAAGAAGCCGTTGAACTTGCTAGTTTCACTGGCAACACCTTTATTGCGACTACCGCAACGACCAAGAAAATTGCCGTTGGTCTATGCCGTGTAGTTGGAACCGAAGCAATTTGTGTTGCTACCGCAGACCTTGTTGTAGCAAAAGTTGCTGGCGAATAGTACTAGAAATTAGTTTACTATTAGTTCTCCTAATGGGGTTAGGGTTTAATGCCCTAGCCCTTATTTATATATAGAAAGGTAGAGTGAGAAAATGTCATTTTTCAATGGTACTTATGATGACTTAAAGATAACAAGCGACTATCTATTAGAGAACTTTTTGTTTAATGCACCCGCAGTTATACAAGATACAAATATGGAAGATAATGTATATAATTATGTTTTTCGGCAAGTAGTCGAACATATTATGCACATGAACATTGAATATAGGAATGACCCCGATGGATTATTAGATTTCATTGAATTAGATGAGAATGATGAAATTGAGAAGTTCAAGCGTGTTCAAGCCAAACAAGCGATATGGCTACTTGCTGGTGGCGGAGATGGTGGGATTTCAAAAGAAGTCAATAATTTATTGACTGTTTATGGTTTTATCAATATCAATTACATTCAAAAAGGCGTATAAGGTGGTGGAAGAACAATGAAAATAGAGAGCATTCATAAAAAGCGTGGTAGTTTTATTGGGCGTTGGAGAGCAATGGTTTCAAGTGATGAAGATGAATACGACAAGAAAATATATTATGATATTATTGAAGATTTGAGAACGGAACAACTAACGAATGACAATGGCGAGAAAGTGCTTGTTATGGTAGGCTTAATTGAAACAAACAATATCAATCCATATATGAAAGGAGATAAAGTATTTTTGAATGAGTACACCGATAGTCCATTGTTTGTCAATGTTGTCATTGAAAGATACAACCCTAATGCAGTCAACTTTTTACGCTCAAAGGTTGTTGCGTATCAACTTCAAATATCGAACAGGGCGGACTTATGATTACGGTTGAAACAATAGCACAAGAAGTGCGTGATAGCATTATTGGTGGCACACCGTATCTAACGGGTAGGCTTGTTAGAAACTCGATACAACCATTAAATTATATTGCTTCTAATACCATTGAAATCATTGTAAAGGACACTAATACAGCACCGTATGCTTCTATTCTTAATGAAAGCCAATGGATTAAGAAAAGAGAACCAACAACCGAAAAGGGTTGGGCAAGGAGAAAGAAATATGGGACACGCACCGGCTTTGGCGATAAGTACCATAATCGAAACTTTATGTGGCTAGATAAGAATGTAAGAATAGCCGTTGATAGAGTTGCAAAACTCGCTGGTGGCTATGTTGAAAAATAGTGTAAGAAGTGTAAGAAAGGTGGCTTAAATATGACAAATCCATACCCATATCATTTATATTTAGATAAACTATTGGCTTTTTTCCAACAAACTATTTATCTTGATAGCAACTACTATTCCATTGAAATCTTTGAGAGTAGCATGGCAGATGAAATTGCTAATGCCGATAGATATAATAAGCAAGGTTATGAGATATTAAGACAAGTAAATAATCGTGGGGAAAACTATCGTGGTTGGGGTCTTTTGCTATATTCTAACCCAGAAATACAAGGGACAAGAAACGCAAATAGTGCCCTATTCGATTTTTCATTAGGTATGACAGTTGAGTATAGCCAAAAAGATGATATTATGACAAAAATCAACCAACTTATCGAAGATAATAAATATGGGACATCCGTTTTAACTATGACACTCAACGAAGTCGAGCATAAGACAAAAGTAAGCCTTAACTTCAATGCACCTAGAATAATTGGACATTCATTTAGAACGGGTGAAAATAATCAAACTTATGAAGTATTTGCCATTGTTCTTGATGGCGTTTGTTTTATGAGCGATAACTCTGTTTTCTATGATGAAGTTGGAATTGAACTTCAAATGGCAAAAGATGGTGGTGGAACTGAATATGTTGATGTCGGTGCTTTGGATTATGAAATGGATTACATGGTTAAAAGTGGCGAAGGAATACAATACAATTATGGCGGTAGTGATGTTGATAGTTTTATGGAAGATGTAAACTACCCTGCTTTTGCTAATGTTCTTGATTTTTCAATTCTAGTAGAAAATGGTAGGACTTCTAATTACTTTATGACAACTTATCTTAACCAAAGTGCAAACCCATTAAAAAGGGAAAGCCTTCGTGTAAACTTTTCAACGGTAAGCGGTTTAACCGACTTTACTTGGAATTGTCAAATCATTAGTTGCAAGTTAAAAATGAACGGTCAAAATCAATTAGTATTGGGGATTAGTGCATTGCGTATGCCTACCGCATAGAAAGGTGGAATGAATAATGGCGATACAACTTAAAGAATATACCATTGTCATTCGTGATGAAAGAAATGCAAGTGGCGTTTCCCAACCACAAAACTTTTCTATTGATAAAGAAACTGGCGAGATAATCCCAGACAATAACTACCCTAAAAGACCTGGCGGTGGGAATAGAACAAGCGAAGGGAAAAGAAATCCTAGAAACAATTCCTATAAAAGAACTGGGGTTGGTGAAAAAGGTGGAACGGAAGCCAACGAACAATTAAGGGCGATAAACCCACTTATGAATAAAGTTACTGGTGGTTGGTGGGAAAAAGGAGTTCGTTTAGGAAGAGCAAGTTCTACCTTCCAAAATGCTTATGAAACAATGGGTCTTGGAAGTGCTATGGCTGGTCTTGGCGGTATATTGATAGCACAATTTGTTTTAATGCAAATATCGAAGATAACCGCAGAAGAAATAAAAAAGCAACAAGAGATTGCTAGAAGAAACAACGAGAAAGACATATTAAGAATTAAGGTTGGCGAAATTGATATAAACCGTGCATATAGTATTAGAAAGGACATACTTTCAGGTCGTATTACATATAAAATGAATAGGTAGGTGGAAAATATGGCTTCGACAAAAGTTTACTATCTAAATGAAACAACAAGAACATGGGTTGAAAAGGGAGATTTAGTCAATAAATATGAATTGGCTTTTTTACTAGATGAACAATTTGATAGTGGCAAAATACAATTTGTTAGTTCAAGTGAAGATTTATTATTGAAAAACACCATTGTCAAGTTTGATGGCATTGTAATGTTATGCGATGGTGGTTCAAAATCGGTATGGCTTAATGGTATGCAAAAGTATTTACACTCTATTGGAGTTGTTGAATTGAGCGATTTGCTTCGTGGAATATCTATTGAGAACATAGCCAATTATAGTGAGCGATATACATTATTACAACTTTTCAACCGTATTTTACATATCTCTGGAAAAGAAGATATTATCGAACTTTCAACCGATTTTCCATTAGATGTAAGCCAGAAGGTCAAAGAAGTATTTCAATTTACCGATGCAACCTTGCACGATGTTTTTTCTAAAATTGCAAGAACATACGATATGATTTATGAATTAGAGATAGGCGATTATGATAGTGCTGGTGGAAAGATGAGCATAAACTTTTTGACACTTGATGGCATTGGTAAAAGTACGGCTCTATTATCGACATTAAATGGCATTAGTGGTGCTAGTGCAATATCAACGGAAGAAGGAAGTGCTAGTAAAGTTATATCGAACTTAAAGAATTGCGTTGGTACATTACCTATTCATTACCCATCAAAAAACTCTGGCGGTCGTTTAATCAACAATGAATATCTAGAATTGCCGACTAAAATAAATGAGATATTAGAAGTTGAGATTTACCCATATTACGAGATATTTGATAGTGCTTCGGTTCAATTTGACCCAGATGTTGCCGATGCCTTTGGTTATGTGCAACAAGGGAAAGCGGAGCACCCATTTATCATAACGCCAAGTTCAAAACTAAACATTTACTTAAAAGGGACATCTGCTAACCCTATATCTATTTATCTTGAAGAGAAGAAAGCATATGACTTGTTATACTCCTATGCTAGTGGTTCAAAAGAGCCACAATTTGAGCAAAACACAATGTGGTATCAACAAGGCACAAACCGTTTCTATTGCTACCCAACAATGTTAAGCGATTTTAGTGCAGTAGGAATTGCCGTGCCAACCGATACTGTTCTGCAAAGTGCTGGTTTGTTGCAAAGTGGTAGCACTGCTTTGAATAATAGCGTTGGCTGGTTAAAGCCAGAATTGATACTTATTCGCATAAAATACATTCCACAATTTGATACGGTTATGACAAGCGAGAATGACAATGAGTTTGTCAAAGAAGTATATTTCAACCAAGATGCAAAGTTGGTTTACCCAAGTCAAGTAAAGGGTATGCTAGACAATTACATTAAGAATATGGAAAGTTATGATTTAGTTAGAACGCAAAGATATTCAACACTTGCCGAATGTGAAGCCTTGTTAGGAATGAACTTTACCGATAATGACAAGAATTATGTTGTTTCCAATGTTTCGGTAGTAAAGGAAGCCAATGGGCTTTATTATGTAACGATTGGTCTAAATCTAAATCACACACGAAGAAGCGAATATATTAGTGCCGACTATTCGATTACGGTTTATGACATTCCAACGGAAGATATTGTCAAACGATATACGCACAGAAAAATGATTATTGAGTTATCAAAATCTCCAATACCTTTGAGCACCGATAGTGGCAATGAGATTACTGTCAATTATGACTTTTTCAAGTATTTTCTTGATGCTCTTAGGACTTCAAGGAACGGTTTCCCATTGGACTATACTTTAATAAGGACTACTTATAACCCATTAGTTTCTAACTATTTACTAACACATTCCGTTATATCGGTTCAAAAGAATAGTTTGTCAATTACAACGAACATAGATGACAATGCAATCATTGGTTATCGTGGTATGGCTCAAATGGGGACAATTATGCCAGCGGTTACACCAGTAAGATATACCGATGAAAATGGTGAGTTTATTGGTATTAGGGTAAGTCATTGCTCTGGCGAAGCCGATAACGCTTTCTATACATTTATGAATGACACAACAAAGTCGAGTGAATTACCTTTGCTATCGTTAAGTAACTATAATTCATTATATAGCAGTGGCTTAACAAGTATATTAGAGTTCCAAGATGATAATTACAACAAAGATGCCTATGAAGCAACTTCGTTTATTATTCAAGTTGATTACAAGTCAAATGATGGCATAGTTGTGTTTGAAGATTTTATTAACCATATTTCTTTGGTCAATAATAGTGATTTATCGAATGTTGTAGCCGAGTTCTATACAATAGGGCTTGACACACAAGTTGCTTATTATCGTTCAATGAACAGTGCAAAATTAGTTGAAACCGTTACGGTTGACCTTGCTTCTTCTAATGTCATCACCGAACCAGTGGTTGGAACGCCATATCTTGTTTTATACATCAATACCACTGCCGAAACGGATTTGGTGCAAAACGCACATTACAATATCTTGATAAAAAACAGTAGCAATGGAGAAACATATCTTGGAATAAACGACTATACGCTAGTTGCAACTGGTTATATTCGGTTATATTTTGGAAAACAAATGTTGCGATAATGTTAAACATAGGCTAAAATAAGGTTAGATTAAAGGAGTTGAACCTAAATGGCAAATAATTATCGGTACTATACTATTGAATATCAATTCATCAATGGTCGGTTATTACCATACGGAAAGAAAATATATAACTTGGGGTATATGCAACAAGGCGATAGTTACACCAATGTTTTGCGTGTAAAGATACCCGATGAGTACTCATCTTCCGTTGGCTCGGTGCTTGTCAACATTCAAAGACCCGACAAGACAAAAGTGGCAAATGGATTATACTTAAAATACAATGCAGTCAATGGCTATTATGAAAGAAAATTAGAGCGTTGGTTTACAGAAATGTCGGGTCAATACGACCTTGATGTGTCGGTTGTTCAAGCAACTGCTATTGATAGTGGCGAAGATGATGACCTTGGAAATCCAATTATGGTTTCTCCACTTGATATGGCTGGGCGTGTTACTTATTATGTCAATGAAAGTTCATATGCCGAAGTTGGCGAAGAATTATTGCCAGCGGTTGAAGATGAGTTTAGAACCGCAATAGCTTCGATAGATGCTAGTAAAATAAATAAAGATGGCACAAACAGTGATATTGGTTCACTATCTTTTCAAACCGACATTGAGCAAACTGTTGCCGAAGGTGAAATTGGTTATGATGATACCGATAATGAGTTCCATTTTGGGAAAGTTGATGGTGGAGTTGATAAGTTTAGCGATAAAGTCGATAAAGTTGCTGGAAAAGGACTATCGACTAACGATTTAACTAACACCCTAAAAACAGCGTATGATGGTGCAGTTGCTCACGCTTCAAGCGAACACGCACCAAGCGATGCTGAAAAGAATGTCCAAAGCGATTGGAACCAAACAGATACTATGGCAGATGATTATATTAAGAACAAACCAGCTGTTGAAGAAACCTCAAATAAAGTAACAGCGTGGGGTACACCTGATGATATAAAATACCCAACAACCAAATTAGTTGATGATAGATTTGATGCTGTTGAAGCAAGTGCTTCTGCATTATGGAACGCTAATCTAGTGAAGTCAGTTGCAATTAGCGGTAATGATTTATTCGTTATTACATATTGCGATGGTTCAACTTCAAACATTTTAACATTAGCTCAGTTAAAAAGTCTCATTGGTGAAGCGACTACATCATTAAACGGTTTAATGAGCATAGACGATAAAACTCATTTAGATACTCTCGTAGCTTTACTAGAAAGTGATGAAGATACTGTTATCAATACTATTGCTGAAATACTAGCAATATTTGAAGATTACCCCGAAGGTTACGATATAGCAACCGAACTAGCTACAAAAGTTGATAAGGTAGAAGGGAAAGAACTATCGACTAACGATTATACCGACCTTGAACAAGCCAAGTTAGGAACTATCGAAGAAAATGCCGAAGTAAATATCATAGAAGTCGTTAAAGATAGTGCTGGTACTCCACTTGAAGTTGCAAGTGCAGATAGGTCAGTTATTTTATCAAAAGCATCGGTTGGTCTTGGAAATGTCGATAATACAAGTGATGTAAATAAACCAGTGTCAACTGCACAAGGGGTAGCACTTGATACCAAACTAGGTTTGGACTTTTCAGCATTAAATGCAATGGGTGCTATTGACACTGCCAATGATTTAGTAGCAATTCGAGATGTTAGTGGCACTGCCGAAACGAAGAAAGTAGCAGTTAAGACTTTGGTTGAGAGTGCTGGGGTTATGAAAGACATTTCCCAACTTGGCGATGCAACTATTGATGACACTGACTATATGCTAGTTGGCGAGAGTGGAACGCCAAAGAAAACAACGATTGGCGCTTTGAAAAACCACCTAAAAACCCCTGTTTCCATTGAAGAAACCCATACCGAACGCATAGAAAGCACCTATGGCTCGTTTGTCCCCCACACCAACGGAATACCAATGGTCAAGGAAATCCAAGGGCTAACGGTTGATAGCGAACAGTTAGTAACGAATGGTGATTTTAGTGATGGGGCTACGTGGTGGACAGCCTCTGGTAGTGTATTATCAGAAGTTGCTGATAATTTAATTGTCACTGGTTCCGGTTCAAATTCATCATCATCAGTATTTCAAGATAGTTTAGTAGTAGGTCAAAAATACTATATTAAAGCATATGTTAGAGTTACTAACTCGCTATGCCAATCTATTACAGTTAGAACTACCGGTGCAATAATTATTCAAAATACACCAACAATCAATGTTTGGTATGATTTAAGCATTGTAAATGTTTCCGATAATGCTAGATTACAATTACGAGCAACATACGACAATACAACAGACGCAACAAACGCAGTAATGGAAGTTGATTATGTCTACGCTTTCAACATCTCCACCCTAATCACCAACAAGCAATACTCACCACTCTACTCAACTACCTTTGACCTAATGAGCGATGAACAAATCAAAGCACAAATGGACAGTTGGGTGCAAGATGGCACACTGCCACACGCAGTGCAGTCATTGACTAACGCAACGATTAAGAGCGTGGGGAAGAACTTGTTTGATGGTGTTTTTACTACTGAAAATGTTGGTCTTGAATATAATTCACTTGCAAGTAATTCATTTTCAATTACTTCTGTAATTCCAGTTGGCTTGCGTACTATCAATTTATTTCCTAATCTTAATTTTAAGCCTAACACTCAATATACTTTTAGTGGAACTGCTTTTGAAGATATAGATAAAAATCTTAGATTACAGATAGAGTATACTGATGACACTACCGACTATATTTTAATTCCAGCTTTTGTTGAAACCTCGTTTACACGAACTAGCGCTCTAGGAAAAACTATCTCACATATAGGCTTTGATTACTCTTCGTTAGGTAGTACAACTACTTTTAATAATTTTCAAGTAGAACTCGGCACCACAGCAACAGCCTATGAACCATATGTGAGTGAAACGCAAGTGTTTAATGCTACCATTCGCTCGGCAACCGATAATGGGACAATACGAGATAAAATTAGATATGATAACGGTAAATATGTCGTTGACCGTTATGTCGATGCTAGCACTGGTTTAGCCCTTGCTACGCCTTTACTAGCCAATGAAACCGTTGATGTCGATGGAACGCTTATTCAAGACAGCGTTACCACGCTCATTCAAGAGCAAGATTTAGCCACTGTGTACAATGTCGAGTGGAGTATGAATGCCGAGCAGTCCGTAGTAACGCTTGTGCAACGAGATAAATTGCAACAAGAAGAAATCGATGACCTAGAAACCAAGATGGCTACTGCACAAGGCGATATTGTTACGCTCGATGGTGAAGCAGTGAAAACCGTTCAAATTGGCGATAACACTGCAATGACACCTATTGCGAACAAGATTACTATCCCACTTGCTGTTCCAACTGGCGAAGGTCAAGCCGATGGTATTTTAACGCATGAAGATAAGGCGAAATTAGATGGCATAGCACCTGGCGCACAAGTCAACGTGCTAGAAGGTGTGCAGGTTAATGGCGTTGATTTAGCTGTTACTGATAAAACAGTGAATGTCATTGTTCCAACGCAAGCAAGCGATATAAATGCAGTGCCTGATACACGCACAATAGCCAATTTAGTATTATCGAGTGATATTACATTAGCACAGTTAAAGAACGCTATTGGTGAAGCAACCACGCTTGCCAATGGTCTTTTAAGCAAGAACGATAAAGCTCATTTAGATACTCTCGTAGCTTTACTAGAAAGTGATGAAGACACTGTTATCAATACTATTGCTGAGATTTTAGCAATATTCGAAGATTACCCCGAAGGTTACGATATAGCAACCGAACTAGCTAAGAAAGTTGATAAGGTTGATGGTTATGGGTTATCACAAAACGATTTTACTGATGCCCTGAAAACAGCGTATGATGGTGCAGTTGCTCACGCTTCAAGCGAACACGCACCAAGTACAGCACAAGCCAACGTCATAGAAAGCATTTCTTACAATGGAACACCTTTGGCTATTACTGAAAAAAATGTAAATATACCAAAAGAAACAATCAACATTTCTAGCATTGATACCGTATATGCCGACATAGCAAGTTTGCCAAGCGGGAAAGGAAACGGAACGGTGCTACCAGCCTTTGATGGTGGAGCACTGAAAATCTTCCAATACAATGGAACAGCGGAAGAATGGGAAGAGTTTGATACAATTAGACCACATACGATTTATGTCGCAGTGAATACGAACAAGATTTATCGTTATACAATGGCGAGCCCATACTTCATTGAATTGTCATCGACAAATGCCGAAGTCAATATAATTGAAGTCATCAAAGATAGTGCTGGTACTCCACTTGAAGTCGCAAGTGCAGATAGGTCAGTTACTTTATCAAAAGCATCGGTTGGGTTGTCAAATGTCGATAATACAAGTGATGTAAATAAACCAGTGTCAACTGCACAACAGAATGCGCTTAATACAAAGGTTGATAAGGTGGAAGGGGAAACCTTGACACCGAATAAGTACACCGATGGTGAAAAGGCGATACTCAATTACATCGGTTCAACGGTCGAGCAAGAGTTAGTAGTAATCGATGCTGATGACATAAAATCACTAGATACAACAAGTGGAGATGAAACTTCAACTTTAACCGTTGGTAATTCAATGAACAGTGTAGAAATAGGCGATGATGATAATATATATGTTTATAACACAATTATAGGCACACCCAACGAGTATAAAGTGAAGAAACTAAACCGAAACTATGAAGAACAATTTACAATAAGCCTTGGAGAGTATGGCATAAATGCCATGCGTATATTTGGTGGGCATGTTTACATTGCCTATACAGTTTCTAGTAGTTCTCACATTATCAAACGGTATTCTATCGTTGATGGTGCAGAAGATGCCACTTACACACATAGCACACATTTGATAGGCGTTAGCGATACTGCAATAGTAAAAAAGATTATGTTTGATAAAGAAGGCAATTTATTCTACACTTGTTCTGGCTCTGGCTCTACACCAACAACATTAGTAAAACTTGACCCAAGTGGAAAAGAAGTTTTAAGAGTAAGAAACGGTATGGGTTCGAGTGGGTTAGCCATTGACAGCGAAGGCAATGCTATTTACTCGGCAGGAGTGTTTGGCACTTCCTATAAAAAAGTGTTCAAAGTAAATGGCAAAACAGGTGCAAGCATATGGACTAGTGCCGATTTAGGTGGGTCTTCTGATGAAATTGAAGTTGATAGTAACAACGACATTATCTTATCTAGCAGATTTATGGAAACTGCGTTTGTAAAAAAACTGAGCAAAGTTGATGGTTCAGTACTATGGACTGCATCTGGTTTTTCAAATTATACCAACAAGGTAACAATAGATGCTGATGATAATGTTTATACAAGAGATGGCTACGATGTAATTAAATTAAGCAAGACTGATGGTGCTGAATTATGGAGCGTTACATTACTTGGCGAAGTTAGAGATATCGCTATTTTAACAATGAGCGCATATAAAAAACTAGATTACATTGATGCAACAAAAGATATGGTAAAGCCGATTTCGATAGCAACATCACAAGTGCTAGAAAAGGTTGGAATGGAATTGCCAACTGATTTCAAACTGTACCCTTATACTTTTTACTACCAAACATTAACTGCAAACTATGAAGTTGCATCACTTGAAGAATATGAAAATATCTATTTGAGAAAATGGCATTTTGGTGTTGCTAACGCAAGCGTTGCCTATTCGGTATCGTTTGTCCCAACGATTAAATGGGAAATAGCGTTGCCGACTTTTGCTATCAATACGATTTATGAATTCGAGATTATCAAGGTTGGCACAATCTACATTGGCAAATGGCATTCATATGCCTAGAAAGGAACAATAATGAAGAAATTATTAGTAGTCATTTCTAGCCTATTATTATGTGGCTGTTCAACATTCGCATTTGCCGAAAGAGATGAAGCAGTTAGAAAAGCGAGAGAATATCTAGATGCTTGGTATTTAGATACCGAAGCACCTGACACTTACACTTACCGAGTTATTGGCACGAGAGTGGTAGAAGATAAAGTTATTGTAGATATTGAGTTTACAGTGTCAACGATACGATACGATAACAGCGAACCTTACACAGTGAGCGAGAGTTGGGTTGATACGATGTCAGTGCCATTTAACAATTAAATAAGTCGATAGGGGTAGTGGAAACGCTACTCCTTTTTATTATAATGTATATTATGTTATACATATTTGATAGTAATTATGTATATTTCACATAATAAATGTTCATAAAAAACACCCCCACTATTCCAAAAATGGCATTATGCTTTCTAATTCCAAAGAAAACTAATTTTCTATAATAATTTCATTTTTGAAAACGAAGTCGATTTTATATGGGATATGCCACTCTCATCAACAAGGCACTTTTGGTGAACACCCATTCATATTGGCTGTCTAACTTTTGTGTGGCAAAGTATCATTCAAAGTGTTACAATGGCACTAGAAAGGAGCGTGGCTCAATATGAAACCAACCAAGATGGCTGATGTTTCGTTGCGAAAGGCAGTAATGGTGCAAAAGGAAGTCAATAGCGATAATTTTATTACTCTGGCTAACAATATGCACGAGCAACCGAAAAGAGAACCTATGGGCTTAAAAAGTGCCATTCTAATAGCGTACTCAATGTTGCTAAATGAGTTTGCCTTGAACCTATTGCCAAACGACACAATGGCGTGGGCTATTTTCCAACAAGAAAATCGCAACACTAATGGGCAAATCATTCTTACCATTCAACGCTTTGTGAGAAAAGTTGTTGAAACCGAAGAACCGATTAAAAGAAATGACTTGCCTAAATTACTATTACATTATGTTTCGTTTGTCGAAAAATGCGAGAAAGGAGATGTCATTGAATGACTACATTTCAAACCAAACTTGCTAGTTTTTTGAAAGTCGCATTGCCTATCATTGTTGCCACTTTCTTTGGGCTACTCTATGTCCAAAGCCAAATCACTTTTCCTAACGGTGCAGAAGAAGCTGGACTTTTGACAATGTTTGGCACTACCGTTGATATTCCACAAGAAGCCTTTAAGGCAATCAATGTCATTACGGGCACTATCTCTTTACCGACACTCTATTGGGGTCTTGGAATTGTTAAGCAGTTATCGAGCAACCATGAAAAAGTGCAACGCCAAGAGCAACTAGCCGTAACCAACCAAGTCAACATGAGCGTTATTGACCAACAACAAAAAAACAATGCCGTTGGTATTTCATTACTTGGGGAAATCGTTCTGGAAGGGCTAGAAGCCAACCCCGCTTTAATGGCAACCAAGTCGAATGTTGTTGATGCCTTACGAGCGAAGTTCAATGATTAC
>Ga0265293_10010269_pt1 | contig 13129 bp, 10 predicted proteins | sample Munlanlewell138R_FD_192505 | JGI IMG/M metagenome (GOLD analysis project Ga0265293, IMG submission 192505) | Leachate microbial communities from a municipal landfill in Southern Ontario, Canada - Leachate well 138R | ecosystem: Engineered > Solid waste > Landfill > Unclassified | place: Canada... | reverse complement strand
GGAGTTCGGGGTTGCGGGGCATGGGCGGGGGCGGTTTCCGGACTGCTGACAAATGGGAGTTATGCCGTAACGCAGCCGGCAGCCTCAAATACGTGATATGCAACGCCGACGAGGGCGACCCGGGCGCTTTTATGGACCGCACCATTATAGAAGCCGACCCTCATTCCGTAATCGAGGGGTTGATTATTGCCGCTTATGCCGTCGGCGCCTCGCAGGGTTATATCTATGTGCGTTCCGAATACCTGTTAGCGGTTAAACGACTCAAGCTGGCAATCGAAGCTGCTAACGAAAAGGGATATCTGGGTGAAAATATACTCGGTTCCGGGTTTAATTTTAAGATTAGCATTTTTGAAGGAATGTCTTCTTATATCTGCGGGGAGGAAACGGCTCTTATTGCTGCCATCGAGGGCAGAAGGGGTCTGCCCCGCCCGCGTCCTCCCTATCCGGTGCAATCAGGGTTGTGGGGAAAACCGACTGTTATAAATAATGTAAAAACACTGGCAAATGTACCGGTTGTTATTTCGCAGGGCGCCGCCGGCTATGCTAAGACGGGCAGTAAAAATAACAGTGGTACTGTTGTGCTGGCACTTTCCGGTAAGATTACCAACGGCGGACTTGTAGAAGTTCCAATGGGGACTACACTGCGTGAAATAATATTCGATATCGGCGGCGGTGTGCCCAACGGAAGGCGTTTCAAAGCCGTTCAGGTAGGCGGACCTTCGGAGGCTTGTCTGCCGGCAAGCCTGTTAAAAACACCGGTAGATTTCGATTCGCTGGCAAAAGCGGGCGCCAGTCTGGGGTCCGGCGGTATGGTGGTAATGGATGAAGACACCTGTATGGTGGATATTGCGCGCTACTTTTTATCTTTTACACAATCAGAATCCTGCGGTAAATGCACTCCGTGCCGTCTCGGTACAAAGCAAATGCTGGATATTTTGGAGCGTATCTGCAACGGAGAAGGCAAGATGCAGGATATCGACCTGCTATCGGAGCTGGCAAAAACTATTAAAACGGGCTCTTTGTGCGGGTTGGGGCAATCCGCCCCGAATACGGTTTTAACGACCCTGCGCTATTTCCGTAATGAATACGAAGAGCATATTTTGCAGCATCGCTGTCGAGCAGCGGTTTGTCGCGGGCTGGTAAAAGCGCCCTGTATTCATACCTGCCCGGCAGAAATAGATGTTCCGCGCTATATCCGCTTTATACAAAGAGGGCAGCCCGAGCAAGCGCTGGCGGTTATACGGGAGAAGATTCCCTTTCCGGCTGTTTGCGGATTAGTATGTTTCCATCCCTGTGAATCGAGATGCCGGCGGGCACAGTTAGACGAAGCTGTCTCAATACGTGAACTTAAACGCTATGCAGTCGAGTACGGCGGCGACGAATGGAAAAAGGGGATTGTCACTTATAACCCCACAGGCAAGAGAGTAGCTATTATCGGCTCGGGTCCTGCCGGGCTTACTGCTGCTTACTATCTTGCCAGACTGGGGCATTCGGTAACCGTCTATGAATCACAGCCATTGGCGGGCGGAATGCTCAGAATGGCAATTCCGGATTATCGTTTACCGAAAAGTATACTGGATGATGATATAGATGAAATAGTAAATGCCGGGGTGACCATTAAAACCAACAGCGAAATCTACAATGTAGAAAGCCTTTTTGAACATGGTTATAATGCCGTTTTTGTGGCAATAGGGGCGCAAAACGACCTTAAAATGGGTATCAGCGGCGAGGAAGACCATCGCTTTATCGACCGCCTGGCTTTCTTAAAAGATGTCAATCTGGGCAAAAAAGTATCAACCGGTGACAGGGTAGGTGTTATCGGCGGCGGCCATGCGGCAATCGATGTGGCGCGTACCGCCAGAAGGCTGGGAGCAAGTGATGTTAACATAATTTACCGCAGGAGCCGCGAGGATATGCCGGCCGGGCGCGAGGAAATAGAAAAGGCACTAGCCGAGGGTATTCATATTCTTGAAATGACGATGCCGGTACAGGTAATCAATGAAGATAACGGGATTGCGCTGGAATGTATTCGTATGGAAAAGGGAGATATTGATTCCTCGGGCAGATACCGTTCTGTTCCGGTAGAAGGGAGCGAGTTTACTGTAGAACTCGATAGCGTGATTGCCTCTATCGGGCAGCGTCTGCATATTCCGGATAAATTCGGTCTTTCTACTGCTGACGACGGGTTCATAGCGGTGGATAATTTTACACTGGCAACCCACAGAAAAGGTGTTTTTGCCGGTGGGGACGCCGTTTTAGGTCCTTCTTCGGTGATTGAAGCTATAGCTCACGGCAGGCAAGCGGCTAAATCGATTGACATTTATCTGGGGGGTGCAGGCGTAATTGATGAAGTGCTGGCATCTGGGGAGGACGATACTATATCGAGTGACCTATCCGATTTACCGAGACAGGTATCCGCGGTGATGCCGGCGGCTGACAGGATAAAGAATTTTTCTCAGGTGGAACTGGGTTATGATAAGGAAATAGCCGAAGAAGAGGCACGCCGCTGTTTAAGATGCGACCTCGAGGAGTATTAGTCGGTTTGAGAGGATGTAATAGAATAAGGGCAAGCGGGGTAGTTAAGTGGCATGGTTCCAGTTCCGATATATCGCGACTCAGGACGAACGGAATAGATAAAGGCTTGGTAGATAGGGATGATATTACTAAAACCGTTAGTGTGACTAACAAAAGCCGTTCGTGGTGAGCTTGTCGAACCATAACGGCGTCAATATATTTCGAGGGTATGGGTAGTATTGCTTCGTCCCGATATGTCGGGACTCGCAAGGACTGTAATGAGAAGCCAGCCGAATAACAGCGGCGGCGAATGTGATATATAAGATGATGTTTAAAAAGGTAGTTTAAAGTGAATGAAATTAACCTGAGTATCGATGGCAGAAAAGTAACTGCCAAAGCGGGGATGACGGTGCTGGAAGCGGCATTAGCCAATGATATATACATTCCGTATCTCTGTTATTCCCCCGACCTTAAGCCGCATGGTGGTTGCCGGCTGTGCATTGTCGAAATAGAGGGAGTGGAAGGTATGCCGACTTCCTGCACCACTCCTGTTGCCGAAGGTATGGTCGTCAGAACGTCCACGCCCGATGTTAACGAAGTGCGCCGCAATATACTGGAACTGATACTGGCTGACCATCCGCTGGATTGCCTGACCTGTGTCAAAAACCAGCGTTGCGAACTGCAAAAGGTGGCGGCTTATCTCGGTATAAGAGAAAGAAAGCTGCCTCATAATGACAGAAAAATACCGCTCGATGACAGCAATCCTTTCTTTGTAATCGACCGCAATTACTGTATTCTCTGCCAAAAGTGCACCCGTACCTGTGAAGAGATAACCGGCGTCAATGCTATCGAAATCATCAACCGCGGTTATGAAAGTCATATCGGTACTTTCGGCGATAAAGCGATAATGGAATCCATTTGTCGTTCCTGCGGCGAATGTGTGGTGCGCTGTCCGACGGCTGCTTTAACCATTAAGGGAGAGGCTGTTCCCGCTTATGAGGTGGAAACCACCTGCCCTTATTGCGGAGTGGGTTGCGGTATGTATCTGGGAGTGAAAAACGACAAAATCGTATCGGTCAGGGGCAGTGACAGCAAGGCAAATAATGGCAAGCTGTGCGTTAAGGGACGCTTCGGTATTGCCGGCTATGTTCACAGCCAGGAAAGACTGCGCAGTCCCTTAATCAAAAAAGATGGCAAATTTGTAGAAGCAAGCTGGGATGAGGTATTAAGCCTTATCTCCGAAAAGTTCTCTTCATATCCTAAAGAGCAGGTAGGAATAATATCTTCCTCACGCTGCACAAATGAAGATAATTATGTTGCTCAGAAGTTCTGCCGGCTGGTTCTTGGCACCAACAATATCGACCACTGTGCCAGGTTATGCCATGCTCCGACTGTTGCCGGTCTGGCGCAAACATTCGGCAGCGGCGCAATGACCAACTCAATCGAGGATATATCCGAAGCGGATTGTATCTTCGCTATCGGTGCCAATATTACAGAAGCCCATCCGGTAATCGGAATGAGTGTTAAGCAGGCGGTGCGGCGGGGAGCCAAACTGATTGTTGCCGACCCGCGCGAAATCGAACTGGTTCGCTCTGCCGATATCTGGCTGCGGCATAATCCGGGTAGCGACGTGGCGTTGCTGATGGGAATGATTAAAGTCATCGTCGATCAGAAATTACATAATACCGATTTTATAAACGAGCGCTGTGAAAACAGCGAAGCCTTTATGGAATCATTAAAATCATATGATATCGATTTTGTAGAAAGAATTACCGGGGTGCCCGGTGAGCAAATTATGGCGGCGGCGCGTATGTATGCGGCAGGGGACCCTTCCTCAATCCTCTATACGCTGGGGATTACAGAGCACTCGCACGGAACGGACAATGTGATTGCCGTTGCCAATCTGGCAATGGTTACCGGCAATATCGGAAAGCGCGGCAGCGGTGTCAATCCCTTGCGCGGGCAAAACAATGTGCAGGGCGCCTGCGATATGGGTGCATTGCCTAACGTCTATGTCGGTTACCAGTCTTCTACTTCTGCCGAGACCAAGAAAAAGTTCGAAGCGGTCTGGGGTGGTAATCTTTCCATCGAAAAGGGCTTAACGACACCGGAAATGTTCGACGGAGCCTGTAACGGCACGTTCAAGGCACTTTACATAATCGGAGAAAATTCGGTGCTCAGCCAGCCCAATTCCAACCATGTTATTAAAGCCCTTTCATCTCTGGATTTTCTGCTGGTGCAGGATATCTTTCTGACCGAAACAGCAAAACTGGCTGATGTGGTATTGCCGGCGGCTTCCTTTGCCGAGAAAGACGGTACTTTTACCAATACCGAGAGGCGTTTTCAGCGTGTCAGGAAAGCCATCGAGCCTGTGGAAGGTTCACTGGCAGATTGGGAAATCACCTGTAGAATTGCCGAAGAGATGGGAGGTAAAGGCTTCGATTATCAACATCCGTCTCAAATTATGGATGAAATTGCTACCCTGGCTCCCTGTTTTGGTGGAATTAACTACGAGAGATTGGAAAAGGGCGGTTTGCAGTGGCCCTGCCCTAGCGTTGACCATCCGGGTACACCTATATTGCATACAAAGCAGTTTGCCTGCCGCAAGGGTAAATTGACACCGCTCAAATACCGTCCTTCCGAGGAACTGCCGGATAAAGATTATCCTCTGCTTCTGACTACCGGAAGGCGTCTTTTCCATTATCATACCGGCACTATGACACGCAAAACAGACGGGCTTAATCTTTTTATGGGCAGGGAACGTGTACAAATCAATCCTGCCGATGCGGAGAAACTCGGGTTGGGAAATGATGATGCAATCAAAGTTATATCGCGGCGCGGTGAGGTAAAAGCCGGGGTAGAGATAACGCGGGTGGTGCCGCCGGGTGTGGTTTATATGAGTTTCCACTTTGCCGAGACACCCACCAATATGATAACCAGTTGTGCTGTGGACCCGGTCACTCAGACCCCCGAATACAAGGTCTGTGCGGTCAGGATTGAAAAAATACCTCGTCTGTAATCTTTCATATATTTCAAGCAGCCGGTTAAAAAAATATGGTATGATACAAAGGGACCGGAGCTACTCAATAAAAGGAAGTAATAATGCAACAGGTCGGAGTTGATATCATAGAAATAAATCGTATCGAAAAAGCTGTTTTACGCTGGGGTAACGCCTTTCTGAATCGTATCTATACCGATTCCGAGTTACAGCTTTATAAAAATAAGCCCGCATCGCTGGCGGCGCGCTTTTCGGGCAAAGAAGCGGTTATAAAGGCCATCGGCTCAAAACGTGTCGCTTATCGTGATATTGAAATAGTCTCCGATGACGGTGGTAAGCCGCGCGTCAATCTCTATGGCAATGCGCAAAAAACAGCAAAACATCTCGGCATTGATAATTTTGATATAAGTTTATCGCACTGCCGTGAATATGCTGTTGCCTTTGCGGTTACCGAAATCTGCCCCGTCGGCGGGGTTCCTCCTAACGCTCTGTAATTATTATCAATTCTCCTTTTTCTGTTCAACCGGGTTTATAGAAGTGATAAAATTAAAAATACAGGTGAAAGCCTTTCAGGAGGGTAAAAAATGTCTGGTCATTCAAAATGGGCTAATATAAAAAATCAAAAAGGGGCGGCTGATGCTAAAAGAGGCCAGCTGTTTACCAAGTTAACCCGTGAAATAATACTGGCTGTGCGTGAGCACGGCGGCAATCCGGAAGCTAACCCTCGCCTCAGGCTTTGCATTCAGAAAGCGCGTGACAACAATATGCCGATGGATAATATCGATAGGGCGATTAAAAAGGCTGAAGGCACTCTTGAGGGTGTTATTTACGATGAATTTGTGCTGGAAGGGTACGGACCCGGCGGCGCAGCCATTCTGGTAGATATACTGTCCGACAACCGCAATCGTACTGTGCAGGAAGTAAGAAGTGTCTTTACTCGTGCCGGCGGCGGGCTCGGTGAAGTAGGCAGTGTCAACTGGCAGTTTGAACAGAAGGGTATTATCGGTATAGAAGTAACGGAAGGAATGGATGCCGATGAAGTTTCTCTTACGGCGATTGATGCCGGCGCTGAGGATGTAAAAGCGGACGGCGAATATATCGAAATCTATACCAGCCTTGAGGATATGGAAAAAATTCGCAAAACTTTGGAAGATAGCGGTGTAACTGTTAAATCCGCTGAGATGTCAAAGGTTGCCCAGAATACCCTTGAACTCGATGAAGCTACGGCGCTGTCGGTTTTGAAACTGATAGACAAGCTGGATAATCTGGACGATGTGCGAAATGTGTGGAGCAATGTCGATTTCAGCGATGAGGTTATGGAAAAATACGAAGGGTAGTCTGTCAGGATAATGAGAATACTGGGTATCGACCCCGGAACAATTGTTGTAGGTTATGGCATTATAGACTGCGAAGAGGATAACATTTCCTTTGTTTGTTGCGATGCCTTAAGATGTAAACAACGCTCTCCGCTCGGGGAGCGTTTGAGCTATATTTATGATGAGCTTTGCGCTGTAATAGATAACTACCATCCGGATGCGGTGGCTGTAGAGCAGCCCTTCGTGGATAAGAATATACGTTCAGCACTGCTTATCGGCAAGGCGCAGGCGATTGCCATTCTGGCAGCCGGCAAACACCATCTCCCGTGCTTTGAGTATTCTCCAATGCAAATCAAGCAGGGAGTAACCAGCTATGGCGCCAGTTCCAAGGAACAGGTGCAGCAGATGGTTAAGCTGCAGCTCAATCTGGCGGAGATACCGGAACCGAACGATGCCGCAGACGCACTGGCGGTGGCAATCTGCCACATCAGTTCTGTGCATCTAAGTGATATAATGAACCGGCAAGGAGATAAAAAATGATAGCCAGTCTAAACGGTAAGTTGGAAGCATTAGGCAGCGATTGGGCTATTATAAATGTCGGCGGTGTGGGTTTTCAGGTTTATCTGTCCACTACCGGCATCAGTAATCTGGGCGCTGTTGGGTCCAGCGTCAAGGTTTATACCCATCTCAACGTCCGTGAGGATAATCTCTCTCTGTTCGGTTTTAGCAGTACTGCCGAACTGGAGCTTTTTAAGTCGATAACAAGTGTTTCCGGTATCGGTCCTAAACTGGCTCTGGCAATGCTTTCGGCTATGGAGCCCGACCAGTTGATTATGGCGATTGCATCCGGTAATGCCGATTTATTGACCGGAATACCCGGTGTCGGCAAAAAAACTGCCAGCCGCATCGTTCTCGAGCTTAAAGACAAGATAGGAACCGGTATGCTGGCGACTCCGGTTGCTGAAATTGCGCAGGAAAATGCCGATGTACTGGCTGCTCTAACTTCACTTGGCTATTCGACCTCGGAAGTCGCCCGCGCTTTATCGAGCCTCCCGCGCGATGCGTCTTTAAGTATTGAAGACAGAATAAAGCTGGCACTGGGATACTTCGAGCAGAAGTAGGGGGGTATTTTTATCTGTCATTAAATCCGTAGGGACGGGCATTGCCCGTCCGTAAAATACGAAAACATCAGGGGCGGGCGACCATTGGTCGCCCCTACGTGTGTATGAAGTGTTTGAAAAGAACGGAGAATAAATAAATGATTATCGAATGGTCTTTGATCGTTTATTTCATTCAGGGTGACAAACCAGTAACTATCTTACAGAATTGTCGATTTATCGGGTTCAAGCATAAAGATATTAATATTGCCGATATAGAGAAGTAAACACAAATAATAATAATGTCATTCTGAGTTTTTACGAAGAATCTAGGAGTTGGCGAATGGACTTAGCAACTGTGTTGAATTAACTCGCAGCTCCATGGTCTATGTTCCCTTAAAACGGCATTTAGTATAACTAACAACTTACGCATACAGGCTGTTAAAGCTACTTTTTTCATTTTTCCCATACTCAGCAAATGAATGTAATACTCTCTAATTATTGGATTAAACCTGGTAGCTGATAATGTTGCCATATATAGGGAAGCCCTTACCCTTGTTCTCCCACCCTTTATAGTTCGCTTACCACGATATTTTCCACTATCCCTGTTGAATGGAGCTACTCCTGCTAATGCCGCTATCTGTTTTCGTGTTAAGCTCCCCAGTTCCGGTAATGCCCCCAATAGAGTTATAGATAGTATTTGCCCTACCCCAGGCACACTCTTTAGCAGATCTTCCTTCTCTCTCCAAATAGGACTGTCCTGTATCTTGTTTTCTATATCATGATCAAGGTTGTCTATCTGTTGTTTAAGCCATTTGATATTCTCTTGGATTGATGGAATCACTATCAGGTCCGCTGAATATAAACGATTCTTCTCCATAGTTATCATCGCTATAAGTTGCTGTCTTCTGACAAGCATTGCCTTGATTTCCTGTGTCTGATTATCAGTAAGTTTTCTTACTTCAGGGTGAATATCACTGGCAAATTCAGCCAATACTCTGGCATCTATAATATCTGTTTTGGCTAATATGCCTTTAGCTCTGGCAAAGTCCCTTACTTGCTTCGGATTAACAACTACTACAGGTATAGCATATTCAGTAAGTGAGGCAGCTAAGAGCCTCTCTAATCCTCCTGTCGATTCCATAACAGTAAGAACCGGCTTTTCTTTGTTTAAATAACCAACTATCTGTATTACTCCTTTCTCATCATTAGAAAAATGCTTTATCTCTTTCCTGTTACTGGCAGCTACGTCTAAAGTAGCTTTAGAAACATCAATACCAATATATGTTTCCATTACCTTCTCCTATCCCTTTCTTGCATACAATACGGGCTCGCTTCTGCGGCTCCATACAACTGTTCGGGCTACTGGGGAAATAGATGCAGTGACCAAGCTGAATGACGGTCTTATAACCAAGATACTTACGGTCTGCTGCATCTTAACTATTTTACCTCTTTATCAACATACAAGACCCTTCACTTCGTTCAGGGTGACAGGATGCAATATCAACATGGTTTTAAAATATGGCTGAGTATTATGTTTATATTATGACCAACGGCAAGCGCACTCTCTATACGGGTGTAACCAATAATCTCTATCGCAGGGTATATGAGCATAAAGAGAAGCTGATTCCGGGTTTTACAAAAAGGTACAACATCGATTACCTGGTATATGTCGAAAGCACCAGCGACATCGTCGCCGCGTTAACACGAGAAAAGCAGATAAAGGGCTGGACGAGGGCTAAAAAAAATCTCCCTGATAGAATCGTCTAATCCTGAATGGCGAGACCTTAGTCTTGATTGGTAAGCCTTAGACCCGCACTCCGTTCAGGGTGACAGAACGTATCCTTCCAAGATTCTTCAGTCACCCCCTTTGTCTCCAGAATGACAATTTAATCGTTTGTCTATTTGCTATATACGAAAACATCAGGGGCGGGCGACCATTGGTCGTCCCTACGATTTAAACTCTTTCTTTTTCAGTCCCTTTTGTATCGAAGTGCAAACCAGTCCTTTATCTGCCATTTCTGCCACGCAGCGGTTGCAGTGGTCGCAGTCGGTAGCAGTAATCTCTTCAGCCTGTAATTTGTTAACAAAATCGGGGTCTCTGACAATCGCACGTCCCACCTGCACGAACTCGAAGCCTTCCTGTAAAAGTGTATTCATATTATCCAGCGAGCAAACACCGCCGATATAGATAACCGGTATTTTAACGGCATCTTTTATACGTTTTGACTGCTCCAAAAGGAATAATTCTTTGAACGGTATTTCTTTAACTATGAAGCGCCCGAACAATGCCATACCGATTTTGGTTAAAGGATTCTTTTCAGATTTCACGTATTGAAGGATGGGAACCTGTCCTCGCATCATATAAAAGGAAGTGCGGGCAGTGAAGCCGCAACTGGGAACGAGGGCGGAAGCTCCTGCCTCTTCAAAACATCTTGCAACTTCTACCGCATCGTCTATGCTTAAACCGTTTTTAAAGCCGTCATATAGATTCATCTTGACGATTACCGGATAGTCTTCCTCGACCACCTCTCTGACATGCCTGATTACCGATGCGGGGAATCTTAAGCGGTTTTCCAGCAAGCCTCCGTATTCATCTTTGCGTCTGTTTGTCCAGGGAGATAAAAACTGGCTTAAAAGGTAGCCGTGTCCGGCATGGATTTCTACGGCGTCGAATCCGGCGTATATAGCCATTTTTGCCGCTTTGCCGAAGTCCTCTTTGACTCTTATCATATCCTCTTTGGTCATCTCACGGCAGATACTGTATCTGAAAAGGCACAGTTTGCGTGATGGCCCGATGGGTGTTTTGCCGATGGCGCTTTTATTGGCAAAGAATCCGCAGTGTCCCAGTTGAACCGAGGCGGCGGCGCCCTCTTTATGCACCGCATCCGTCAGTCTTTTAAGTTGAGGCAGAATCTCCGGGCGCATCCACATTTCATGGTCGAAGGCAAGCCCATCATTTGAAACGGCACAATAGGAAACGGTGGTCATAGCAGCGCCGCCGGCGGCAACACTCCTGTGGTGTTCGATTAAGTCATCCGATGGGGTGGAGTGGGGGGACATTCCTTCGAAACAGCCTGCACGAATGATGCGGTTGCGCAGTTCAATCCCTGCTATTTTGGCGGGAGTAAAAACCTTCGAATCGTTTGTTTGGGGTTCCTGTTGCATGCTTAAATCTTTTCTACTTTGAGTACCTGCGGCGCACAATCGACAGCCCGCCGAAAGCAGGGGTTAGTAGTTGCACTTCGATAATATCTCCGGTCAATAGCTTATCCACTCCCTCGGGTATGCAGATAAAACAGGTGGCGTTGGCAATCGATTGCAGGCGGCTGCGGTTTTGATAGGGTGTAACTCTATATTCCCCGTCCTTATATGCCAGCACGGCGGATTTAAACTCTGCCCAATCACGGTGGCGGCTTGCCACGCTTTTGGTCAATCTGGCAAATACTGTCGGCAGCGGATGCCTTTTCTGCCCTTCCATTCTGAGTATTCCCGGCAGCGCCAGTTGTAAAAAAGCCATTTCGTTACTGGCAGGACCTCCCGGCAGGCAGAAGACCGGTTTATTATTCCACAACCCGAAAGAAACTCCTTTTCCCGGGCCTATGCGTACATTAGCAAATTTTTTGTGCCATTTTAGTTCATCGAGTATGCCGACTGTCAGGTCGCGCTCGCTGCCCCACGCCCCGCCGCTGGTCAAAATCACGTCTGTGCTAGTAAAGAGTTCTTCCAGTTCAGAGCGGATAGCTGCTCTATCGTCTTTAACAACGCTGGTCCGGCAGGGAAAACCGAACGAATCAAGCCAGGCGGCGATGGTAACCAGGTTGCTGGCATACAGCTGACCGGGGTGTAAGTTCCCGCCCGGGGCTACCACTTCATCCCCGATGGCGATTATAGCCACTTTTGGTTTACGATAGACACCGGTGCTTGAAATGCCCGCTGATGCAATCAAACCAAGGTCTCCCGGAAGCAGCACGCGTCCGGCAGGCGCCAGCTCCTCACCCTTCTTTAAATCCTTTCCGGCAGCGAGTATATTCTGCCCTTTTTTAGCTCCTTTTGTAATGCGAACACATTCGGGGGTTACTTCGCAGAACTCGCCGGCTATAACCGTATCCGTTCCCGCAGGAATAGGGGCGCCAGAGCAGATATTGACGGCATATCCTTTGGAGACTTTTCCTTTGAAGGCAGTGCCGGCAAAAGCCGAGCCGATATTTTTCAAACAAACCGGATTTTTTAATGAAGCTGTTGTTATATCGTCATATTTGACGGCGAAGCCGTCTTTCAGTGATACATCAGATGATGGATTATCCAGCAGGGAATAGAGGTTTTCCGCCAGCACGCGGTTGTTGCAGAGGTCTATCGGCAATTCCTCTGTGCCGACAGGCTTGCAATTAGCCCTGACAAGCGCTAAAGCCTTTGCAAATCCGGTATAGTTTTTACCCTCATCTATTTCTGAGTAGGACATTTATAAATCCTTTATTTATCGGCTTTGTAATCGTCTATGCTACGGATTCAATTAATACATGACGAGACTCATCCTGATTTCATTGTGATTCTGCTCAATCCCCGCTTAGGATGCTTCGTTCCAGTACGTCGGTAAGATACTGTCTCAAGCCGTTCGTGGTAATGACTGTCGAACCATAACGGCGTGGGAGATTAATTGTGTTTATATTCCGTTTTCGAACCCTTCGACAAGCTCAGGGCGAGCGGAATATAATTAACCTCCTTACATTAGACTGTCTTTTTTGTATCCTGTTTGTGTCAATGTTATACCTTTTTGTAAATCCTTTGACAAATTTCTCTTTATGCTCGTATACTCTTCTCTTTATATTACCGGTTACACCTGTATAAGTTACTGTATTCGAGTCGTTTGCCATTATATACACATAAAATTGCTTATCCATAACTTGAGATTGCTTCGTCATCCCGATTTATCCCGGATAATCGGGATTTCCTCGCAAAGACGGTTTTACTATTATTTTTCTAAACAGAAAAACTATAATATAAATTGCGACGTCCTTGCGAGTCCCCTCGTCGGTACGACGAAGCAATCCCTACCATACCCTCGAATTATATTGACGCCGTTACGGTTCGACAAGCTCACCACGAACGGCTTTTGTTAGTCACACTAACGGTTTTAGTAATATCATCCCTATCTACCAAGCCTTTATCTATTCCGTTCGTCCTGAGTCGCGATATATCGGAAC
>Ga0265293_10010268_pt1 | contig 13130 bp, 10 predicted proteins | sample Munlanlewell138R_FD_192505 | JGI IMG/M metagenome (GOLD analysis project Ga0265293, IMG submission 192505) | Leachate microbial communities from a municipal landfill in Southern Ontario, Canada - Leachate well 138R | ecosystem: Engineered > Solid waste > Landfill > Unclassified | place: Canada... | reverse complement strand
GGCGCCTCATGGTTCCTGCCACGGCTGGTCGGCCTGCGCAAGGCGCTCGAAATCGCCCTGCTGGGTGAGACCTTCGATGCGCAGGAGGCCCTGCACACCGGCCTCATCAACCGCGTGCTGCCGGCCGACGAGCTGGAGGCGGCCGTCCACACCCTGGCGCAGCGCCTGGCCGATGGTCCCACGGTGGCCCACGGCCACATGCGGCGCCTGATGCGCGAGGGCTTCCAGCGCGACCTGGCGGCCCAACTGGCGGCCGAGGCCAGCGCCTTCAACGACTGCGCCCACACCGCCGATCTGCCCGCCGGCATTGCCGCCTTCCTGGACAAGCAGCCCGCGCGCTTCCAGGGGCGCTGAGCCCCTGCTGCCCTCAACGGACAGCAAAAAGGCCGGCGCCCCGCGTCAGGGACACCGGCCTCTCGGGCCTCAAGAACCCGCGCCGATCAGCCGCAGGACCCCAGGTGGCCGCAGGAGGTGCAGTAGTCGCACCCGTCCTTGCGGATCATGGCGTGCGCACCGCATTCCGGACACTTCTTGCCGGCCATGACGCCGGTCGGCATGCCGGGCAACTCGGGGGCCGCAGGCGTCATCGAAGACGCCTTGTGGTTCGCCACGTGCTCGGCACGGCGTGCCAGGATGTTCTGGATCGCGAAGGCGATCGCCGCCACCTCGGAGTCGTGCCACATCGGCACGTGCGTGCCGTCGGCCTTCTCGTAGGTACCCAGACGCACCGGGCCGCGGTCCCAGGCCACCTTGCGCATGTCGCGCAGCGCGCGGCCCAGGAAACCGCCGCGCGCGGCCAGCGACAGCATGCGCATGGTCGAGGTGATCCACTGCTGCGATTCGCCGCTCTGGCCCACCGGCATGAAAAACTCGATCGCGCGCTCCACCGTGCCCACGCCGTCGGCGGCAGGCACCGGCAGGAACGAGACGATGATGTACAGCGTCTTGTGGCCTTCCTGCGTCCAGTACTCGATCTTGTCGGCCACGGCCGACAGCGCGCCCTTGGGCCGGCTTTCGATCACCGTGCGCATCGGGTCCACCGGCGAGGGAGCGACCTCCTCTTTGGCCTTGGCCTCGGGTACCCCGGTGTCGAGCACCGACCCCAGGATGGTGTTGGGCCGGTAAGTGGCCAGGCCCTTGAGCCGGGCACGCCAGGCCTGCCGGTACAGGCCCTTGAAATCCTCGTAGGGGTACTCGGCCGGCACATTGACCGTCTTGGAGATGGCCGTGTCCACGAAGGGCTGCACCGCCTCCATCATGGCGATGTGCTCGTCCGCCGTCATCGCCAGCGCGTTGACGAAATACTCGGGCAGCTGGTCGGCATCGCCGCCGAGCTCGCGGTACAGGCGCCAGGCGTGGTCTTCCACCGCGTACTCGCTGGTCGAGCCATCGGCCTCGCGCTTCTTGCGGCGGTAGGTCCAGGAGAACGGCGGCTCGATGCCGTTGGAGGCGTTGTCGGCAAAGGCCAGGCTCACGGTGCCGGTGGGTGCGATCGACAGCAGGTGGCTGTTGCGGATGCCGTGCTTGCGGATCGCCTGCTGGATGTCCTTGGGCAGGCGACTGGCGAAGGTGCCGGCCTGCAGATAGCCGTTGGCCTCGAATTTGGGGAAGGGGCCCTTTTCCTTGGCCAGTTCCACCGACGCGCGGTAGGCGGCGTTGCGCATGCGCTCGGCAATCTGCGCCGCCATCGTGCGGCCTTCCTCGCGGTCGTAGCGCAGGCACAGCATGGCCAGGGTGTTGCCCATGCCGGTGAAACCCACGCCGATGCGGCGCTTGGCGTGGGCCTCGGCGCGCTGCTGCTCCAGCGGCCAGAAGGTCAGGTCCAGCACGTTGTCCAGTGCCCGCACCTGGGTGGCCACCACCTGCTCGAAGGCGTCGAAGTCGAAACTGGGCAGGCCGCCAAAGCCGAACGGATGGCGCACGAAGCGCGTCAGGATGATCGGCCCCAGGTCGCAGCAACCGTAGGACGGCAGCGGCTGTTCGCCACAGGGGTTGGTCGCGGCGATGCCCTCGCAGTAGCGCAGGTTGTTGTCCTGGTTGATGTGGTCCAGGAACAGGATACCCGGCTCGGCGAAATCGTAGGCCGAGGTCATGATCGTGTCCCACAGCTCGCGCGCCGCCACGGTGCGGTAGACCCACTGGCCGTCGGCGCGCTGGTAGGCGCCCTGCTCGAGCAGCCTGGCTCCGGGCTTGGCGCGGTGCACCAGTTCCCAGGGCTGGTCGGCCGCCAGCGCCTCCATGAAGGCGTCGGGCACGCCGACCGACACATTGAAGTTGTTCCAGCGGCCGGGCGTGCGCTTGGCGGTGATGAACTCCAGCACGTCCGGGTGGTCGATGCGCAGCACGCCCATCTGCGCGCCGCGCCGCGCGCCGGCGCTCTCGACCGTGGAGCAGCTCTGGTCGAACACGTTGATGTAGCTGCACGGGCCCGAGGCCATGGAGTGCGTGCCGCGCACCTCGGCGCCCTTGGGCCGGATGCGCGAGAAGTCATAGCCCACGCCGCCACCGCGGCGCATGGTCTCGGCCGCCTCGCGCAGGGCCTCGTAGATGCCGGGATAGCCCTCGTCATCAAAGCCCTGGATGCAGTCGCCCACCGGCTGCACGAAACAGTTGATCAGCGTGGCCTGGATGTCGGTGCCCGCCGCGCTCATGATGCGGCCGGCGCCGATGGCGCCGGCATGCAGGTTGTCCAGGAACTTCTGTTCCCATTCGGCACGCAGCGCATCCTTCTCGACCGAGGCCAGCGCCCGCGCCACGCGCCGGAACAGGTCCTCGATGCCGGTTTCGTCCCCTTTCAGGTACTTCTCGGCCAGGACGTCCTGGCTGATGGGCTGGGTGCGGGTCAGGTCCTGAGCCCGCAGTTCGGTATCTCGTTTCATGGTGTACGTTCAGCTGTTGCCGGCGCTGGTGGCCGGCCTCTGGTGGATCAGGCCGCGGCCGGATGGTGTCCAGCCAGCAGCCATTGCAGGAGATCGCGCACCGGGCGAATGTCGCTGCCAAAGGGCAGACGTCCCGCCCCCCGGAAAAACAGGCCTTTGCGCTGATCCCCGGCCAGTGCATGCCCCAATTGCTGGTCAATGCAGAACTGGCCCATCTCGGCCTTGCCGTCGCGCAATCCGCAACGGGCGAGGCAGTCGAAGGCCATATTACAACGGCTTTTGACGTGCGCCACCGCCTTGAGCTTGGATTCCACCCTCAAATACTTGTCCAACCAGGGGGTCCGCACCGCCCTCGCCGGCAAACCTGCTACGCTCACGAACTCCACGATGTCCTCGGGCCGGGCCTCGGCCAGCACCTGCTTGAATGCCGCGTCGGCATCGCACTCCTGCGTCACGGCGAACGCGGTACCCATCTGTACCGCGCTGGCACCCAGGTTCTGCAGCCGCTCGATGTCCTCGTGCGAACTGATGCCACCGGCGGCGATCAGCGGGATCTCGCGCTCGATGCCGGCCTCGCGCAGGAAAGCCAGCACCTGCGGGATGACCACCTCGAAGTCGAAGCGGTGATCGCCCAGGTCGTCGATGCGGGCCGCGCCCAGGTGGCCGCCGGCCAGACGCGGGTGCTCGATGACGATGGCATCGGGCAGGCGGCCCTTCTTCTCCCACTTGCGGATGATCAGCTGCACGCCGCGCGCATCCGAGAGGATGGGAATCAGCGCCACATCGGGGTGGTCGCAGGCCAGGTCCGGCAGGTCCAGCGGCAGGCCGGCGCCGACCACGATGGCGTCCACCCCGCTGGCCAGCGCCTGGCGCACGTAGTCCTCGTAGGCCGACAGGGCCTTCATCACGTTGACGGCGATCAGGCCATGTCCCTGGGCGATTTCGCGCGCGCGGCGGATTTCCCGGTCGAGCGCGATGAAATTGGCCCGATCGATGCGCTCGCGCGCATTCTGCGTCTTTTCCAGGGGGGCGGTTTCGGCCATCAGGTCAGGGTGCAACCGGCGCAGGTCGATCGACGACACCGTGCCCATGCCCCCGTGGCGTGCCACGGTACCGGCCAGCCCGCCGGCCGACACCCCCACCCCCATGCCACCCTGCACCACGGGTATCAGCGTCTTGCCGTGCAGTACCCAGGGGCGCAGACCTGTTTCGCGGGCCAGTTGCACCAGCCGCAGGGCTGGGTCGGTGTTCAGGTCGGCGTCATGAGGGGGAAATGCGTCGGCGACGCGCAGGGCTTGGTCATTCATTCGGCAGGGTCCACAGCACCCGGCCAAAAAGAAGGAATACCGGGCAAATAGGGCAAGCTTACCGGCTGGCCCGCCGCTGCTCCTTGTCCTGCATCAAGCCCCGAACCGATGCCCCTACACCGGTCAGGGTGATGGCGCCGCCACCTCGGACATCGGCAACCAGGGGTTCATGGTGGCCCGCGCGAAGTCCGTTTCGCCCATCAGCAGGTCCAGCATCAGCGACGCCAGATCGTCGGCCAGCGGCTCGGCCAGCGGGTCTTTTTCCTGGTTGACCAGCTTGCGATAGGTGTGGCAGGTGCCGCAGGTCTCGGCCACGACCACGTCGCCGCCATCCTGCACGCTCTGGTAGCGCACGTTCTGGGTCGACTCGCAATGGCTGCATTTGACGCGCACCATGTGCCACTCGGTGCAGCAGGTGCCGCAGTGCAGGTAGCGCAGACCGGCCTCGCGTCCGCCGATGCGCAGCACGCTCACCACCGGGGGTGTGCCGCACACCGGGCAGACCGTGGCCGGCTCGGCATACGGGACTTCGGCCTCGTTGAGGTGGCTGGCCTGGTCGGCGAACACCACCTGCAGCGCAGCCACGACGATGGGCGCCGCCGCCAGGTCATCGGGCTCGTTCAGCAGGCCCGCCAGCACGCGCCGGGCCAGTTGGTCACGCGCCTCGGGTGTCAGCGTGCGCAGGCGTTCCAGCACCGGCAGCAGTGCCGCCGGCAGCCCGGCATCGGCCTGCACCGCATCCAGCAGGCCATCGAGCACGCCCTGCCACGCCGGGTCGATCTGGCTGGCCGCCTGCACCAGGGGCATGCCATGCGCGTTGGCACGCCGGACGGTGTCGGCATCGATCGGCGCCGTCAGGACCGTGGCGGCGGCCTTGTGCTGCGCCCTGGCCAGACCGGCCAGAAAGCGCAGATAGTCGCCGATGGGATGGCCATCGGCCAGTTGCACCAGCCGCGCGGCGCGGTCGGCAAACAGGCTGGACGGCTGCGGCAGCCGGACCCGGGGCAGGCTGGTGCGGTCAAGGGCCTCGATTTCGCCCGGTTGGAGAATGCGTTGTGGCACGGTCAGTTGTTGTCCCCGGTCATCTTGCGGTACCAGCCGCGGTGGTGCTGTTTGGCCCAGGCCCTGGTCACGGTACCGTACATCATGGCGCGGATGGTGCCACGGGTCCAGATGGCCGCGTAGACGTGCAGGATGATCAGGCCGATCATCCACACGGCCGCTGCCGCATGCACCACCGAGGCGATGCGCACCACATCGACCGGCAGGTTCAGCCAGGCGCGCCACATGAGCACGCCGGACGCCAGCAGCAGCACCATGCCCAGCACCAGCCCCCAGAACAGGACCTTCTGGCCACCGTTGTACTTGCCCTGCTCGGGCATGTCGTGGTCGTTGCCATCGACCATCTTGTTCACGTTCCTGAGCCACTCGATGTCGCGCGACTCGATCAGGTTGAGCGCGGCGAAGCGGACCACCATGAGCAGGAAGAACACGGCCATCACCACCCCGATGTAGGGATGCAGGATGCGCGTCCAGGTGCCGCCGCCGAACAGCATCGTGAGCGGGAAGAAGGCCGGATGGAAGAACGCCAGGCCCGAGAGCGCCAGCAGGATGAAGCAGATGCCCACGATCCAGTGGTTGGCGCGCTCGCCGGCCGTGTAGCGCTGCAGGTCGCGTGGATTGCGTATCATGGCTGGCTCTCCTTCTCGGCGGCATCGGCCTCGCGGTCCTTGCGGTCCATTTCATCCTCCAGTTCCTTGGCCACCTCGTTCGGCCCCTTGGTGATGAAATGGAACAGGCTGCCCAGCGCAGCCACACCCAGCGCGGCCATCGCCAGCGGCTTGGCCATGCCTTTCCACAGACTGACCATCGAGCTGATCTTCGGCTCGTCGGGCAGGTCCGCGTACAGCGAGGGCTGGTCGGCGTGGTGCAGCACGTACATCACGTGGGTGCCACCCACGCCGGCCGGGTCGTACAGGCCCGCCTTCTCGAAACCGCGCTCCTTCAGGTCGGCGATGCGCGTCTCGGCGTGGTCCTTCATCGCCTGCTTGGTGCCGAACACGATGGCACCCGTGGGGCAGGTGGTCACGCAGGCCGGCTCGCGCCCGACCGCGACGCGGTCCGAGCACAGGGTGCACTTGTAGGCCTTGTGGTCCTGCTTGGAGATGCGCGGCACGTTGAACGGGCAGCCGGTGATGCAGTAGCCGCAACCGATGCAATGCTCCTCGTGGAAATCCACGATGCCGTTGGTGTACTGCACGATCGCGCCCGGCGAGGGGCAGGCCTTCAGGCAGCCCGGGTCCTCGCAGTGCATGCAGCCGTCCTTGCGGATCAGCCACTCCAGGTTGCCGCTGGCCTCGTTCTCGTATTCGGTGAACTTCATCACCGTCCACGCGTTCTCGGTCAGGTCGGCCGGGTTGTCGTAGACCCCCACGTTGTGGCCCGGTTCCTGGCGCAGGTCGTTCCATTCCATGCAGGCGGTCTGGCAGGCCTTGCAGCCGATGCATTTGGAGACATCGATCAGCTTGGCCACCTCGCCCGACTGCGGGGTGCGCGCCTGGGGTGCCGGCGTGGTGGTGGCCGACAAGCGCTTGATATCAAGGGATTGCAGTGACATCCGGCGCCTCCTAGATTTTCTCGACCTTCACGAGGAAGGTCTTGAATTCCGGTGTGTTGGTGTTGCCGTCGCCCACAAAGGGCGTCAGCGTGTTCGCCAGGAACCCGGGCTTGGTCACGCCCTTGAAGCCCCAGTGGATCGGAATGCCGACATGGTGGATGTCGCGTCCCTCGATCTTCATGGCCTTCATGCGCTTGGTCACCACGGCCACGGCCTTGATGTAGCCGCGCTTGGAGCTGACCTGGACGCGGTCACCCGCCTTGATGCCGAGCTGCTCGGCCAGCGCCTCGCCGATCTCGACGAATTGCTCGGGCTGGGTGATGGCATTGACCAGGGCGTGCTTGGTCCAGTAGTGGAAGTGCTCGGTCAGGCGGTAGGTCGTGCCCACATGCGGGAATTCGTCCGCCTTGCCGAAGGTCTCCCAGATGTTGGCGAACACGCGCGCGGCCGGCGAGGACGTGGCCTTGGCGTTGTCCGGGTACATCGGGTTGTAGCCCAGCGGCGTGTCGAACGGCTCGTAGTGGGTGGGGAACGGCCCCTCGTTCATCGCCCGGCGCGCGAAGAAGCGCGCCACCCCTTCGGGGTTCATGATGAACGGACCGGCCCCCGTCTCGGGTGCCAGCGCGGCACCGAAGTCGGGCACATCGGCACCGCCCCAGCTCTTGCCGTTCCACTCGACCAGCTTGCGGCGCGGGTTGAAGGGCTTGCCCTGCAAGTCGGCCGAGGCGCGGTTGTAGAGCACGCGCCGGTTGGCCGGCCAGGCCCAGGCCCAGTTCAGCGTGTTGCCGATGCCTGTCGGGTCGCTGTTGTCGCGCCGCGCCATCTGGTTGCCCGCCTGCGTCCAGGCGCCGGCGTAGATCCAGCAGCCGCAGGCCGTGGAACCGTCGTCGCGCAACTCGCCAAAACCCGAGACCTGCTGGCCCGCGGGGCGCAACACCTTGGTCGGGTCTTTCGGGTCGAGCAGATCGACCAGCGCCTTGCCGTTGTACTCCTTGGCCAGCTCCTCGGCGCTGGGGTGCGCCGGATCGGCGTAGCGCCAGTCGAGGTTCAGGATCGGGTCGGGGAAAGCCCCGCCGTCCTTGGCGTACAGCGCCTTCAGGTGCGCGTGCAGGCCGGCCATGATGGCGATGTCGGTCCTGGCCTCGCCCGGGGGCTCGGCCGCCTTCCAGTGCCACTGCAGCACGCGGCTGGAGCTGACCACCGCGCCCTCTTCCTCGGCGAAGCAGGTGGTGGGCAGGCGGAACACCTCGGTCTGGATCGAGGCCGTGTCCACATCGTTGTACTCGCCGTGGTTCTTCCAGAACTCCGACGTCTCGGTGGCCAGCGGGTCCATCACGACCAGGAACTTGAGTTTGGCCAGCCCCTGGCGCAGCCGGTTGCTGTCCGACAGCGCCGCGATCGGGTTGAAGCCCTGCGCGATGTAGCCGTTGACCTTGCCCTCGTGCATGAGCTGGAAGATCTGCAGCATGTCGTACTGCTTGTCCAGCTTGGGCAGGTAGTCGAAAGCCCAGTTGTTCTCGGCCGTGGCAGCGGCGCCGAACCAGGACTTCATCAGGCTGACATGGAACTTGGGATAGTTCTGCCAGTAGCTCATCTGGTTGGCACGCAAGGGCTTTTGCGTGCGCGAGGCGATGTACTGCTGGTAGTCCTGCTCCTTCTCGCCCGGCAGCGACAGGTAGCCCGGCAGGCTGGCCGACAACAGCCCGAGGTCGGTCAACCCCTGGATGTTGGAGTGCCCGCGCAACGCGTTCATGCCACCACCGGCCACGCCGATGTTGCCGCACAGCAGTTGCACCATGGCGGCACAGCGCAGGATCTGCGCACCGGTGGAGTGCTGGGTCCAGCCCAGGGCGTACATGATGGTCGCGGCACGGCCCGGCACCGCCGTGGACGCGAACATCTCGGCCACGTGCAGGAACTTCTCCTTCGGCGTGCCGCAGACGCTCTCGACCTTCTCGGGCGTGTACGACGCGTAGTGCTGCTTCATCAGCTGGTAGACACAACGCGGGTGCTGCAGCGTCGGGTCCGTCCTGACGTAGCCGTCCTCGCCCAGTTCGTAGTCCCAGGTCCGCTTGTCGTAGGTACGCGCCTGCTCGTTGTAACCCGAGAAGATGCCGTCCACGAACTCGTAGTCATCGCGCACGATGAAGCTGAAGTCCGTGTAGTTGTGCACGTACTCGTGGTGGATCTTGTCGTTGCTCAGCAGGTAGTTGATGATCCCGCCCAGGAAGACGATGTCCGAGCCCGAGCGCAGGGGGGCGTAGAAATCCGCCACCGCCGCCGAGCGGTTGAAGCGCGGATCGACCACCATGAAGTGCGCCTTGTTGTGCGCCTTCGCTTCGGTCACCCACTTGAACCCGCAGGGGTGCGCTTCGGCGGCATTGCCGCCCATGATCAAAACAACGTCCGCATTCTTGATGTCGACCCAATGGTTCGTCATCGCTCCACGGCCAAACGTCGGGGCAAGACCTGCCACCGTCGGGCCGTGTCAGACACGTGCCTGGTTGTCGAATGCGAGCAGGCCCCAGGAGCGGGCCACTTTGTGCGTGATGTAGCCGGCTTCATTGCTCGATGCGGAGGCGGCGAGCATGCCGGTGGAAGTCCAGCGGTTGACCGTGAGGCCATCGGCCGTGGTGGCCTGGAAGTTGGCGTCGCGGTCTTCCTTGAGCAGCCGGGCGATGCGGGTGAGCGCGTCGTCCCAGGACAGACGCTGCCACTCGTTCGAGCCGGGCGCGCGGTACTCGGGGTACAGCAGGCGGTTCGGGCTGTTGATGTAGTCGAGCAGGCCCGCACCCTTGGGGCACAGCGTGCCGCGGTTGACCGGGTGGTCCGGATCGCCCTCGATGTGGATCACCGAGGACTTGGCGTTCTTGCCGCCGGTGCCCAGCGAGTACATCAGGAGGCCGCAACCGACCGAGCAGTAGGTACAGGTCTGGCGCGTGACCGTGGTCGAGGCCAGCTTGAACTGGCGCACTTCGGCCAACGCGGTCGCGGGCGAGAAACCCATCAGCGCCAGGCTCGAACCGGCCAGGCCGGCACCGCTGACGCGGAAGAAATGGCGGCGGTTCATGTCCATGACGGACCCTCCCGCCACAGGTGGTCTGTGAGCTGCTTCATCGTGGTGCGGGCCCCTGGAAGAGCCTCTGTTCATGACAAACCTTGCGGGGGGCGTCGGTATGCGGCACCTGTCGGGTCGGCACGCGGCGGCCAGGAAACCAATGGAGCCGGATGGACATGGGGCGCTGGCCTGTGCGCGCACCCCAGGAATCTCCGGGCTGGCAGTGCGGGTTATACCCGCCCCGTGCGAAATGTGCAATCCGCCGTCCTGCGCGCTGCTATCAGAATTGCTGCATTGCAGCAAGGCGGGGCGCTCAGCCGCGCATGGCGGCCGCGGCAATGTCCAGCGAGCGCAGGCGCAGGGTCGGGTCGAACACATCGCTCACCAGCATGAACTCGTCGGCCCGCGTGGCATCGGCCAGTTGCTGCAGACCGGCGCGCACCGTGGCCGGCCCGCCCACCACGGCACAGGCCAGAAAGTCGCCGATCGCGGCCTTCGAACGCGCATCGAGTCCGGCCATGAAGCCATCGATGGGCGCCTGCAACAGCCCCCGGCGCCCGGTAAGAATGCCCAGCACCCGCTGGTAGGTGCTGCTGGCCAGGTAGTCGGCTTCGGCGTCGTCGGGCGCCGCGATCAGGGGCACGCCGACGATGACGTAGGGCTTGGCCAGCGTGGCCGATGGTTTGAAATTCTGCCGGTACAGGTGCAGCGCCTGCAGCAGATAGCGGGGGGCGAAGTGCGAGGCGAACGCATAGGGCAAGCCGCGCTCGGCCGCCAGTTGGGCCGAAAACAGGCTGGAGCCCAGCAGCCAGATCGGCACGTGGGTGCCCGCGCCGGGCGTGGCCACCAGACGCTGACCCGGCTGCGCGTCGCCCAGCAGGCGTTGCAGCTCGGCCACGTCGCGCGGAAAGTCCTCCTCGGTCTCGACGCGGTCGCGGCGCAGCGCGCGCATGGTCAGCGGATCGGTACCCGGCGCGCGGCCCAGGCCCAGGTCGATGCGGCCCGGGTACAGCTCGGCCAGCGTGCCGAAGGCCTCGGCCACCACCAGCGGCGCGTGGTTGGGCAGCATCACCCCGCCCGAGCCGACACGGATGTGCCGCGTGCCGCCGGCAATGTAGCCCACCAGCACCGCCGTGGCGGAGCTGGCAATGCCGGGCATGTTGTGGTGCTCGGCGAGCCAGTAGCGGGCGAAGTCCAGCCGCTCCGCATGCTGGGCCGTACGCAGGGCGATGGCCAGCGCATCGGCCACCGTGCCGCCTTCGCGCACGGCCACCAGATCCAGCATGGACAATCGGATATCGGACAGGGATATGGGCAAGGCGTTCATGAGCGCGATTGTGCGCTGCCTGGGCGGCCCGTGCGCCCATGGGGCGGATGCCCTCACGCCAGGCTCCGGGTCGGCCGTCGGCCTCTGGTCCGATGCGCGCAGCCTTGGTAGGCTTGGCACCGTTCCCCGTGCCCTGTTGCCCTATCGCTTCACGTCTTCATGCCCACACTGTTCGACCCCATCCAGGCCGGCGATCTGCGCCTGGCCAACCGCATCGCCATGGCACCCCTGACACGCAACCGCTCGCCCGGTGCCGTGCCACAGCCGATCACCGCCACCTACTACGCGCAGCGCGCCAGCGCCGGCCTGCTCATCACCGAGGGCACCGCCATCAGCCACCAGGGCCAGGGCTACGCCGACGTGCCGGGCCTGTACGCGCCCGAACAGATCGAGGGCTGGCGGCCAGTGACCCGGGCCGTGCACGAGCGCGGCGGCTGCATCGTCACGCAACTGTGGCACGTGGGCCGCGTCTCGCACAGCGAACTGCAACCCGGCGGCGGCGCACCCGTGGCGCCCTCGGCCATCACCGCCAGGGCCAAGACCTACCTGATCGACCGCGCCACCGGCCAGGGCGGCTTCGTGCCCACCTCCACGCCGCGGGCGCTGGATGCATCGGAGCTGCCCGGCATCGTTCAGGACTACGCGAACGCCGCGCGCCAGGCCGTGGCCCACGCGGGCTTCGACGGCGTGGAGATCCACGCGGCCAACGGCTACCTGCTGGACCAGTTCCTCAAGACCGGCGCCAACCAGCGCACCGACCACTACGGTGGCGCCATCGAGAACCGCGCCCGCCTGCTGCTCGAGGTCACGCGCGCGGTGGTGGACGCGGTGGGTGGCGGCAAGGTGGGTATCCGCCTGTCGCCGGTGACGCCGGCCAACGACATCGTGGATGCCGACCCGCAGCCCCTGTTCGGTTACGTGGTGCGCCAGCTCGCCGCGCTGGGCCTGGCCTACGTCCACATCATCGAGGGTGCCACCGGCGGCCCGCGCGAACTGCCCGAGCGCCCCTTCGACTATGCCGCGCTCAAGGCGGCCTACCGCGAGGCCGATGGCCAGGGCGCCTGGATGGTCAACAACGGCTACGACCGCACCATGGCGGCCGAGGCCGTGGCCAGCGGACGCGCCGACATCGTCGCCTTCGGCAAGGCCTTCATCGCCAACCCGGACCTGGTCGAGCGACTGCGCCGCGATGCCCCGCTCAATCCCTGGGACCAGAGCAGCTTCTACGGTGGCGGCGAAAAAGGCTACATCGACTACCCGACGCTGGCCACCGACGCCATCAGCACCACCGCCTGAGCGGGCACCGCTCCATGCCCGACGCCCGCCACCCGCCCACGCTGCACCGCTCGCCCGTCGTGCGCGCCCTGCTGTGGCTGGCCGGCGGCGTCTCGCTGGCGCTGGGCCTGATCGGTGTGGTGCTGCCGGGTCTGCCCACCACGCCCTTCATCCTGCTGGCAGCCGCCTGCTGGGCCAAGGCCTCACCGCGCCTGCATGCCCGGCTGCTCGGCCACCGCCTCACCGGCCCTCTGCTGCGCGACTGGGAAGCCACGCGCAGCCTGACCCGGCGCACCAAGGCCATCGCCGTCGGCTCGATGCTGGTGATGGTGGGCTTCTCGATCTGCACCTTCCGCGGGCGCGTCCTGGCCCAGATCACGCTGGCCGTGCTGGCCGCGATCGGTACCTGGGTGGTGCTCAGGATCCCGACACGCCGCCCCTGATGCCCCGGGCCAGCGCCCGCCCGCTCACCCCGCGCGCCGCGCCAGCACCTCGAACGCCGGCAGCGTCTTGCCTTCCAGCACCTCCAGGAAGGCGCCACCGCCGGTGGAGATGTAGCCGACGTCCTTCTCGATGCCGTACTTGGCGATCGCGGCCAGCGTGTCGCCACCGCCGGCGATGCTGAAGGCACTCGATTCGGCGATCGCGCGGGCGATGGTTTCGGTGC
>Ga0265293_10010267_pt1 | contig 13130 bp, 11 predicted proteins | sample Munlanlewell138R_FD_192505 | JGI IMG/M metagenome (GOLD analysis project Ga0265293, IMG submission 192505) | Leachate microbial communities from a municipal landfill in Southern Ontario, Canada - Leachate well 138R | ecosystem: Engineered > Solid waste > Landfill > Unclassified | place: Canada... | reverse complement strand
CGAGCACAATCATCGCATCCACGAAATCATCAACGGCGCTGCCCGCAACAACCTGCTGACGCAGGTCTATCTCACCGTCAACCGGCGGCTCCAGGCCTTGCGCTTCCGGTCCAATCTGGACAAGTCCAAATGGGACAGAGCCGTGCAGGACCATGAAGACATGGTGCAGGCGCTGGCGGCCCGTGACGGCGCCCGCCTCGCGGCCATCCTGCGGCGCCATATCCGCGACAAGCGCGATTCGGTAAAGGCGGCGACGGCGTCGCGCGCCTGATTCCCTTGCATCGAGATTCGGCATGCGCCGTTCGGGCCTTCCCCGGGCGGCGACTCGTCGCGCGCCCCTTATTTCGTGCTTGACAGCATTTCGGTATTGCTCGATACTGGAACTGAGTTCACAAATAATTAAACAGCATTTTGTGAACGGCAGCCTGACCGGAATGCGCCTGTCATGGGCCCGATGCACGTCTTCCTCGCTATTCCGGCCGTGAAAAACTGAAGTCAGACTTTACGGATGGAAAGTATGAGATCAGATGGCACGCGCTTGGCCGGCAAGGTTGCCCTCATCACGGGGGCCGGCGGCGGGCAGGGTCTTGCCGAAGGCCGGCTCTTCGCGCAGGAAGGAGCGACGGTCGTCCTGACCGACGTCCAGGAGGCGGCGGCTGAAAAGCTTGCCTCCGAGATTACCGCCGCAGGGGGCCGCGCGGCCTTCATGCCTCTGGATGTCAGCAACGAAGGCGCCTGGAGGCGCGTGGTCGACACGGTCATGGGCAAATACGGCGGCCTGCATTGCCTTGTGAACAATGCGGGAATCGTGAGCCGCTCGGGAATCATGCAGGTTCCGATCGATGAATGGAAACGTGTCCATGCCGTCAACCTAGACGGTCCTCTGTACGGCATGCGGGCGGCTGCGCCGGCCATTCGCGCTTCGGGCGGCGGGGCGATCGTCAATATTTCTTCGACCGCCGGCCTCATCGCCCATGCGGGCGCGGCCTATTGCTCCAGCAAATGGGCATTGCGGGGACTGACCAAGACGGCCGCCTTGGAGTTCGCGGACTGGGGCGTTCGCGTGAACTCCGTTCATCCCGGCCAAGTCATCGATACCTTGATCGCCGATAACGCCTCGGCGGTGTATCGGGGCGTCACGACGCTGATGATGCCCACGGGCCGGGGCGCGCAGTCCGAGGAAATCGCGCAGGTCGTGCTGTTTTTGTGTAGTGACGAGGCAAGCTACGTCAACGGGACGGAGATCCCGGTGGACGCGGGCTATTGCTCGATCGGCTTGCCGCGTTTACGTCAGAAGTTGATTCATGACGAAGAGAAGCGGGCGGCCTCCAACCCTGGCTAGATGGTTTGATGATGCACCGATGCAAGGGCTGCGGCTGGCTGCTGGATAACAATCATCAAAGGAAGAGACAATGAAAAATCTATATCGAGGGTGCGTGATCGCGATGTGCATGATCGCCGGCATGGCGGCAGGGCCGGCGGCGTGGTCGCAAGACTGGCCTGGCCGTTCCATTTCGCTCATGGTGGGTTTTGCTCCCGGGGGCGGCACCGACGTGACGGCGCGGCTGTTCGCGCAGAAGCTGACCGGCGTGCTGGGGCAGTCGGTCGTCGTGGAAAACAGGCCGGGCGCCGCCGGCAACATCGCCGCGGAGAACGTCGTCAAGGCGCAGCCGGACGGCTATCACATCCTGATGATCGCAAGCGGCACGTTCATCAACAACGTGCTGACGAGCCGGCCCCGGTACGACATCATCAAGGACCTGGAACCGATTTCCTTCGTCACGATATCGCCGCTCGTGCTGGTGGTGGGGCCGACCATCAAGGCCCGCACCGTGCCCGAGTTCATCGAGGAATTGCGGGCCAGGCCCAACCCGGCAACCTATTCCGGGGACGGCGTGGGCGGCACGCAGCAATTGGCGGGGGAAATATTCAGCTCGATGACCGGCGTGAAGATTCTTCACGTGCCGTTCAAGGGATCGGCCGATGCGACGACGGCGGTCGCGGCTGGGCAGGTCGACTTCAGCTTTCCGAGCGCGACGGCGTCCGCTCCGCTGCTTCAAAGCGGCAAGGTCCGGGCGTTGGCGATCACGAGCGCCGAGAGGTCGTCGGTCGTCCCCGGCATGCCCACCTTGAACGAGCTCGGACTGACCGGATTCGACGTCATCGGATGGTTCGCCTTGATGGGACCCGCCGGGCTTCCCAGGCCCATCATCGACAAGATCAACGGCGCGCTGGCCGAAGTCGCGCATCAGCCCGACGTCAAGGAGGCGCTCAGCAAACAAGGTCTTGAGGCGCGGATCAACTCTCCCGAAGAATTCGCCGCGTATCTTCGCGACCAGCACGCGATCATTTCCAAGGTGGCGAAGGACGCGAACATCAAGATCGATTGATGCGCGTCCGAGGCTGGTCGACACCAAACTTTGAAGGAAAACCTTGCCATGGCGGCACGCGAAGCAGATGTCATTGTCGTGGGCGGCGGCGGGTCCGGCCTCTCCGCGGCGATCGAGGCCGCGACCCTGGGTTGCTCCGTCGCGGTCTTGGAGAAAAATCCGGCGACGGGCGGATCGACGATCATGTCCGTCGGATCGTTCGCGGCGACGGGCACGGCGCACCAGCGCCGCAAGGGCATCGAGGACAGCGCGCAGGATCACTTCGAGGATCTCGGCCTGCTCAACGAGAGCGAGATGCAATCGCGCTGGAAAGGCTATCCGAACGTGGACAATCTCGATCTGCGGCGCATTCTGGTCGAGAACGCGGGGGAGACGCTGGCCTGGCTCGAGTCGATGGGTGTCCGGTTCTTCGGTCCGGTGCTCGAGCCGCCGCATCGCCGGCCCCGCATGCATAACGTCCTTCCCAACTCGCGCGCCTATGGATATTGGCTGTTGCGTCGCGCGCGCCGCCTCGGAGTGGCCATCCATGCCGGGCATCGCGTCCGAGCGCTGCTTCGCGAGGGCGAACGGGTCGTCGGCGTCGAAGCGCAGGCCCCCGACGGGAGCCGCCGGCGCTTCATTGCGCGCGCCGGCGTCGTTCTCGCGTGCGGAGACTGGAGTTCGGGGCGGAAAATGAAGCGTCGCTACGTCAGGCCGGAGCTCGCGGACATGAGCGCATCGTGCAATCCCGCCAACACGGGGGACCTTCACGAGCCGGTCATGGCGCTCGGCGGCACGATCCTGAACCCGCACATGGCGGTCGCCCGGGTGCGGTTCGTTCCGCCGCCGCTCGACGGCTTCGTGCACAAGCTGCCGCCGTGGCGGCCTTTGACCTGGTTCATGCAGTGGGCCATGGACCATCTCCCCGCCAGGATACTGAGGCCGTTCATCATGAGCTTTCTGACCACGGTGCTGGAGGCGCAACCGAGCTTGTACGAAGACGGCGCGATACTGGTCAACGCGCTGGGAGAGCGGTTCTGCGACGAACTCGACGAGCCGGAATTCGCCATTGCCAGGCAGCCCGACCAGCGCGCGTACATCGTCTTCGACGATCGCGTGGCGCGAATGTATTCGGCGTTTCCGCACTTCATCTCGACCGCGCCGGGCATTGCCTATGCTTATGTTCCCGATTACCGGCGAAGCCGGCCCGATCTGTTTCATAGCGCCGAGACCATCGAAGGTCTTGCGCGCAGCTTGGGGGCGGATCCGGAAAAACTGCGGGCGGCCATTTTGAAGGCCCGCCCGACGGCCGCGCCGCCCATAAAGAGCGCGCCGTTCTATGCGCTCGGGCCGGTAAGCTGCTTCGTGCGGGGCGTGGAGGGCGGCCTTGCCATCGATACGGACTTCCGGATTGTCGACGTCGGCGGCGCTCCCATCGAAGGCTTGTTCGGCGCGGGCCTGTTTGGACAGGGCGGGCTCATGCTGGAAGGCCATGGCCAGCATTTGAGCTGGGCGTTTACCTCGGGGCGATTGGCCGGCCGAAGCGCGGCTCGGCGAGCCCGATCCTGATGGCGATCGACAACTATCCGGGCTCACATATACTCTAGCTATCGGAATGCGGGTCCTTCGCGCCGCCGTCGGCGCGCAGGGCGGCGCGGCAAGCCCTCCGCGGAGTCGGCGGCGCCCATACGGATAGGAACGGAAAAATGCCCGGAACGGCTATTGGAAAAGGATTGCATACGCTCGACCTGCTGGCGGGCGAGGTCAATGGCGTGACAGTCAACGACGTGGCGGCGCACTTGAAGATTCCCAAAGCGGGGGCGCATAAAGTGCTGAATGCGTTGGTCGCGTGCAATGTCGTGCGCGAAGACGCGGCCGCCGGCCGCTATTTCCTGACGCTGCAGCTGACGCGGCTCGGGTTCCTTTATTTGTCGCGCAGCGGAATTTCCGCGGTCTACCAGCCCATCCTGGATCGGTTGGCGGAACATACCGGCGAGCTCGTGCGCCTGGCTTTGGCCGAGGGCGAACGCATCACCTGGGTGGGTATGGCTCAAGGCGCGAAGTCGGGTCTGCGCATTGCGCCCGATACCGGACGCGACGTCAATTTGCACGTCACGGCCACGGGCAAAGCCTGGCTTGCCGCTTTTGCCCTGGAGCATGCCGTCAAGCTGGTCCTGGACCACGGGTTCGGCGAGGACGGCGAATTCGGGCCCAACGCCATCCACGACGTCGAAAGGCTGATCGAGGAAGTCAAGATCGCCAACAAAAACGGCTACGCGATCAGTGTCGATGAATACATCGCAGGCATGTCGGCGGTGGCCATGGTCATTCCGGGCTACGACGGGACCCCGTTGGGGACGTTGAGCATCGCAGGCCCGACGGCGCGAATGACGCGGCAGCAGATGCGCAAACTGTGTCCGTTGCTGAAAGCCGCCGCCGACGAGCTGTCCGCGCTTTCCCCTGTCCTCGCCGGACGTTCCGCGGGCTGACGGACAAAAAAAAACGGCGACCGCAGGCCTTTTTTCATAAAGCCCTTGACACGGCGCGGTCATTGATTAAAAATGGAACTGAGTTCACAAATATAGATTCTGAGATGCGAAACGTGCTATCTCAAGAACGCTATAGCGAGTCCCTTATCCCGATTCAAGGAACGACATGGCTGCCGAAGAGATGATAGGCCGGTGTCTCGACACATTGGAAATGCTGGCGATGGAGCCGAAGGGCCTGCCCCTGACGACGGTCTCGCAGCGTCTCGGACTGGTCAAGAGCGCGACGCATCGCCTGCTGACCGAGCTGCAGGCGGAAGGCTACGTTGCGCAAGAGCCCGAATCGCAGCAATACCACCTGACGATGCGGCTGCCCACCCTGGGTTTTCGTTTGTTGTCGGCCAGCGGCATCGTGGAAGCCTCCAAGCGCCCGCTGGACGCGCTGGCGCAGAAGACCGGCGAACTCGTGCGCATGACCGTCGCCGAAAGCAATCAGTTGACCTGGGTCGCTCGCGCTCAGGGCGCGCGCACGCGTCTGCGCTTCGATCCCGAGACAGGCAGAGAGGTCGAGCTTCACACGACGGCGTCCGCGCGCGCATGGCTGGCATCGCTTGCCGAGGACCAGGCGCTTGCGCTGGTGGAGCAGGCGGGATTCGGATTGCCGGGCGAGCACGGCCCCAACGCCATCCGATCGTCCGCCGAGATGCGGAAGCGGTTGAGGGCCGCGCGGCGCGACGGCTTTGCCGTCGCCATCGACGAGGGCGAGCACGGCATGTCCGCGGTGGCCGTCATCATTCCCCATCCCAAGGCGCCGGAGGCCGCCTTGGGCACGGTCAGCGTCGCCGGCCCGACCTTGAGGATGGACCGGGAGCGGCTGGAAGCATTCGTGCCGGATCTGCATGCCGCGGCGGAGCAGCTATCGGCATTGTGGCCCGAACCGGCATTGGCGCTTTTCGGAAAGCGCCTGGAAGAGGAAGCCGTCGCCACGCATTGACACCGTCCTCACGTGACCCGCTGCATTCGCAGGTTAATCAGCGTCGCCATCGTGAAATTTTTTGAGTCGCAATCAAATCGGAGCATGGACAAATGGGAATAAGCGATCCTTTTCGCGGCACGCCGATGGCGAACAAGGGCGTGCGGATGCGCGGCGCCAGAGCAATCGTGGAAACGCTGAAAGCGCACGGAACCGAATATCTGTTCGGCGTGCCGGGAAGCACGATTCCACTTTTCGCGGAGTTCGCCGGCCGCGACGACGTCAAGGTCATACTGACCCGGGACGAGCGCGGCGCGGCCTGCATGGCCGACGGTTACGCGCGGATTTCGCACAAGCCGGCGGTGTGCACGGCAATCGAAGGTCCGGGCACGACGAATCTATTGACGGGGATAGGCGAAGCGTGGATGAGCTCCATCCCCGTGATTGCGATCACCGCGGCGCGAACGCCCACCGAGTCGGCGAAGAATCCGATCATGTTTTGCCGGGGGCGCGTGTACGACACCTACGAAGTATTGCGTCCTTATACGAAATGGGGCATACAGGTGCATCATCCCGCCAGGGTCTCGGAGCTCATTACGCGCGCCTACGCCATCGCCACGACAGGCCGGCCCGGCCCGGTTCAGGTCGAGCTGTATCCCGACGCCATGTATCAGGAGTGGGATATCGACGTCCAGGCCGAAGAGCAGTACAAGACCTGGCCCGCGCAGCGCGTATGGCCCAACCCGGATCGCTTGAAAGAGGCCGCCGAGCTGCTGGTCAAGGCAAAGAAGCCGGTCATCATCTCGGGCGGCGGTGTGGTGCATTCCGGCGCGTGGCCCGAGCTCATCGCGCTTGCGGAATACCTGTCCATACCCGTGGCCACGTCCTTGTTCGGCAAGGGCTCGATCCCGGAAAAGCATCCGTTGGCCGTGGGCGTATGCGGTATACACTCCCGGCTTTCGGCCAACCAGACGGTCGAGGATGCCGACCTGGCGCTGTTCGTGGGCAGCAATACCGATATGCATACGACGAACAAATGGACCAGCCCCGAGCCCGGTGAAGTGACCGTAATCCATATCGACCTGGACCCCGAGGAAATCGGCCGCAACTATCCCACAGCCGTGGGCATCGTGTCCGACGCCAAGCCTGCATTGGCGGGCCTGCTGGACGAAGTGCGCAAGCTGGTGCCCGAACGCCGGTACCTGAAAGAGGTCTTCGAGAAGGTCGAGCAGCGGGTGTCCGCGTGGCGCGAGAAGATCCGTCCGGATCAGCTTTCGGACGAGGCGCCCATCAAGCCGCAGCGGCTGATCTACGAGATCGCGCAGTTCCTCGACGAGGATGCGATCGTACTGGGCGACCTGAGTTTCTCATCCATATGGGTCGACGTTCATTACGACGCTCCGATTTCCGGACCGAACATCACGTACGCGCGGGGATTCGACCTGTTGGGTTGGGGATTGCCCGCCTCGCTCGGCGCGCAGCTGGCCGCGCCGGGCCGGCAGGTGTTGAGCCTGATCGGCGACGGCAGCCTGGGGTATTGCGTCGGAGAGCTGGAAACCGCGGCGCGGTACAACATTCCCGCGGTCCAGGTGGTCTTGAACAATAGCACTCTGGGGTATGAAAAATTCCTCATCAAGTACTACAACGAGCCGGGAAAGATCACGCCGGAACAGCCGGGATGCGACTACGGCCACGTCGACTGGGCGGCCGTGGCGCGCGGCTTCGGTTGCGTGGGGATCCGCGTGGAGCACCCGTCCGAGATCCGTCCGGCGCTCGAAGAGGCGTTCGCGTCGGGCAAGCCCGCACTCATCGACGTCGTCATCGACCCCAACGTCATTCCGCCGAGCACGTTCTTTCCGGAAGACGTCAGGAGCGCATGACCATGCACGCCGACCGCTCGCCAAAAGCCGGCGATCCGCCGGGGCCGGATGGTCCCGCGCGGATCGAGGTGGGAGAAGACTATGCCGATGTTCGAGAGTCGGTTCGGCGCCTTTGCGCGCGGTTTCCGGGAGAGTATTGGCGCAAGCTCGAAGAGTCAGAAAGCTATCCCGTCGAGTTCGTCCAGGCGTTGACGGAGTCGGGCTTTCTCGGCGTGCTCATACCCGAAGAATACGGCGGCATCGGGCTTCCATTGCGCGCCGCGTCGGTCATCCTGAGCGAAATCCACGCGGCGGGCTGCAGCGCGGGAGCTTGCCACGCCCAGATGTACATCATGGGCACGATACTGCGCCATGGCAGCGCCGAGCAGAAAGCCAGGTACCTTCCCGCCATCGCGCAGGGCAAGCTGCGCCTGCAGGCTTTCGGCATCACGGAGCCGACCACCGGCTCGGACACCACGAATGTGAAGACGCGCGCCGTCCGGGACGGCGACGCATACCGCATCACGGGCCAGAAAGTCTGGACCTCGCGCGCGCTGCATTCCGATCTCATGCTGCTTTTGGCGCGCACGACGCCGGCGTCGGACGTCAAGCGCAAGACCGAGGGCATGTCGGTCTTCATCGTCGACTTGCGAGAGGCGCTGGGTAAAGGGCTGTCGATCAGGCCGCTTCCGGCCATGATCAATCACAACACCACCGAAGTGTTCCTGGACGACGTCGTGGTGCCGGCCGAGAACCTGATCGGAGAGGAAGGCCAGGGTTTCCGGTATCTGCTGGACGGCTTGAACGCGGAGCGGATACTGGTGGCGTCGGAAGCCTTGGGCGACGCCCGCTGGTTCTGCGCCAAGGCCGCCGAATACGGCTCGGAACGGATCGTGTTCGGGCGGCCCATTGGCCAGAACCAGGGCATACAGTTTCCCATCGCCCGGGCGCACTGCGAAGCGGAAGCGGCGGACATGATGATACGCAAGGCAACGGCGTTGTTCGACGCCGGGATGGAGTGCGGTCCGGATGCGAACATCGCCAAGTTGTTGGCGTCGGAGGCGGCCTGGCATGCGGGCGAAGCCGCTTTGCAAACTTTCGGGGGTTTCGGCTATGCGCGTGAATACGACATCGAGCGTAAGTGGCGGGAAACCCGGCTGTTTCAGATCGCCCCGATTTCCACGAACCTCATACTCGCCTACGTCGCGCAGCACGTCCTGCGCATGCCGCGCTCGTATTGAGCGCTGTGGCGAGGCGGGACGGTCCCTCGCTTGAAGTACCGGCGAGCGGGCATATCGGCCGCTTTTACAGCCTGCGTGGACGGGCGTCGATTACAGGATAGGATGGAGCAAGCATGGATGGTTGGAAACCGCTTTCAGGCGCGCGAGTTCTCGATCTGACTCGCAACGTCGCCGGCCCTTTCGCCACCGCGATCCTGGCGGACCTGGGCGCGGCCGTAACCAAAGTGGAGCAACCCGGCTGCGGCGACGATACGCGCCAGTGGGGGCCTCCGTTTGTGCGGGACGACGGCGCGATGTTCCTTCAGCTCAATCGGAACAAGGAAAGCCTGGCGCTGGACCTGGCCCATCCCGCGGCGCGCGAAGTCATGACCCGCCTGGTCCGGGAGGCCGACGTCGTCGTCGACAGCTTCCGTCCGGGCAGCCTGGACAAGCTGGGATTCGGTCCGGATTGGGCGCAGCGCGTCAATCCGAAGCTCATCTACGCCAGCATCACGGCATACGGCGATACGGGCCCTCGCAAGGACATGCCGGGCTACGATCCGCTCATGCAGGCATACACGGGTTTGATGAGCGTCACCGGGGAAGAGGGCGCGCCGCCCGTTCGGGTCGGCTTCTCCGTGGTCGACATGGGTACGGGGATGTGGTGCGCCATAGGCATACTCGCCGCGCTGTTGCGTGCCCGCGAGACCGGCAAGGGCGAGCGCATCGTCACCGCGCTGTACGAGACGTCGATCGCGTGGTCGATGATGATCCTGGGTACGCTATGGGCCGGCGGCGGATTGCCCAAGGCGCACGGCAGCGGCATCAGCACGATCGTGCCTTACCGCGCCTATCGCGCCCGCGACGCCTACGTCCTGATCGCCGCGGGCAATGACAGATTGTTCAAGCGCCTGGCCGGTGTGCTCGGGCAGGAACAGTGGGCGGACATGGAAGGGTTTCGCACCAATGCGCAGCGGGTGGCGAACCGGGAGGCCGTCGATGCCGCGGTGGCCGCCGAGGTCGGGAAGCGCGATGCCGAAGCGCTGCTCGCCGCCCTGGAGAAGGCGGGCATACCCTGCTCGCCGATTCGCGACTATGGCGCCCTGATCAACGACCCCCAGGCCGAAGCGTTGAAGATATTCGCCAAGGCGGCAGCCGGCGCCTATACGGACCATCCCATTGTCAGCATTCCGGTCAAGGGAGGGGGCGAGCGTTGTCCGATTGCCGCATCCGCCCCCACGCTGGGGCAGCACAATGAAGAGGTCCTGGGTCGATTGGGATTCGACGGCGCCGACATTTCAGCCATCGCCTCCGCCATGCGCGCGCATTGAAAGGACGAACGAGATCATGAACGCCGATCAAAGACAGGCGCAGTCCACGCAAGGTCCGACGGGCAGGGATGACACGAAGCGGGTCGCCGTGCTCATTCCGTCTTCCAACACCAGCGTCGAGATGGAACTGAGCCGGGCCTTGCCCCCTTCCGTATCGCTGCATAGTTCCCGCTTGACGCATTTCGCCGGCGTGGATCCCGCCGCGGTCGAGATCATGGTGCAGGATATCGAACGGGCAAGCCGCCTGGTGGCCACCGCCGGCGTGGATCTCATCGTCGTCTGCGCGACGGTGCCCAGCCTCTATCACGGGGAGGGCTTCGATCGCCGGATCGCGCAACGGATCGAGTCGATTACCGGCATTTCCGCGACCACCACGTCGTCGGCCATGCTGGATGCCTTGCGCGAGCTAGGGGTGAAGCGTCTGGTGCTCGGCACGCCCTTCATCCCCGCCATGAATGAAAAAATCGTGGCCTTCTTGCGCGCCGGCGGCTTCGACGTCCTGGCGCAACGAGGCCTCGGCATCGAGCAGAACATCCGGATCGGCCGCCTGCCGCCGGAAGCGGCCGGGAAGATGATCGAGGAAATCGATCTTGCGCAAGCCGACGCCGTCTTGCTGGCGTGCACGAACTGGCAAACCTTGCAGGCGATCGACGCGGCAGAGCGCAAGATCGGCAAGCCCGTCGTCACCACGACGCAGGCCAGCTTGTGGGGCATATTGCGCGCCCTGGGCTTGCCGGCCGCCGTGCCGGGCATGGGCGCTTTGCTGGCGGGTCCGGCATCGCCTTGAATCGCGCCCCTCATCGCGTTCGCGATGCGGGCCATGAATGATGAATCACTAGGAGACAATATTGGATATCTTGCGTTCATTGATGTTTACGCCTGGCCAGAGGCGGAACATGATCGACAAGGCGCTCGCGTTGGGCGAGGCCAGCCCGGATGCCATCATGTTCGATTTCGAGGATTCGGTCCCCCCGGACCAGAAAGACCTTGCGCGGGAGCTGGTGGGGGCGGCGCTTCGGCGCAGCTTTTCCGCCAATGCGCCGACGTTCATCGTGCGCGTGAACTCCGTGGCGACAGGCAGGCAAAGCGCCGACATGCGCGCCGTGGTTTGCTCCAATCTGTTCGCGATCCTTTTGCCCAAGGTCGAGCGGCCCGAGGACGTGGTCGCCGCCGATGCGGTGTTGTCGCTGCTGGAGCAGGAAGCGGGCCTGCCGGAGGGCCGCATCGGACTGATCGCCGCGATCGAGAGCGCGGGCGCCATACACAGGGTCGTCGATATCGCGCTGTCGACGCCTCGCCTCAAGGGGCTGATGTTCGGCGCGGAGGACTACGCGCGGGATCTTGGCTTGCCCGTGGCGCGTACCGGTCCGGGCTGGGACCTGCTGTTCGCCCGATCCGCCATCATCAACGCGGCCGCGATGGCGTCGCTGTTCACGATGGATCAGGTGCACATGAACTTCAAGGACCAGGAGGCCGAGCGCCGCGACGCCGTGGCGAGCCGACAGCTGGGCTTCAGCGGCAAATGCGCCATCCATCCCAGCCAGATTCCCATCATCAACGCCGTGTTCAGCCCGACGGCCGACGAAGTGGAGCAGGCGCGCAAGGTCGTGGATGCGTTCCGCGAGGCCGCGGCGGCCGGGGTCGGCTGCGTCATGCTGGGCGGGCAAGTGGTCGAGCAGCCCATACTCGAGCGCGCGCAGCGGGTCATCCAGACGCAGGACGCCATAGAGCGGCGCATGAGGGCCGGTTGAACGCCGGCCGGCGCGCTTCAGATCCGAAGGAGGAAAGTCATCATGGCAGAGAAGACAGGTTGGGAAGGACGGTTTTTCGAGGACTTCGAGGTGGGCGACGTCTATAAAAGCCGCATAGGGCGAACGATCACGCAGGCCGACAATATCTGGTTCACGCTCCTGACCAACAATACCAACCAGATCCACTTCAACCAGCATTACGCCAAGTACTCGGACTTCGAGCGCCCCCTGGTCAACAGCGCCATCACCATTGCCGTCGTGGCCGGCCTTGGCGTGTCGGACACGAGCGAGAACGGCTTTGCGCTCGGATGGGATCAGATACGTCTGCCCAATCCGCTGTTCGAAGGCGACACCGTGTATTCGGTCAGCGAGGTGGTCGACAAGCGCGAGTCCGCGTCGCGGCCCACTCAGGGCATCGTCAAGTTCCGAACGCGGGGCGTCAAGGAGGACGGCACCGTCGTAATCGACTACACGCGCAGCGTGATGGTCTGGAAGCGCGCGCATGCTCCCGCGCAGCGCCACATCCCCACGATCAAGGAGTAGCAGGCGGCAAGCGGTAGCCGGTGTCAGAAGGTGCATGTTTCCAAATAAGGACGGAGATACGGGGACCGTATCTCCAACTACTAGACAAGGAGGCAAAATGAAAACGCATACCCGTATCCCAGCCGCCCGGCGGCTGGGCGAAACACGAAGCAATTCATCGGTTGTATCTACATTGTGGTTGTTTTTGATGGCATTGGCCGTGGCGACGGCGATGATCGCGAGCCCGGTTCGGGCGGCCACGTTTCCGAGCAAGCCCATCCATCTGATCGTTCCTTACGCCCCAGGCGGCACGGTCGATATCCTCGCCCGCGTGCTTGCCGACGCGTCGACGCCCATCCTCGGGCAGTCCGTCATCGTTGAAAACCGGCCCGGCGCGGGCGGCACCGTCGCGGGCTCCTACGTGTCCCGTTCCGAACCCGACGGCCATGTGCTGTTCGTAACGGATCTGTCGCCCTTGGTGATCTCGCGGGTTCTGTACAAAAACCTGGCCTATGACCCGGTTCGCGATTTCGAGCCTGTCACCATGGGCACGGTCAGCACGTTGGCCGTGGCCGTCAATCCGGCGGTTCCCGTCAAAAGCATGCAGGAACTGATCGCC
>Ga0265293_10010266_pt1 | contig 13132 bp, 10 predicted proteins | sample Munlanlewell138R_FD_192505 | JGI IMG/M metagenome (GOLD analysis project Ga0265293, IMG submission 192505) | Leachate microbial communities from a municipal landfill in Southern Ontario, Canada - Leachate well 138R | ecosystem: Engineered > Solid waste > Landfill > Unclassified | place: Canada... | reverse complement strand
CGGCAGCCCGCTGCCGTCCATGGCGTTTTCGAACTGTTTTGCCAGGCGTTCCATTTGTGCCACATCCAGGGTTTCGAGCGAGGAAAAGTCGAGTTGTTCCGCGAAGCTTCTGGCGGTGGCCATTGCGTTGGCCATGGCCGCGGAGGTGATGGTAAGGCTGAAGTTGTCCGAGTTCACCCGTTGTGCCGCGGGCGCGCCAGGCAGCGTCAGGATAAGCAGCACGTCGCAATTGCCCAGGTCGTTGCGGCCATTCAGCTTGACCATAATCTGCGTTTCTTTCTGCTGGCGGATTTCCCGGGCGGCCTGTGCCACATTGCCCTGGATGCCCGAGCTGCCGATCATGTCGGCAAAGTCTGCTTCGAAGCGCTGGCGCTGCTGTTGAGTTTCTTCGAGTTCAGATTCGCCGCGTCCATGTGCTTGAATTTCAGCACGATCGAGGTCGTTTTCGATGTTTTTCAGGCTTTGCGGAAGCATGCGTTCCAGCTGGTCGGCCAAGCCATCCGGGGTCATGATGGCATAGGTGGCCCGTGCATTGTCTCCGCCCTCGCAGCTCCAGCCCGCGTCGGGGCCGGTGATCAAGAAGCCGGGGGGTACCGCGAAGGGAACGTCGATCGAGGTGCTCGGCGAGTCGTCCACCGGCGTAGCCGGCCTGCCGTCCGCGGTGCGGGGCAGGGGATGGTCGCTTGGGCGGGTTCTGCCTTCAGCGGACGGCGTAGCGCCCTGTTGCGAACTCAGGGGAATATCCTGTGTTGCCGGATTTTCACCGTAGAACCCTTCCAGTTCCACTTTCAGTGTGAACGTTGCCACGTTTGTCAGGACGGCCTTGCGCGCTACGTTTGCCACCCGTACGAAGTACTCGAAGCCTCCATTTTCGTCTAGCAGATGTGGATGGACCCGCCGCAACTGACTATAGGGTACGCTGGGATCTTCCGGGCGTGTAACGATATTGTCGTCAACAATGAGATGCAAGGCGTCCTTTATTTCCGGGTCGGATGAGTCGAGAACGAAACGGACGGTAGTGGGGATGGCACTTGACACAGGCGGCACTTGAATCCTGATTCTCCATGCCATGGTGGAAAGTGGCTCGAGCGCGTTGTCAATGTCGATCTCCGTTTCGTACACAGAGGGGACGTCCATAGTGACTCTTTCGATTTTTTCGAAAAAATCATCGACGTCAAGATATTGGGCCACGAACTGTGGATACAGGGAATACAGGCCATCCCGGTATGGGCGCAGGGCGTCGAGTTCTTTGGCGGCTTGTTTCAGGCCGGCATCCACCATCTCGAGCCCCGTACCGAGCCATGGGCCTTCTTGCTCGAATATGTACTGAAGGTATGAGACGCGGCGTTCGTCGTTGAGATTCATGCTGCCCAGCATATTGCCCACGGCGTACCAGAAGTACCAGGTTCCGTAGCTGCATTGCCATGAGTGTTCCGCAGCGCCGGCCGGCAGGCTGACGCTATGTTCCGGGGGCAGATGCGGCCAGTTCAGCGGCTGATCGAATGTGCGCACCCAACGTATGTCTGACGGCCCATGGAAGGGGTGCGCGAAATGCTGCCCGTGTACCCGTTCCAGGTACTGAATCTGAACCGCGGAAGCTGTTCCTTCAGTCAGCCAGTCATTGGCCCGTTCGCCCACATCGCAACGAGGCGGGCCCGGGAGATGTGTTTGGTGGGCATATGCCCGATAGGCGGGGTAGGCCGACTGTATGCCGTGAAACAGCTCGTGCACCGCCGCCGCCTCATATACCCGATCGTTCGCTGTTCTAGGCCGCAGGAATCCCCGGTGTGTCGATAAATACATGGCGCCGGTCGAGCTATGGCTGGAAACGGGGTTCGAGGTGTCAGAATTCAGGTAGGCAAGGTATTTTTCGCCGCCGCTGAACGTGAGGCTGCCCTTGTCGTTGAATTGATGAGGGGCCTTGAACGCCATCGACTGAAACCATGAGCTGGCATTTTCAAGTATGGCCTGATGCTTATTCGCGTAGTGCGCCCGCACGCCTTTCAGCTTGCCGGTTGTCTTCTGCGGTTGGAGGTGTTGATGCTCGATTCCTTTTGCGTTCGGATCCAGTTCCTGAATCGTCCACAAAGTGGTGGGCCACATCGCATGAGCGGTACCCGCCCAGGCGATAGTCAGGACGGACAGGACCGGAGTGAGCGACGCCAGTGTTCTAAGAAACCTTGCCATATTCGAGTCAATTAAATAGGAGTGATCCGGCGCAAACGTCGCTCTTCATCGTAGAGCTCTCGGCGCGCCTGCGACAGGCGGCTGTCCAGGCGTCGCAGATCGCGACGCAATTCTTGGCGCTTGGCATCGTTCTTTTCCTTGTTCAATTCACGTTGTTTTCGCTGCACTTCTCGATTCAGGGAGTCGACACGCTGTTCGGCCTGGTACACCTGGTAGCCGAGCTCATAGTAAGAAAGAAAGTTGCGCTCAAGCTGCATGGGACAGGCGTTGCGATAGCCGCGTCCCAGGCGACCTTCACGGGCGGCATTGGCGGGTGTGCAGTATTCGCGTATTCCCACCTCACGGCCCGACAGGTATTGCTCGGCGTTGGGCATTACGCCTACCTTGGCACAGGCTTCGCGATGGTCTTCAAGGCGGGAAAGCGGCTGGCCGTCTCGTCCATCCCGATAGCCCTGGTCCGTCCAGTTTGCGCTCAGGCATTCCTTTTCGGACATGCTGGCGCAGGCAGCCAGAATCAGCGCCAGACCGAGGCTGGCGACAAGGCGCAAGATGCTGCCGGACGCGTCAATGGCGGTGGGCGTGAACAATGAAATCCGCTTCATAGTCTAGAGTCTGGCCTGCACCTTTCTTGCTATTTGCGCCGACTAGTGTGCCGGCCGCGTTTCCACTCACCTTCAGAACGTCGCCTTCCGGTGTCACCGACGAGAGGGTCAATGACCCGGAGGCATGCCGGTACTCTCCGGCTTCGGACCCTTCCTTGATGGTGTATATCACCTCGAGCGGGGCGGTTTCGATAAGGCTGTAGTCGTTTTCGTCGACAGAAAAAGTGATCTTCAGTTGCGGGGCGGCAGGGTCGGGTTCGACCGTGGGCCGTGATGCGATGGAAACCAGAATGCCCGGAGGCGCGAGGTTGACACCCCCCAGCATCATGGGGGCAGAGGTTCGCCAGTTGGCGGTTTGCACCAGCTTGTCAGGTTGTCCGGGAATGGTGTTGGAGGTGGAGTGATAGGTGGCTTTTTCACCTTTTACAGTCAGCTCGACAGTGCCTGTGGATTCGTACACCGGATACTGCTGCGCCCACGAGGCGGGGCTGCAGAATGCGAGGGCGGAAGCGCAAATCAATAAAGGTTTTTTCATGAGATCATCCAAGTTGCAGGTTGCAATCATGTCGGAGACGGAGACGGAGACGGAGACGGAGACGGCGATGCGGCAAGCCTATCGCCGGGGCACGAGCAACGCGGAATAGTCCGGCAGGTGCTGCGCCATCTGAAAACGTTTTGTCCAGATTTCTGATACCGAACTGTCCATGACCATGCCTTGCCGGGCCAGACCCGTAATGACTGCCTCTTGGCCGCCAGTATTCAACGACACGACAAATTGGAAGGCGGGCTGATTGGGCACATATGGCAAAGGGTCCATGCCATCGGCTGACATGCTGGCCCAGAGCTCTTGAATGACGCGTGCGGGCCGGGCCACGCCCCAGTCGCTTTGCGAGGCGTACGATGCTGCGTCAAGCCGGGGCGGTGCAATTGGCTGCCACGCATAATCCGGCCCTTGTGGGTCATCCAGCGACAGACAGGGTTCACCCAGGCAATCGGCGGCTTGCGCCTGGGCCTCGTTCAGCTCGGCTCGACTGGCGTACCGCAACCCTGCCCGCATTCCCATGACAGGCGACAGTACAAAACGCCAGCTGACATGCGGCCCGATGCCGAACTCTTCCGGTGCGGCCAACTGGTTCTCGGGCACGTACCCTTTCAGGTCGTTGCGTCGGGCAGGCCCGAGGTTGTAGCGGGTGACTTCGACGTAATCATCTCGAGACTCGGGATAGTCGGGCGCCACATTCATGCTGTAAGCAATGCGATAACGCGCGTGGGGAACAGGCGCTTCGTAAGCCTCAACCAGCAATACGGAGCGTGCAATGGGATCGAGGTCCGCATCTGGCAGGCTGATCGAGGATTGCGCCCCGTGCGCATTGGGAAAGTTCTGCGGCGAATAATAGGTATCGCCGGCAAGTGCGTCCACGTCGATCTCGGTGTATTGCGGCGCGTGAACAAAAGCCTGTGCCTGGGTGTCAAGCTCGGCCAGGGCCTGGTGTCTGGCATTGCCGGCGGCGGCTTCGGTTGACAGTGCAATCAGCATTGCTGCACAAATTGGAACCTGTGTCTTCATGGCCGGTTGCCTTGAGAAGCGGATGCCGCACTGTCCGGGTTTGTTGGTTGAGGCACCCAGCTGGCTGCCTTTTCTTTCAATTGACCGAATTTGCGGGATGCGTCGTCGAGACGGGCTTCCCAGGCTGGGTCGGGGGCCTGACCGTCTATGGCCTGGAAGTACGCCTGCAGCAGACAGGCGATGGCAAACGGTTCCAGGACAGCGGCTTTGATTGCCCAGGCAAGCACCAGCGCAAATACGACACCGGCAGCAGAACCGGTGCCTGGCATGAACCAGGCCAGGGCCGCCGCGGGTGTGAGCAGCACCAGGAAGATTACGATGGAAAGCCCATAGGTGAACAATGTGAGCCAGGCTGCATTACGCAGCATGGGGACGGCATTCTGGCCATACAGCACCAGGGCGGTGCGCGCTGAAGTCCAGGGGTTCTGGCTCTGTGTGTGGATGGCGTAGGCAAGAATGACTTCGTCGACCAAACCTACCGCGAGCCGCAGAAACGCGCGCACTACCCCCATTATTTGCTGTGTGCCGGGGATGGGCAGCAGGCTGCCCACGCCCTGTATCAAGCCTGTAATGGCATTGACGACGCCCTTGACCAACTGGTCGAGGGCGAACAGCACGCTGGCTTGAGCAAAGCGGCTTTTTACGACGGAAGCGGCATGTTGGATCTGACCTTTCCCTTCGGGCAGGTTTTGGCCTTGCAGTAATTGCATCATGGCTGCAATATGCCCGGCCTTGACGATGTACAGAATGTATTCCCTGAGGAAGAACAACACGCCGGCCGTCAGGCCGAAGCCCGCAAGGGCGCCCCAGATGGCAGCGCTTGTCTGGAAGCTTTCATCACCGAGCCCGCCAATACCCCAGCCGACGCCGGCTCCGATACCCGTCATCAACACATAGGCGAGCGTCATGCCGAAATACACGGCACAGCGCAGGGCGATAAAGGGCAGGGTCTGCCCCATGAGCGAAAGCGATCGCCCGATATTGAAATCCCACATGGCGAGGTCCAGGGTTGAAGAGCGCTGGAAGGCGCTGGCATGGATCAATGCCGGCCATCATATCCAAGCTTCACCGAAAAGACCCCGTGCTAATGGATGGGGTGTCGGGACTAATCGGAATCGACGTTGGCGGGAAGCGTCAACAACAGGGCGATGAGGTCCGCTTGCCGATTGGTATGGGTTTTCTGGAAGATATTGCGCTTGTGAAAGGCAACGGTGGCCAGAGAAACGTTAAAAACCTCGGCGATTTGCTCGGGTCTCAGACCCTGAGCGAATGCCCAGGCAATACGTCCCTCGGTGGGTGTCAGCCGGAAAAGGGTTTCCAACGCCTTGAGGGGCGCTGGCTTGTCGCGGTCCCCCGCAGAAATGAACAGGGCCACGGCAGGCGCTTCTTCCAGGTCCTGGCAGTCGAGCGAGCAGATGGTGACAAGCAGATCGCGCTGGGCGTTGCGACGAGGCAGTGAGAGGAATTCGGTGTACTCCTCGCCTTTCATGCCCGCTTCGATGGCGGCGCGTACCAGTGATGATGCAGCCAGCGCTGTGGGCAAGCCCCCCGTGTTGCTGGTGTCCAGTGCGGGGTCGGCACAGTCCTGTAGCAAGCGCTGAGCGGAAACATTGGCAAATACAGTCTGACGTTCATGGTCCAGCAGCACAATGCCTGCCGTGATCAGGTTGAACATGCGCGCCAGGCGCTCGAAGGCCAGTCCGCCGGTGGATGTCGACAGCATGATGGAACCGCTTGCGGATGCGTTGCCGGATGCACGTGCGTTCCGTATTCGCCGTACCTGACGGAGCCGCGCTGCGATGGTGGCCAACATCAGGTCGAAGTTCACGGGCTTGACGAGATAGTCGTCTGCTCCCGCATATTTGCCCTGGGTGATCTGGCCGGAGCCATCCTGTGCGCTCAAGAATACAAATGGCACATCGGCCAGGTCTTCCCGGGTTTCCCTGACTAGTTTCAGCAGCTCGTAGCCATCCATCACCGGCATGGCAATATCGCAAAGAATGAGGTCAGGGTGGAAGTGGCGCAGCCGATCCAGGGCTTGTTTGCCATTCGCCGCCTGTACCACGGCGTAGCCCGCGTCGTACAGTTCGGCGGCGAGGATATCGCGCATGTCTTCATCGTCCTCCACCCACAGGATATTCGCCTGAGGGCCGGGAATCAGAGTGTTGGTCACACATTTCCTCTGTCGATACGTGTCGGCGCGGGCCCCGGTTCGTGGGCATGCGACTGACGAAAATGTTGGGGACTGCAGGGCAGGCGCAGGGTGAAACACGAACCCCTACCTCGTTCCGAGCAAACCAGTATGTCGCCGTTCTGTAAAGTGGCCAGCTCCATGGCGATATGCAGCCCTATGCCCGTACCCACAATGTCGGTTGCGTCTGGAGCCCGGAAGTACCGTTTGAATACATGGGGCAGATCGTGCACGGCGATGCCGTCACCCTTGTCGCAGATCTCGCAACAGACCCAATCCGCCTGGCAGCTCACGCGCACTGAAATGCCGGTGTCTTCGTCGGAATACTTGAGCGCATTGGAAAGCAGGTTGCCCAGGATCTGGACGGTCAGGACGGAGTCACACTGTGCAGTTGAATTGCCTCCCGTTTCGTCTACGAGACGTATATCCCTTTTTGGAGCGATGGTCCGGTATTCGGACACCGCCTGGTTTGCCAACTCGGCAAGCTGACAGGGTTGCATCGACACATCCAGCTGTTCCATGTAGCGGTCGGCCTGCAGGATGTTTTCGATCAGTTGGTTGAGACGCTGAGTCGCCTGCCGGGCCTTGCCGGCGCGATGATTGATTTCTTCTTTCGTCATGCGGTCGCCGGCTCGTATCAGTCTTTGCATGGTGGCGTCGATAATGGCCAGCGGCGTTCTGAACTGATGGGACACCATCGACCCGAAGCTGCGATACAGTTCGCTGATCCTGCGTTCGTGTTCCAGTTGCCTCTGCAGTTCTATGCCCCGCAGGCGAATGCGTTCGTTGTCCCGGGTTTTCTTGAGTGCCAACAGAAGTTGAATCGATATGACGGCACCGCATATCCAGATTCCAATCATCAGAAAAAAAACAGTCAGCACCGCGTTTCGATAGATATCAAGACGCGCACCCGCTTCTTCCCATTCCGTTCTCATGGCTCTGCCGGAAGCACTTTGCAGTAAATCGCTGAATGCATGCAGGACTTCGCGCGTGTGCTCGTAGTCTGCCGCATCGATGTGGCCGCGCTCGAAGCGCGGGCCAAGCTGCATGGCGGCATTGGCTTGCTCAAGCAGTGGCTCGGCGAGGCCCATCGCTTCCAGTGCCCGCTTCTGAGGGCCGTCACCCAGGACGTCGATGCGGCTCAGCAGCATTTGGTAGCGATGTGCCAGGTTGCTCTCCTGATGTGGAGCGATCAGGCTTTGCTGTACGGCGTTGGTCAACAACAAGCTTTCCGTATGCGCCTGGTAAATGACCCAAGTCATGTTGGCGCTGGCGTTGTTGCGCATGGCGCGTTGAATGTCTGTAAGCCGGTACAGTGTCACGGTGAGCAGTATGACCAGCACTATGATCGCCAATAGGGGCACGAGATATCCCAGCACGGTGGGTCGCGTCAGACTCATGCTTCGCGATTATTTCACGGTGAGCCGGTTCAATTGCCAAACCCACCGATAGTCATAGCGTATGTCTTGCAATTGGCGCCATTCGTCGCGAGGGTAGACGATCCAGAAAGGGCCTTTGTCCGAAGGCAGCAGCTGCTTTCCGTCCATATGGGTGGCCAGGACAACGTCATAGTCGTGGAAATCTGCAATGGGGATGTCGACGCTATAGTTGTTGAGCGCCCCGGCTTCCACCATGGCACCGCTTGCGCCTACCAGTTGCAGGAGATCCCGCATCAGCACGCCTTCGAAGTGTTTTACTCCGTCGGTGACGGCCGTGCTGGTGTGCAGGCTGTATGCAGGCAGGCTGCGTATGGCGTCCAGATCGAGGTGAGCCTCTGTACCGTCGTTTGTGCTGGTGATTGCCCCGTCAATGATGAGCAGGACGTCGCCTGAGGGCGGCGGTAGTTGTCTGACATTTGTATTGCCAGATGCGAAGGCTGGTCGTATGCCTGCTATCGCCAAACCAAAAAGCAGGCTTGTTGCCAGCAACAGTCGCCACCCCTGCGTAATGGTGTGCTGCATGTGCGCCTCGCTATAATCCGGGGCTAGCGTACCTCAATCCGCCTGCTTGTCAAGGCTTGGGCGGAACCTGCTCCGCAGATTCGGCGTTGTTGCTGTCAGGCGGGTTTCCCATCAGCACCAGCGGCAGGCTTGCCAGCACACGTTTTGAACTGTCGATGATGTAGCGAAATTCGTATTCGCCGCTATCCTTGGGCAGCTTGATGGTCAACGGCGTACCGTGCGAGGTGCGGGCATAATCCAGGTATCGATCGGCAGGCGCCCCTTTGGGGACGATGGTGACGTAGTCCCCGCTATTGTCGGGACCTGTCCAATGTACCGATGCCGTGCCCCCTGCAACGGCACTGCTCAACAATTGCAGACTGGCCGTCACCGGCTCGATGGTCAGAGGCTTCGAGGCCAGTACACGCTTGGAGCTGTCCAGCACGTAGCGTATTTCATGATCACCCAGGGCATCAGGCACGCGCACTGTGACAGGGTTGCCGCCCGCAGTGCGGGCGTAGTCGTTGTAGGCCGTGTCGGGTGCGCCGGACTTCACCACGGTGATGTAATCGCCAGGGCTGTTCGGCCCTGTCCATCCGACTTGGATCGAGCTGCCGGCGCCCGCGCTGTCGGGACCGGAAACCGCCACTTGGAGCGGTACGAGCTCTACCTTCTGGCGCGCGAGCACAATGTGGCCCTCGGCCAGTACGTAGCGTATTTCATGAGGGCCAAGCGCATCCGGAGCCTGCAGCTTCAGCGGATTGCCCTTCGACGTGCGTTCGTACACGCCGGTTTTCGTATCCGGTGCATCGGGCTGTGTGATGGTGATGAAGTCATCGCGGCTGTCAGGCCCCGTCCAGCCGATATCAACGACCGTGCCCGCTTCAACTGCTTCTGGGGCTTCGAGAGTGGCGGGAGGCAGAGCGGGCTCCGGCTTGGGCTCGGGCAAGGGTGCGGGTGCCGGAACCGCCTGTGTAGCTTGCAGCGCAGCACTCAGCGCCTCACTGAGCCGTGCGGAGTCATTGGCGGCGAAATACTGGCCGCCGGTATTGTGTGCCAGGCAGGCAACCTGTTCGCCCTGTTGTCGGGTCAGCCCGAAGCCGACCACGTGGGCCGTGAAGTCGACGCCGCTGTTGTTGAGCTCCGTACCCAGGGCACATGGATCTGCATTGCAGGTTTCTTCACCGTCCGTGATCAGGATGACCGTGGCTTTCTCTTCAGTGTGGCGCAGATGAGCGGCCGCCTGCTGCACTGCCGCAGTCAAGGGCGTCTTACCCAGATAGCGCATGCCTTCAACAGCCTGCAAAATGGCGGCCTTGTTGTTGGCGCCCGGAGCAACCAGCATTTCGATGTCGTTGCAGTTGCCTTTGCTGCGGTGCCCATAAGCCATCAAGCCCAGTTCCATGGTTGGCGGGGCCGTTTCCAGCATATCGCGCAGCGCCTGGCGTGCAATCTGATGCTTGGGCTTGCCCTCTATCTGTCCCCACATCGAGCCCGACCCATCAAACACAATAATGGCGCGCTCATTGGCCAGCGCACTGGTGCCCGCCGTCAGCATGGCGGATATGGCTACAGACCCAAGCATCTTCAACACAAAAGTGCTCCGTACTAGAACGTGAGTGGACACATTGCCTCAGTTGTGAGATAGGAAGTTGCAACTGTCTTCTTGCGCCCGGGCAATGGGGGTTGGATTGAGATGCATCCTAGACATCGGGAGGTATTGTGTCGCCGTCTGTTTGTGCAGGTTCGGTGAACTCTGCAGGACGCGGAGGTATCGATTCATTGGCCCGCGAGGGTGCCTCCGGCGCTGCAACGGTATGGCTTCGCTTGATCTCGCCCTGCGGCGAGGCTTGCGTTTGGGCTCGTGGTCAATCCAGCCGTCGTTCCCGTCTGAACGGACGGTGTGCCGTTCCCTGTCGCTTATTACGATAGGGGTCCGGCGCAGAGCGGCTCATGCCGACCCGCCAGCCGGCTCCAATCAATACTTCAATACTGAACCCATGAAAACCTTGAACGGTCTTTTCTCCGGCTTGATCTTGACGCTATGTATTGGGTTGATGCCCATTGCCCATGCCGACCCGTTGACCTCGCAACAGGTCGAACGTTTTATCGCTGCAATGCCCGAACTGACGGCCCTTGGAGAAAAATACCAGGATACCAAGCAGCACAACATCGACCCGACACGGCCATTGAGCTCCAGCCTTGCGCAGATGCAAGGCAAAGGGTCTGAATACACCGAGTTCAGGAAGTTGGCCGCTCGTCATGGCTTCGGCAGCGCCGAACAGTTTGCCGACGTGGGTGATCGCATCATGCAGGCCTACATGTTCTCTTCCATCAGCATGTCGCCCGAAGAAATCGAGGCCCTGTATCAACAAGGCGTCGCCAACGTCAAGAAAGACAATGCGTTGAGTGCCGAGCAAAAAGAGTTGATTCTTGGCCGCATGGCCAAAAGTCATCAAGGTAATGTCGAGGCAAGAAAAACAGTAGAGCAGGACCTCGCGGCATTGCAGCCGCACAAGGCTGACCTCGATAAGCTGTTTGAATAACCGATCAGAGACATACAGCGGCCTGGACATCATGTCTAGGGATGCTCTGAACCAGCAGTCTGAGGCGCATCAGCGATGCGCCCCGTAACACCCGGGATCCAGAAAGATTACTTCAGCAGATCCTGCACGCCGTCGCGCTCTTCCAGCAGCTCGTTCAGCGTGAAATCCATGCGTTCGCGCGAGAAAGCGTCGATTTCCAGATCGGCCACGCGGGTGTACTCGCCATTGGCCGTAGTGACAGGAACGCCGTAGATGATGCCTTCCGGAATACCGTAGGAACCATCAGAGGGAACACCCATGGTGACCCACTTGCCGTTCGAGCCCAGCACCCAGTCGCGCACGTGGTCGATCGCGGCATTGGCGGCGGAAGCTGCCGATGACAGGCCCCGGGCCTCGATGATGGCCGCCCCGCGCTTGCCGACGGTGGGGATGAACACATCGCGGTTCCAGGCGTCGTCATTGATCAACTGGGCGAGGCTCTGGCCGCCGACGGTGGCGAAACGGATGTCCGGATACATCGTGGGCGAATGGTTGCCCCAGACAATGAGCTTCTCGATGTCAGCCACGGCCTTGCCCGACTTGGCCGACAGTTGCGACAGCGCACGGTTGTGGTCGAGGCGCAGCATCGCGGTGAAGTTCCTGGCAGGCAGATCGGGCGCCGATTTCATGGCGATGTAGGCATTGGTGTTGGCGGGGTTGCCGACCACCAGCACCTTGACGTCGCGGCTGGCGACATCGTTCAGGGCGCGGCCCTGCGCCGTGAAGATCTGGGCGTTGACCTGGAGCAGGTCCTTGCGCTCCATGCCCGGCCCACGGGGGCGGGCGCCTACCAGCAGGGCGATATCCGCGTCCTTGAAGGCTTCGCGCGGATCGCTGTGGGCCGACATGCCTTGCAGCAGTGGGAAAGCGCAGTCGTCCAATTCCATCATGACGCCTTGCAGTGCCTTCTGTGCCTTCTCGTCGGGAATTTCGAGCAATTGCAGAATGACAGGCTGGTCTTTGCCGAGCATTTCTCCGGAGGCGATACGGAACAGGAGGGCGTAGCCGATCTGGCCGGCGGCACCAGTCACGGCAACGCGCATGGCGGGTTTGGACATGAGAGATCTCCGATAGATGAATAGGATGAAAGGAAAATTTTTGAACACGGGCCCAAGCGTAAGCCTCGCCCTAATCAGGGCGAGGCCACGAGGCGACGCCGACACGGTGCCAGAGGTGTCTCTGCTCCGTGGCGGAGAAGGCCTGGCCAGCAAGCCAGGATTCTTCACGTGCGACAGTGTAAAACTTTTGTCGTGAATGTGTGCTGCCGGCCGGTCTGGGTGCGGAGTATCGGGCATGATGCACGGTAGTCGCCGAGCCTTTGGGCAGGGGATGCAAAGCCGTTCAGGGTCGGGGGTCGGCTCGAGGCTCGGCACTTGAAATCTTCAATCTTCTTATGTCTTATATAAGATAGAGGAGTATTAGACAGAAAGTGCCTGGCATGCGACAATCTTTTGATTGTCCAGATTCACTTCAGCCGTACTGAGCCCGTCTCAATCATGTCCGACCAACCCATTGTCGACCGTAGCCTCGATACCGAGCGTGCCGGCGGCAGCGCGGCCTTCAGCCCGCTGTACCAGCAGATCAAGGGCTTGCTTCTGCAAGGGCTCGACCGTGGGGAATGGAAACCGGGCGAGGCCATCCCCAGCGAACTCGAGCTGGCGGCCCGTTTTCAAGTGAGCCAGGGCACGGTGCGCAAGGCCATCGACGAGCTGGCGGCAGAGAACCTGCTGCTGCGGCGCCAGGGAAAAGGCACGTTCGTGGCCACTCACCATGAAGCCCGGGTGCGTTTCCGCTTTCTGCGCCTGACCCCCGACGACGACAAACCTGCTGCTTCGGGCAGCCGTATACTCGATTGCCGCCGCCTGAAAGCGCCGGCCGATATCGCGGCCGTGCTCGAGCTGCGTACGGGCGATACCGTCGTGAACCTGCGCCGAGTTTTGTCGTTCGACGATTCCCCGACCATTCTCGACGACATCTGGCTGCCAGGGGCGCCCTTCAGGGGGCTGACCGCCGACCTGCTCGAACGCAGCCGCAGCCCGCTCTACGCCCTGTTCGAGTCG
>Ga0265293_10010264_pt1 | contig 13135 bp, 10 predicted proteins | sample Munlanlewell138R_FD_192505 | JGI IMG/M metagenome (GOLD analysis project Ga0265293, IMG submission 192505) | Leachate microbial communities from a municipal landfill in Southern Ontario, Canada - Leachate well 138R | ecosystem: Engineered > Solid waste > Landfill > Unclassified | place: Canada... | reverse complement strand
GGTTTGCTTATTTACTCGGGTTTATTAAATATAGAGTGTTTGCAATCATGTACGGTGAATCAATGGGGCAACTGGGCGTATTTTTTGCTGCATTTAAAATACCAGAGTTTATTTTTCAAGTATTTATTGCAAGTGCGTTGGCTTCTGCTTTTATTCCTGTTTTTTCAGATTATTTGCTTAAAGATGATACAAAAGCCGCAAATAAATTTGCTTCATCTATTATGACTTTAGGAACGACAGTGTATGTCTTCTTTGCGATTATCATTGCAATATTTGCATCTCAGATTACTTCTTTAATAGCTCCAGGATTGTCTTCTGAAGAGCTTGCATTAATGACTTCAATAACTAGAATCGTTATTTTTTCTCAAATATTTTTTATTCTTGGGACTGTTGCTACAGGGATATTACAGTCACTCCAGCATTTTCTTCTTCCAGGGATAGCTCTTGCTTTATATAACCTAGGGATTATTATTGGAGTGCTTTTACTCGAGCCGTATCTAGGTATACACGGAGCAGTTGTCGGAGTTTTTATAGGGGCATTTTTATATTTTGTTTTACAGATTCCTCTCCTTGCAAAATCTGGGTATAAATTCAGAGTAGTATTTGAAGTAGTAGATGAAGTAAAAACTGTTTTGCATTTGATGATTCCTCGTTCAGCAACTGCATTGTTAGTACAGTTGTCTATTCTTGCAACAAATGTTTATTTTGTTTCATTTATCTCTGCAAAAAGTATTGCAGTTTTAGAGTTTGCACAGACATTATGGTTTGCTCCTGTTAATCTTTTTGGACTTTCAATTGCTCAAGCTACTTTCCCATCACTTTCTAAGAAGTCTAAAGACACAAAAGAGTTTTTATCTATTCTTATTCCCTCTATTAACCAAATTTTGTACTTAACGCTTCCCATTAGCGTTCTTTTTATTGTTTTAAGAATTCCTATAGTTCGTTTAGTATATGGAGTAGATGCATTTGACTGGGATGCAACCGTTACAACAGGAATGACACTTGCGTGTTTATCTCTTTCTATAGCAGCGCAGTCTCTTATGTACTTGTTATCTAGGGCATTTTTTGCATTAAAGAATACTCGTACTCCGTTTATTATTACTGCAATTTCTGTAGCTGTAAATGTCTCTTTGTCCTCTCTCTTCGTTATGATATTACACAAGCCTGTTTACTTTTTAGCTCTCTCATTATCTGTTTCAAATATATTGAGTGCAATACTTATGTTAGTAGCGCTCCATTGGCATGTTCGTTTACCGAAGCTAGAGATGAGTGTGAGTCTTGCAAAAATTTTAATAGCAACGTTTATTATGGGTTTTTCTCTTTATATCCCCATAAAACTTCTTGATCAACTTGTATTTGATACTACAAGGACTATTAACCTTATAATTTTAACTGGAATATCTTCATTCTTTGGGTTGCTTTCTTTTCTTTTCTTCACTTGGTTACTTGAAATCCGTGAAGCATACTATATACTTGCAGTGGTGAAAAAATTTAGTTCGCGTACACCAATCTTACGCAACATAGGAGAAATTATCGATGGACCAAAACTTAATACGTAACTTTGCAATTATTGCCCATGTTGATCATGGTAAATCTACTCTTGCGGATAGATTATTAGAAATTACTCATACTATCCCAAAAGACCAATTACAAGAACAATTTTTAGATTCAAGCCCTATTTCGCGTGAAAGAGGCATAACCATAAAACTTGCTCCAGTAAGAATGAATTATGAATATGAAGCGAAAACGTATGAATTAAATCTCATAGATACTCCTGGACATGTAGATTTTTCATATGAAGTAGTACGCACAATGAATGCGTGTGAAGGGGCAATATTATTAGTAGATGCAACCAAAGGAGTTCAAGCTCAAACTATTGCTAATCTTAATTTTGCAAATAGACTACACCTTACTGTTATCCCTGTTATTAATAAAATTGATTTACCATCTGCAAATGTAGAGAAAGTTCTCCAAGATATGGAAAGTCTTGGGTTTGAAAAAGAAAAGATTTTAAAAATATCTGCAAAAACAGGAGAAGGAGTTGAAAATTTATTACGTGAGATAATCCATAAAGTTCCTCCTCCTGAAGGTAAAGCTGAACACGCAACGCAAGCATTAATTTTTGACTCTGTATACGATGAACATAAAGGGATTGTCATTTATATCCGGGTAAAAAATGGAAAGATATCTAAATCTGACGAGATCACTTTTCTTTCAGATGGCTCATCTGCTCTGGTGATGGATGTTGGGATTATGAAACCGTCATTTACTTCAACAGGAACTTTAACGAGTGGTGAAGTGGGATATGTTATTACTAATATAAAAGATATTACTCAGGCAAAAGTTGGCGACACGATCAGTCTTAAGGGCCAACATCCAGAACCTCTTCCAGGTTATCAGCCTTTGAAACCTTTTGTTTTTTTGAGTATTTATCCCTCAACAAATGCAGAGTTCCATAATTTGAGAAAAGCGCTGCACACAATAAAACTCACCGATGCTTCTTTAATATTTACTCCAGAACAATCTTCAATTTTTGGACCTGGTTTTCGCTGTGGTTTCCTAGGACTTCTTCATGCACAGATTATTATTGAGAGAATAGAGAGAGAGTTTTCTTTGGATGTTTTTACTGCCCCACCAAGTATTGAGTATCTTGTTGATGGAGAGACTATCTCAAATCCTAAAGATTTTGATATTGCAAAAAAAGACATTCAAGAACCTTTTATGTTGGCAGAGATTTATACACCACATGACTATTTGGGTGCTGTTCTCCAATTGATATATGAGAGAAGAGGAGAACAACAGGATATAGCCTATTATGCTTCTCAAGTAAGAGTAACGTTTGTTATGCCTCTTGCAAATGTTATATATGACTTCTTTGACAAACTCAAATCTATTTCTTCAGGATTTGCATCATTTGATTATGAGTTTTTAGAGTATCGTCCTTCTGATTTAGTTCGTGTAGATATCTCTGTGAATGAGCAGATAATTCCGGAACTTTCATTTATTGTGCACAAAACTGAAAGTGAGTATTTTGCTCGAAGGATTGTAGAGCTCTTGGCAAAAGAAATACCAAAACATCAGTTTGTTGTTGCAGTACGTGCGCAGATTGGTTCACGAGTAATTGCAAGTGAAAAAATTGCCGCCTTATCTAAGAATGTAACTGCAAAATTGTATGGGGGAGATGTTACAAGGAAAAATAAATTACTTGATAAACAAAAAGAAGGAAAAAAGAAAATGAAAATGATAGGAAAAGTATCAGTTCCTAAAGAAGCATTCCTCTCTGTTTTGAAAGTCTAACTTTATATTTTTATTATAAAGCGAAGAATAATAATCCACCTATTACTGTGAGCATTATTGCTCCTATTACTCCAAGAGCTGTCCCAAAAGATCCTGGGTTAGCTATTGGAGGAGGTGATGTTGGAGCAGTATCTACTGCAGGTGGAGTGATTGTTGCTGAATCACTCCCTGTTGCTTGTGTCTCATTGACAACCACCGTTTGGGTACAAGCAATACTTGTATCTCCTCTATTGTCAGTTAAGACAGCACTCACAGAGTATGTATTTGGGTTATTAAATGTATGGCTTTGCTCAACAGTTACTGCCTGTGTTCCTAATCCTTCAGTAACCTCTGCTACTTGCCCATCTCCGTAATTGAAAGTAACTTTGGCGATAGTTCCATCAGGATCATTTCCTGTAACAGAAAACTGAGTTGTTAGTGCAGCAGAACCACTTGCTGGATTTACGGTAAGTGTTGTACACACAGGTGAAGTGTTTTGTGGAGGCAGTGTAGGGCTAGGAGAAGCTGTCGGTGTAGGCGTAAATGTTGGTGAGAGAGATGGAGTTGGCGTAGTAGACGGTTGCTCTGATCCATCTAAAATAGTAAGCATAATTGGAGATGCATTTTGAAGTACATTCTCGCCAGGACTGTCATCAGCAGATAGTGAATATACTTGGGTTTGTCCTGGGAAACTAAATGCTACTTGGGTTGGAGTATCTGTTTTTTCTTTTGCAACTAATTGAAGGGTCGCAACTCTAAATGGCTGATTGAAATCTGCGTTCGGATCATATCCTGTAATTGCTTTACTAATTCCAAAATCAACAGTTGCTGAACCTGATGCTATCTCAGGTCCTGAAAGTGTTGACGTAATATTTTGAGGATCTGGAGTAACTTGAACAAGCTCAAGTTTTTGAGGGTCATAGGTAATAGTGAATTTAACAAATGAAGGGACATTATTTCCTGGATCAAGCATAACATCAACAGAAAATGTCTCCCCTACAGGGAGAGAAGCCTCAGTTGTTACAAGAGAAAGATTACTTGAAGGAGCTGCTTTACTTCGTAGTTCTTGCTGTTGTTTAACAAAATATAAAGTAAGCGGTATTGTTATTACAAGCAGTACTAATACACCAATAATAAAGAAATTTTTTGAAGACGCTTTCATACAAAATACTAGATGATATTAGCGTAATGTAAAAAAACATGTAAGTCAATGATTTTAAGATGGGATATACAGCAAAAGAATGAGGAGAGGGGTTGACAAGTGAACATTTTATATTGTATATTAGCAGTCGGATACATTAAATGACAGGTTTTCCTGTCGATCAGATTTACTATATGGCAAAGGCAGCAAAAACAACACAATCAATTCAACCTCTTTTTAGTAATGTGCTTATTAAACCACTTGAAGCTGATGCAAAAACATCTGGGGGTATTTATCTTCCAGATACAGCAAAAGAAAAACCACAAATTGGTGAAATAATGGCTGTTGGAGAAGGCGATATTACTCCAAAAGGCGATCGTCATCCAGTTGTTGTGAAAGTCGGACAAAAAGTAATGTATAAAAAGTGGGGCGGTAATGAAGTCAAAGTCGGGAATGAAGAATGGACGATAGTAGATCAAAAAGATATACTTGCAGTACTTAATAAATAAATATGGCTAAGCAAATTAAATACGGTGCGGAAGCACGACAATTATTATTAAACGGAGTTAATCAGCTTGCTGATGCAGTTGCAACAACTCTTGGGCCTAAAGGAAGAAATGTAGCACTCGATAAAAAATGGGGAGCTCCTCAAGTAATTCATGATGGAGTGTCTGTTGCAAAAGAAATAGAGCTAGAAAATCCGTTCGAGAATATGGGTGCACAGTTAGTGAAAGAAGCAGCTTCAAAAACAGCAGATGTTGCAGGAGATGGAACAACTACCTCTACTGTTCTTACCCGTGCAATTGTAACCGAAGGAATTAAAGCGATTACTGCTGGAGTAAATCCAATGTTAATGAGACGTGGTCTTGAACGTGCAAGTGACAATGTTGTTGAACAATTGTTCAACATGAAAAAAGAAATAAAAGAAGGAGATATTGCAAAAGTTGCTACTGTTTCTGCAGGGAACGCAGAGTTAGGAGAACTTATTGCTGAAGCACTCAAAAAAGTAGGCAAAGATGGCGTTGTTACTGTTGAAGAAGGAAGAGGATTAACTACAGAAATTGAGTATACAGAAGGCATGGAATTTGATAAAGGATATGCATCTCCATATCTTGTAACAGATTCTTCTCGTATGGAAGCAACAATTGAAGACGCATATATTCTTATTACAGATAAGAAAATTTCATCATTACAAGAACTTCTTCCTTTCTTAGAAAATTTTGTAAAAGTATCTAAAAATCTTGTGATTATTGCAGACGATGTTGAGGGAGAGGCTCTTGCTACATTAGTACTCAATAAATTACGGGGAGTGTTTAACATACTTGCAGTAAAAGCACCTGGATTTGGAGATAGAAGAAAATCAATGCTTGAAGATATCGCGATTCTCACTGGCGGGACTGTTATCTCTGAAGATACAGGGAGAAAACTTGATTCAGTCCAGATTGAAGACTGTGGTCGAGCACTTCGTGTACGTTCCACAAATGAATCAACTCAAATCATTGGAGGAAAAGGTGAAAAATCTCTTGTAAAAGGACGTATTGATCAAATTAAAAAAGAAATAGACAGATCAACTTCAGATTTTGATAGAGAGAAATTACAAGAAAGACTTGCAAAACTCTCTGGTGGTGTAGCGGTTATTAATGTTGGTGCTGCAACAGAAGTAGAGTTGAAAGATAGAAAAGAAAGAGTTATTGATGCAGTTGCTGCGACAAAAGCAGCGCTTGAGGAAGGAATTATTCCTGGAGGGGCTGTTTCACTTCTGAATGTAAGTCAGAATATGAAGTTATCTAAAAGTACTGTTTCTAATCAAGATGAGGAAATTGGATTTGGGATTGTAAAAGAAGCACTTGAAGCTCCATTTAGAAAATTGATGGAGAATGCAGGTCTTGATTCTGGTCAACTTATTGCAAAAGCACGTGAAGCAGCAGTAACAGGACAGGGATTTAATGTCTTGAAAATTGAGTCAGTAGAGACTGCAACTCCAGTAGATATGTTAAAAGAAGGAATTATAGATCCTGCAAAAGTTGTAAGAACGGCTGTAGAAAATGCTATTTCAGTAGCAACAATGATTTTAACGACAGAAGCATTGGTAACTGATCTTCCTGAGAAAACTCCTCCACCACCACCTGGACCAGGAATGCCTGGAATGGGTGACATGGGATATTAATAGTAATTTATCTATCTTCTTTGTCTGATATAATCTTCACATGATAGATTCTCACTGCCATCTGAGTTTTCATTCTTTTGAGTCTGATGTTGATGCAGTTATTAAACGAGCACAAGACGCGGGAATTCAGGCGATGATTAACGTGGGCACTCAAAACTCTTCCAATAAAGAAGCAATTGAACTTGCAGAGAAATATGAAGGAATATATGCCTCTGTTGGTGTCCATCCACATCATGCAGATAAATTAGAAAATGACTGGCTTGAAGAATTACAAAAGTTATCTCAACATCCAAAAGTTGTCTCTATTGGAGAGTGTGGGATGGATTTTTATTCGTATAAATCAAATGGCATAGTAGATCCAGTATTACAAGAAAAAGTTTTTAGAAAGCAAATAGAACTTTCAATTACTCAAAAACTCCCACTTCAAATTCACAATAGGCATGCAGGAAGCGAAGTTATACGAATAATATCAGACTATAAAAATGAACTTTCTGATATGCCAGGAGTATTTCATTGTTTTGCAGGAGACATGGCTATACTTACGAGCGCACTTGACCTTGGTTTTTATATCGGGTTTGACGGAAATAGTACATATCCAGGTCTTGCTCCTGGAGAGACTGTCTCACTTTCAGATATTATAGTTCAAACACCTGTAGAGCGTATGTTAGTTGAAACAGATAGTCCGTATCTTACCCCAATTCCTTTGCGTGGTACTCGGAATGAACCGAAAAATGCTATAATAGTGGGAGAATTTATTGCAAAATTAAAAGAAATACCATTTGTTCAATTAGAAGAGATTGTAACAAAAAATTTCTCGACGTTATTTAAAGTATCCCTATAAAAATTATGCATGCATTTTTTGATCGGATGTTTTACCGATACCCCATAAAAACTCGCCGAAGCCTTGAAATCTTGCCTCCGCTTATTTCAATGACACTTATTACAATGCCTGTGTGGGGAGCATTGCTTTTTCCAGTCCAATTAGCTTATTTTATTATTTTTTTTGATGTCTATTTCTTATGGAAGTCATTTTTCTTAATGTCTACTGCATTTGTAGGTTCTCGTAAAATACGAAAGACAGAAGCAGAAGATTGGCTTAAGAAATCAAAAGGGTTAAAGAACTTCGATAAAATGCACCATTTGATTATTATTCCTAGTTATACAGAGAGTGCTTCAAAACTTTCTCGTACGATTGATACGTTAAAAAATCAGACATTCCCTTCTGAAAGACTTCATATTTATCTAGCACTTGAGAAAAGAGAGCCACATGTTGAAGAAAAAGCAGAGAATTTAGTTTCAATATTTAAGGACTCATTTGGTACATTTACCTATACATTGCATCCTGATGTAGAAGGAGAGATAAAAGGAAAATCATCAAATCAAGCATATGCAGTAAAAGAAGCATACAAATATTTGGTTGAAAAGAAAAAACTAGATCTTGATTATATTACCGTTTCCTCTGTTGATGCAGATGCACTTTTTGATCCTCAATACTGTGCAAATCTTTCCTACCAGTTTCTCACATCTCCTACTCCACATTTCCATTTCTGGCAATCTGCAGTTGTTTTTTATAATAATTTCTGGGAGATTCCTGCGTTTACTCGGGTCATTTCATTTTTCAGTAGCTTATCAAGAGTAGGCTTGCTTGTTCAGGGATTAAGGCTTCTTCCGCACTCAACATATACACTCTCATTAAAGCTGCTAAAAGAGATTGGGTATTGGGATACAGATGTTATACCTGAAGATTATAGAATTTTTTTTAAAGCCTTTTTTCATACAGAAGGAAAAGTTACGGTAGAACCAATATTTCTAAAAACATCACTTGATAGTGCTCAATCACAAACATATAAAGCGAGCTTGCTGAATAAATATAATCAGGAGAGAAGATGGGCATGGGGAGTTTCTGATGACGCAATATATTTGAAATGGTGGCTTACTACACCAAATGTTCCTTTTATAAAAAAGACCTTTTTGCTTTTCTTTGTCCTGCTAGACCATATTTTGTGGCCAGTGGCTTGGTTTTTAATAACAATTGCAGCCAATTTAGTAGTTCTTATTAATCCTGTTTTCTCTCGTAGTTCACTTGGATATTATCTGCCACAATTATCTGGATTTATTCTTACCTTAAGTCTTATCTCTCTTGTTGCTATGTTATATATTGATTATACAATTCATCGGTTTAAGCATTATAAAAAGCCGTCGTTGATTCGAAGGATATTGTTCCCGTTAGAGTTTATCGTTATGCCAGTTGCTGGATTTTTTCTCTCAGCACTCCCAGCATTAATTTCACATCTCCAGCTTTTCTTTGGGAAGAGGCTAGAGTATAAAGTAACTGAAAAAGTCTAATGAATAGATTGTCATATGCATTTCAATTAATACGATCTCATATTTTCGCCATCAGTGCGATAGGTGTATTTATTCTTCTCAGAATTCCTTCCTTGATTGAGCCATACTGGTATGGGGATGAAGGTATCTATGCAGTTATTGGACATTCTCTCCGAAATGGGAGCTTATTATATAGAGATATTTGGGATAATAAACCTCCTCTTCTGTATCTTATATATGCGTTAGGAGAGGGAAAGCTATTTTGGGCAAAATTATTATCACTTCTTGCAGGCATTGGGTCTATCTGGATTTTTTATTTACTTGCTATAAAAATAATAAAGAAAAAAATACCTGTAATAGTTGCCATATTTGTTTTTGCGATACTTTTTGGATTACCATTGCTTGAAGGAAATATTGCGAATGCAGAAAACTTTATGCTCCTTCCTATTGCGCTTGGTGCATACTATCTTTTTTTCAAATCTTCTCCTAAACATTTTTTTATAGCAGGGTTATTTCTTTCTTTTGCGTTGATGACAAAAGTGGTTGCAGTATTTGATATCCTGGCATTTCTTTTTATTCTCTTTCTTCAATCACAACTACAATCGAAAGATTTTTTTACAGGCTTCAAAGAATTTATAACGGAAAAGAAATTATATATTTTCTTTGGAGGAGTTCTCTCGTTGCCATTTATAACAGGAGTGATGTATGGAATAAAAGGAAGTATTAATAGTTTATTGTCTTCAACATTTACGAACAATGTGTCCTATGTAGGGTATGAGAATTATTTTCTTTTTCCACTGGGTCTTGTATTTTTAAAAGTAATACTCTTAGGTATTTCACTGATCAGTATATACGGTGTAAAGGAAAGATTGCCTAAGCAATATCTCTTCATTTTGCCATGGATGGCTTTCTCGGTTTTTAGTATGTTTTTTTCAGATAGACCATATACTCATTATGTCTTGATGGGATTAATTCCATTTTGTTTATTGATTGGTGCAATAGCAAATAAAGTAAAGCTGGCTTCTGTGTTACTCGTGATGAGTATTATTTTTGCTGTATATCTTCATTTCCCTATTTATAAAAAAACTGGAAAATATTATACAAACTACTATGAGTATGTAATAGGGAGTACATCTTTTCGTGAGTATGTAAGGTTTTTTGATTCAAATGCAGTCAGAGATTATGATGTGGCTTTGTATATAAAAATGAAATTATTACCAGGAGAAAAAGTCTATTATTGGAGTGATAGTGCTCAATTATATGTGTTAAGTGATGTGTCCCCAATCACAAAATATATTGTTGCATATCATGCTATTATGTATGAAGATGCAATGACTACAACTCTTTCTCAAATTCAAAGCGTAAAACCCCGATTTATTGTCTCCTCTAAAGACAGACCAATTCCTCAAGCATTTATCCAAGGGTATACGATAAAATATAGTATAGATAAAACTAAAATTTATGAAAAAAACAATTGACATATTATTATCTGATAACATTATGAAGCTTTCTGCAGGTACGTCTTTCGCAATACTTTTACTATCGACGGTTTTAATAGGACTTTTATACTCGAAACTTCCTCCATATATACCATTTCTCAATAGTTTGCCTTGGGGAGCCGAACGATTATTTTCGTCAATTGTCGTGATATTCTTACCTGTAGTTTTTCTCTTTGTTATTCTATTAAATAATATATTGAGTGCTCGCTTGTATTCAAAGCATGCGTTGATGGCACGCATGGTTTCATTTAATGGATTGTTAGTTGTTCTTCTTGGATTTTTAGCATATTTGCAAATAGTGTTATTAGTTCTGTAACAATATGCTTATTACTCTTATTGCTGCGTTATTAATTAGTTTTGCGATAATGATCGCAATTACCCCTGTTGCAATAAAATATATAAAAAAGTGGAAGTTGGTTGATGATCCTTCTACTCATAAGCATCCTGCAATTATTCATACAAAGCCAATCCCTCGAGGTGGTGGCCTTCCAATATTTATAACCCTCATAATTTGCATGGTATTGTTTCTCCCTCTAAATTCTATATTCTTGTCTGTACTTTTAGCAGGCTCATTAGTCGTAGGGATAGGCTTATTAGATGATAAATACGATATATCGCCATATATACGGTTTGGGACCAATATTATTTCAGCAGCTATAGTTGTTTGGTCTGGGGTGACAATCCCGTTTATTACAAATCCAGCAGGAGGAATACTCAATTTTGAACAGATTGAGTTTACGGTAGGCTCAATTATCCTTGCAATCCCAGTGGCAGAAATTTTAGCAGTAATCTGGATTGTTTGGGTTATGAATATGTTAAATTGGAGCAAAGGAGTAGATGGACAGATGCCTGGAATTGCCGCAATCTCTGCAATAATTATTGGTATTGCTGCTCTAAGATTTGGAATTATTGATGAGTCTAGTAAAAATACATCAATTTTTGCTTTTATTATTGCAGGATCTGCTCTTGGATTTTTAGTTTATAATTTTTATCCGGCAAAAATTTTTCCTGGATATAGTGCAACAATTCTCGGTTTTACTCTTGGAGTAGTCTCTATTCTCTCCAGTGTAAAATTAGCAACAGCTTTACTTGTAATGGGTATACCTGCTGCTGATGCACTTTTTACCATTGCACGAAGACTTGCATCAAAGAGATCTCCATTTTGGCATGATAAAGGGCATCTCCACCATTTATTACTCAATTTAGGTATGAGTCAAAGGACAATTGCACTTTTTTATTGGGGGATGTCATTTGTTTTAGGTCTGATCGCATTAACACTTTCAAGTAAAGGAAAATTATTTGCTATAATCTTAGTTATAGTACTTGTTATTGGTGGAATATTAGCATTACGATTTTTGAATAGCGAAAGGAAATGAGAGATACGCATTTTTATTATTTATTGAAGTTATTGCGTCCTCGACAATGGATCAAAAATTTCGCCTTATTTGCGGGAATTACATTCAGTGGCCTGTTGTTTGAATCTGAGCCTTTGACAAGAGTAAGTATCGCTTTTATTTCTTTTTGTTTTCTTTCCTCTGCTACTTATATTATCAACGATATTCTTGATGTGCAAAAAGACAGATTGCATCCTTTTAAAAGAATGCGCCCATTGGCAAGTGGAAAAGTATCGTTTGTGGAAGCAGGAGTACTGTGTGCAGTAATTTTAGTTTCTGCACTTTTGCTTGCGGGAAGTCTTGGGGGACTCTTCCTTTTTATTGCAATAATTTATCTTGCAATCCAAATACTGTATTCTCTTATTTTTAAAGGAGTCGTAATTTTTGATATATTTTTCATTGCTTCTGGATATATATTAAGAGTACTTGCTGGTGGAGAAATTGTAGATTATCATATCTCAGTATGGTTGTTACTTACTACAGTCTCATTGTCTCTTTTCTTAGCAGTCGGAAAAAGGAGATCAGAACTTACTCTTTTAAGAAATAGAAAAGAGTCTAAGATACAAGAGATTAGACAAAGTCTTTCCCATTATTCTGAAAACCTTCTTGATGCATACACCGCAATTTTTGCAACTACTGCAATATTGTTTTATACCATGTTTACTTTTCTTGAGCATCCAAGTGGTATGAGAATCTCTCTTAACTTTCTCCTTCCAGAGTATCTTCCCTATTATTTACAAAGAAAGTGGCTAATGATTACAATTTTACCCGTAATTTATGGAATTATGAGATATATGCAGGATATTTATGAGAAAAGTGAAGGAGAAAGTCCTGATAGAGTTTTGCTTGCAGATAAATCATTACTTGCTTCTGTAATTTTATGGGTACTTACTGTAATCGCAGTTATCTACTTTATTGGGTAACTTCAGTTACATAAGTTCCACTTACCCACCCTTGAGTTCCATCATCTAACGTTATTTTGTACCATCCATTTTGAATATCTGTATAGGTAAATACATCTCCTGGATCAACAGTATCGAGTTGAGTTCCTGATGTTGAAGGTGTTGATCTTACTCTTAAAAATCCAACTGGAGTAGAGTCTATTTTTACTTTTTTTGTGGTATTTTTGCTTTCCTCTGTAGGAGAAGGAGTAGTAGATATGGCAGGAGTAGGACTTATCTTTTCTAAATCTGAAGGAGTTTTTGAATCTGCGCTCTCAGTACCTAAAGTAGCAGAGACTATCAATTTATATCCCTCAACAGTTCTCAGTCTTATTGTTTTTTTTGCAAATCCTTCTTTTTGTATCTCAATTTCGTGTTCCGATGCTGAAATT
>Ga0265293_10010261_pt1 | contig 13137 bp, 13 predicted proteins | sample Munlanlewell138R_FD_192505 | JGI IMG/M metagenome (GOLD analysis project Ga0265293, IMG submission 192505) | Leachate microbial communities from a municipal landfill in Southern Ontario, Canada - Leachate well 138R | ecosystem: Engineered > Solid waste > Landfill > Unclassified | place: Canada... | reverse complement strand
GGCCCGAAGCGCGGCGAAGTTCATGCCGAGCTACGCGGCGAGCTTATGGGCATCCTCGCCTTCGCCACCGACCAGAAGCCGAAACAGAACATTCGTTTTATGCCGCCAGTGGCATCTTGTGGGTGATGGACACCAGCTTGATGCCATTCTTGGCGAGTTTCCTGACGTAAAACTCCAGCTCGAAGTGATCGCGGAAGAACCGGCTGAACGAATGGACCACGACAATGTCAAAGGGCGCAGGCTTGGACGTACCCGCTTCGATCATGCGCTGGAACTCAGGCCGCCGGTCATTGGTCGCCGAGGCACCGGGCTCGACGAAGGTTTCGACAAGCTGAAAGCCGCGCGCTTCGCACCAGGCTTCGCCCTGCCGCTTCTGGTCAGGAATGGAAACATCGTGTTCGGCCTGCCGCGTGGTCGAGACGCGCAGATAGAGAGCGGCCCGCACGGCAATGGTTGGCGATTTAGCATTCATTTGCGGGTTCCTTTCGTCTTGCGGCGTTCGACCAATGGTAGGACCAGCTCTACCCGGTCATGGATGAGCCTGGGCACCAGCCTGAGACCCTTGCCCTTCTCCATGCGGACAAGGCCATAGGCCGCCATGGTTTTGAGTGTTCGGGACAGGTTGGACTTCGCGCGCCCCGTGATCTGTGCCAGTTCCTCTAGCGAATCCGGCTCCTGTTCACGAATTAGGCGAAGCAACTCGCAATTGGCTGGTGAGAGGAGCTTCGCGAATGACATGGTCGAAGAAAACCACACTGTTGGCTCGCCGGGCGTGGGCTTTTCCTCACCCTTGGCGATCCGCATGGTTCGCGCTTTCATTTCCTCTGGATCGGCAATACCGACCTTCAATGTTGACATGGTATCGCCCGATCATCCCGTTAAGGCTTTTCGTTATCATAATACGATAACCTCCTTAAGTCATCGGGCAGATCGACCGGGCCGAACATATCGTCGAACACATCGCCGAACCAACGCTCGAAGACCTGGATCTCGGCCTCGGTGATCGGCACATACTCCGGCCAGTCGTCGATGACGGGGAGCCTTTCGACATCGAAAACGTGCGACGGGCGTCCTCGCGACGGACTCATACGAGGCGCAGGATCGTCGGCGTAGTCGAACAGATCGTCGGGAATTGGTTTGTGGATCGGTCGTCTCGGACATCGTCTCTGGGCCCTATGGTGTTTTTCGTACACGGAAACCTCCTTGGTTCTGGTGGCTCCGGAGCATCGCGGCCCCGCCATCAGTCGAACCATGGAGGGAAGTCGGCGGGCTGTAGCGTGCCGCATTTGTGCCTATGCGCTGGCGGCACCCTTGGACTCACTTCTATGGCAAGTGTGGGGTGGATTCCTGACTGTCCGCTTCTGGGCCACGGAGTTAGGAAAGCAACCATTCAGGTGGCCGCACTTCGGCAGTAGGGTGCACTTAGTGGATGGACGCTCTGAAAACGGACTGCTCGTCTGACTATAATCTAGTGTTATGTTCGCAAGCCTCCCCAGGAAAGAGCGGATCAACGAGATCGATCGGAAATCCGTAGCCAGCACCTACTCTTGCCGACACTTGTGCTTACGCATTTTTGCATTATTAATTTAATATTACGCCGCTGCGCCAAAAATACTGTGTTGGGCGGAACAGACCACATTCCAAGGGGGATCTATGAGGCTCAATTCGGTCGCGATCCGCAATTTCCGACGCCTCGAGAATGTGCTGATCGACATTGAGGATCAGGACACGCTCTTCGTTGGTCCCAACAACAGCGGGAAGACCTCCGCGACGGCGATATTTCGCTGCTTCCTCGGAGGGCGAGAGTTCAGGATCCACGATTTCTCGGTGTCGCGTATGTCCGACTTTGAGGCATTTTCGGCCAGCGGGGACCCATCGAATCTGCCCGAGATCCAACTGGATCTTTGGTTTGCGATCGACCCCGACTCGGTCGCTTACGGCCGCGTCTTTTCGCTTCTACCCAATCTTGAAGACTTCGAGAGCGTCGGCCTTAGGCTGTCTTTCGGCTTCGCGGACCCGGCGAAGCTCCGGACGGCCTACAATGCCGCCTATCCTCCCGAGGAAGATGGCAGCCAGGGCAAGACCCTTTTCCAGTATCTGGCGATGGATACCAACCTCGCTCGGCACAGCATCGTCCGCTTCGCATCCTTGGTGCGGCAAACGGACGAGGAAAATAATGAGTCGATCCATGCTGCCGCGATTGAGCCGGAAGAAGGCAAGCGGCTCCTGAAGCACCTAGTCCGGGTCGAGTTTGTCGACGCGCAGCGCAACATTAACGACGATGAAAGCAGCCGGAGCAACCGGCTATCGTCGGCCTTTGCTGCCTTCTACCGGAAGAACCTTCAGGACGCAGGTCCCGCGGCCGATGCTCACAAGGTCATCGACGAGAACAACTCGCGCTTGACCGATCATTACGAGATCCAGTTTGCGCCCCTTATCGACCTGATAAAGGGCCTGGGCGTTCCCTCCGTCAATGACCGGGACCTCAGGATCATTTCGTCACTCAGTCCGGAAACGGCCCTCAAGGGCAATACCGAGCTTCTGTACGTAGACCCGGCCCGCAAGCACGAGTTGCCTGAACTCTACAACGGCCTAGGGTTCAAGAATCTCATCTATATGGCGATCCAAGTCCGCCATTTTCACTCGCAATGGCTCGCGACGCCTGAAAATCGGCCGCTGTGCCTCCTGATTTTCATTGAAGAGCCCGAGGTCCATCTGCACGCTCAGGTGCAGCAAGCCTTCATCACCAATATCTGGAAAGTGATCAAAGATTCCGCCGAGGCTGCTGGGCTTTCCGACGCAGTCCCCCAGATTGTCGTGACCACTCACTCATCCCATATCCTCGACGCCGTCGATTTCGCGAAGGTGCGCTATTTCCAGCGCTGCCACTCGGCGAACGACGATGCGCCGGGCGGCATCCGTAACGTATCGGACGTTCGCAGCCTTCGCGCGTTCCAGCCGGAAGGGGACATCGTCGATGGGGTCGTCGTGTCGTCCCAGGAAGCTCTCGATTTTCTAAAGCGCTATTTGCGCCTGACTCATTGCGATCTCTTCTTCGCTGACGCCGCGATCCTCGTTGAAGGTGCGGTCGAAAAGTTGCTTCTCCCTATAATGATCGAGAAGTCGGCCAACAAACTGCGCAGCTCCTATCTGACTGTGCTCGAAGTAGGCGGTGCCTATGCCTACCGGTTCGAGGGTCTACTCTCGTTCCTGCGCATTCCCTATCTCGTAATCACCGACCTTGATTCGGTGACGCCGGACGCTGCCGCCAGCGCCTGTCGCGGTGATACGCAGGACGCCCGAACCTCGAATGCGAGTCTCAAGAATATTCTGGGCAAATCGACCGTCGACGAGCTCATGGCCTTGGGAGCAGACGAAAAAATCAGCGACGAGAAAGACTGCTGCATCGCCTTCCAGTGCGATATCACCGTCACCGATCAGGGCAGCCAGCGCGTGATGCGGCCGCGCACGCTTGAAGAGGCGTTCGCGTACGATAATTTCTCGTTGCTACGCGAAGGGAAAATCACGATCGGCAAGGCGATCCCGCACGACCTCGATGCCGCATACCAGACGATTTACGACCGAATCCGTTCCAGCACCTTCAAGAAGACTGATTTCGCCATGAGCCTGCTTGCTGGCGATGAGCTTTGGCAGACTCCAGCCTACATCGCCGAAGGCTTGGTCTGGCTGGAGGCGAAGCTTTACCCGCCGATCGCACAGCCCAACGGGCCTCTCGGTGTAGAGGAGCCAGCGCCCGTTCCGCCTGGCGACGCGCCCGCCGCTCCGCTTGGGCATGGCTGACATGGCGAAAGTTGAAACCCAAGCCGACAAGGATGTTCAGGCATGCCTGGAGGGCGCGGTAAGCTTTGCGCTCGTCGCCGGTGCCGGGTCCGGCAAGACGTCCTCTCTGATCGATGCCCTGGAATGGGTGCGGGAGCACAAGGGAAAGGCCTTGCGACAGAACGGCCAACGCGTCGCCTGCATCACCTATACCAAGCGGGCAGTGGCGGTAATCAGCGAGAGGCTCGGCTTCGACGACCTCTACGCCGTATCGACCTTGCACAGCTTTCTATGGGCGCAGTTCGGACGTTTCCATCTGGACATCCGCCAGGCCCTAGAAAAGCGCCGCCTGCCGGATCTGATCGCGAAGGAGCGCACGAAGGATAACGGCGGCCAGAGCAAAGCAGCGCGCGAGGCCCGGGCAAAGGCCGAACGTTACGAATTGGACCTTGCGGCGCTCGCGTCTGTCGAGCAATTCGATTATGGCGATGCCGTCTATGGAGACTATCCCAATGGCGTCCTCGGGCATGACGATATCATAATCATCGCGTCCTACCTCCTTGAGGAAAATGCAACCTTCCGCCGTATCCTGGGACTGCGCTTCCCGTACATCTTCGTGGACGAGGCCCAAGATACCGCCGAAACAATCGTTCGTGGCCTTAACCTCGCGTGCGAAGACGAGGGTCTGCCGATCGTGGGTTATTTCGGCGATCCCTGGCAGCAGATCTACGATGAGACCAGTGAGGACTTTGCGCCGCCTCTGGCGGGCAAGACGATCACCAAGGTTGAGAATTTTCGCTGTTCGAGGAGCGTGATCCGCTTGCTCAACGGCTTCCGCACGGATGTCGCGCAGGTGCCGGCGGGCAAGAACCAGGATGTGGAGGGCAGTGTCGTCTTCCGCCTGGTGAAAGCGGAGGCTCCGGAAGAACCGCGGAACCGGTATTCAGACGCTCAGACCGAACGCGCACTCGCGCAGATGGATCAGGCAATGGCGGACTGGGGTTGGACCGATCGCGACGACGTCGTGAAGCTTTTTCTCGTTCGCCAGATGATTGCCCGGCGGATGGGCTTTGCCACGCTCAATCGGCTGTTCTCCGGGCAATTCGCGTCCACGCGTGCGCAGGATGCCTTCGAGCGAGGCGAACACTTCCTACTTCTGCCGCTGACGTCCACCATCTGGCCGCTCGTCGAGGCGCACCGCGCTGACAACAGTCGGCGAGTGATCGATATCCTCAGGCAGCAAAGCCCCGCGTTTGCGGTGGATGGCATCAATGCGTCCAAGAGCCTGCGATCCATGGTCGACACGTCAATCGATATCGTCGCCGAGTTGGCGACGCTCTGGGAGGCGGCGACGATCGGCGATATTCTGCGCTGCGCTGCTGACAAACAGATTATCCGGGTCGGCGAGCGGCTACAGGCTAACCTGGTCCGCGATCCCCGCGCCGAAATCTATGATGCCGAGCAGCACGGACTGGAGAAGGGCGACTGGCTCGCCGATACTTTGTTCGGGATGACGACGAGCGAGGTCGCTGCCTACACATCCTTTGTTGGCAAGAACACCGCATTCAGTACCCAGCATGGTGTAAAGGGCGAGGAATATCCCAAGGTACTCGTGGTTTATGACGACGTCGAAGCCGCTTGGCACAACTACAATTTTGGGAAGCTTCTGACGCCTGGGATTTCAGGGGCCGGAACGGATAAGCAAGAGGCCCGTGGCCGCAAGCTCGCTTATGTGTCGTTTTCGCGGGCGCTTGAGGATCTACGGGTCCTGTTCTTCACGACCGATCCTACGGCTGCCCGCGCTGAACTGATCGCGAAAGGCTTGCTCACCGCAGACCAGATCGAACTCATCTCCTGAGTTTGCGGCACGTCGTCTTGCCCCAGCCGTCGGTACGAGGCGGAGCTTGTTCGCGACGCGGGAAAGTACTCTGTCTGCTATCTGCTGAAGTGCCCCAAGCGGAGAGTGCTGTATAGGATGTGCAATTTGGCAACCTTTATGTTGGCAACCGGACCGGCAACTGACGATCTCGGCTCTGCCGATAATGTAGGTCGGTTACCTCATCTTGAAAAACTCGCGTGTTTGCCCTTGCACGCAATCCTGTGTTTCCTAGCGCGACAATTCCCTCCACATAGATGGCGAAGTGCATCGAATCGGTGATCTGAGAGATGGTGAAAGGTTCCGCGCTCATGCTGGTAGAGGGCCATGAAGCTGATTTTTAAATACTTTTCAGAGGGCAGCCTCGATCATGTTCTCACGCGCGATGACCATGTCGGCATCAAGTGCTCACTTCCACAGGACTATAACGATCCATATGAGCTCTTCCTCGGAATCGACCTCGACCAAGGATCCGAGCTGTTGGCTACTTATGGTGAGGTTGTCCAGGAAATCCCCTCGCAGCTGACCACCTGCTTCTCGAAGTCACCAGTGGTAGCTCCCATGTGGGCTCACTACGCGGACAACCACAGAGGCTTCGTTATCGGATTTGACGTAGCCCTGTTCCAAGAAGCATTCCCGCACTTGTTGGTAAGAGAAATCTCCTACCTTGAGCGTCCAAGCGAAGACCTGGTTCGGTTCACGGAGATGGCCGCTTACCGTAAGAAGCCAAGAGACGCCATGTTTCTGCGGGATGCTGTGATATATCACAGCTACTTTTCGAAGTACCAGGAATGGAGCTACGAACAAGAGGTTCGCGCGGTTAATTTTGAGGACTACGTCGAGGACGTTGGCGGCCACAAGATACTCTACGTGCCTAAGCTGTGCATCGCGGCCGTTGTTGCTGGCGCGAAATCCACCGACAAGAAGAAAACGGCCCTGAGCCAGGCAGCGACCGAACTCGGGGCGGATTTCTACGACGAGAAGATAGGCCGTAGTTTTCCGACGCCCTACCTCGTCGCCGGCACCGGAACGGCCAGCGTGTTCACCAAAGGAGAGATCGCCGCACCTGAAGGAGCGTGTGAAGAATGCTCCGAGCCGCTCAAGTCGAATGGGAAGCGTTGCGCATGGTGCTCGATCAGGGATGCCGATCGAATGAATGCCGCCACTAACAATCCATTCAGAATCTTGGAAAACCACGGGCTTCTCGAGGGATACTTTAAAAATTTCCCGCGGAGACCGCGCGTCCCGTACAAGTAGGCCCTCTCCGTCGACTTTTGAACTGGCAATACCGGATATACTCGCATGCGTAGTCAGACATGCCACGTTAGCCTATGGCAGCTTTCGGGCGTTCAAGATCCTATAGCGAATGACCGAAAAGGCGTCGGAGGCAGCCGATCACCGCTTTATGAAAGTTCCCGTCGTGCCTTGGCGAACCCGCGATCCGTGGCGATGAAGCGCTCCAGCATGGGCACGATAAGCCTGACGGGATCGGCGGCGGGCTGGCCGCTCTCGCGGGCCAGCACCTCGGCATAGGCGACCAGATCGCGGTTAAGCGGCGCGGGCAGTTCCACCGTCACCTTGACGGGCTTGTCGTCGGGCAGCGGGCCGAGTTTCAGTTTCGTCATGGTCAACCTCCAGTCGGCTCGAACACAAGGTCGCGGGTGACGATAATCCTCACCGGGAAGCCCGGCCGGATGGTCAGCGTCGGCTCAACCTGCAACTGGCGCTGCACGATCTGCTGGCCCGCCTGATTGACGGTATCCTGCGCGCCGTCTCGGATCGCCCGGATCAGCCGGTCCTCGTCGCTGGTAGCAAGTTCGGTTCCGACCGCAAGCAGCGTGGAGAGGCCAGCCGCTTTCACCAGATCCCACCAGTGGTAATCGACGCCATCCTCAAGGCCGGCGTAGCCGCTGGAGTCCGCGCCCGGCAGGCGCTCCAGAACGATGGAACGGCCGCCCGGCAGGATCAGGCGGTTCCAGACTAGCAACACGCGGCGCTGGCCGAAGGTCACGCCGTCATCATATTGGCCGATGACGCGCGTTCCCTGCGGGATCAGCAGCAGCGAGCCGGTTGGGCTGTCATAGACGTTCTCCGTCACCTGCGCGGTGATCTGGCCGGGCAGATCGGAACGGATGCCGGTTATCAACGCGGCGGGGATCACGGCCCCGGCCTGAAGAATATAGGGCGATGCCGGCGGCGCGACGCGATCCGGCGCGACGGTCTGCCGGTCCACGGGTCCATTGAGGAAAGCCGCGTGCCGGTCCTGCGTCGCCGGCTGTCCGCCGAGGCCAAGCCCGGCAAGGCTTGGCATGGCCGTTCCGGTTTGCGCTCCCGTGCGCGGGCCGGACTGGAAAAAGACGTTGCTCAAGCGCGCGGCTTCTTCCTCGGCGCGGCGTCGTTCTTCCTCGGGATCGACGGCGGGCGTCGCCATGACGGGCGGCGCGACTGGTTGTCCCCGGTTCTGCGCGTCGAGGATCGGGCGACCCAAATCTCCGGGCAGCGCGGGGCCGAGCACCGGCCCCGTATAGTCGCGCGGCAGGCCAGACAAGCCGTCTGCCGTGGGCCGGTTCTCGGTCGAATAGAGTTCTTCGCCGCCCGGTCCAGCATCGCGGGTCTGTAGCGCGTAGATCAGCGCGCCGCCGATGCCGAGAAGCGCGATGGCTCCAACGCCTGCCAGCATCTTACGGGACAGGCGTGTGACGCGGGGCAGCTCGGCGCGCAGGCGCATGGGGGCGGCAGTATCGGCGATGGTGTTGTCGGTCATGAGGGGGAGCCTCCGGTCATGCTGGCGGGCTGCGCGTCTGCCGCCTGCGTCGGGTTGGCGCGGACGATCCTGACGACCTGCTGGCGGTTGCCGCTGCCAAGGCGCAGCTCGGCCGCGCCGAACAGGCGGTCCACGATCAGAACGTTTTGATGGATGCGGGAATTGACGATCTGCGGCTCGCCATCGGAGCCGAGCACGAAGATCGGCGGCATCTCGCCCTGCACGATCCCGGCCGGAAAGACGACATAGACGCGGCGTCCATCGTCGAAGACAGAAACCGGCCGCCATGGCGGGCTGTCGCCCTGCACCTGCAAGGCGTAGCGATAGTTCCGCGCGGCCTCGGCCGGTATGATCGGCATGGACGGAACGGTCTGGCGCTGGCCTGCCGGCGGCGCGGGATAGGCCCATGCCACGGCGGGCATGTAAAGCGTTTCCCGCGCGCGCAGCTCGATCATGTAGGTGCGTCGGTCGGTGGTGACGACAAGGTTGGTCGAAATGTCCGGCCGTGTCGGTTTTACGAGGATATGGACGCGGCGATTTGCACCCGAACCGGATTCCGTATCGCCGATGACCCAGCGGGCGGTGTCGCCGGCCGCGATCGGCCCTGCGCCGGTCAAGCTCTCGCCCGGCTCCAGCGCAATGGTCGTGATCTGCCCGACTGCGGCATAGACCTGATAGAGCGCCCCTTCGCTCCACGGGAATACCTGTATGGCGTTGTAGTAGCCTTCGCGGCGCGGTTCGACGCGGGCGGCGGCATTGGCGTTTTCGACACGGCCGGTCGGCGTGCCGGCGACGGTTCCGCCGCGCGCCACGGTCCATGCCGGAGGCACATGCAAAGGCCGGGGCGTCTCGTTGGTGACGGCCGCCTGCACGGTCGGCAGCGGCGGCACGCTGGCGTCATAGCTGAATTGCGGCGTCCGGTTGGTGGCGCAGCCTGCGAGCATGGTGACTGACAACAGCACGGCCGCGATTGCCGGGGTGCGGGCGATGGTCCTCATTGGCTCATCTCCCGCGACCAGTTGATGGCGTTGATGTAGATGCCGAACGGATTGGCCGCTATCGCTTCGCGCGAACGCGGGGTCTGGATCACGATGGTGAGGATCGCGGTCCATCGTTCAGTTCTGGCGAGCTGGCCGTTTTCGTAATGGCGCTCCGTCCAAGCGATGCGAAATGAGTTCGGCGAAGCCCGGAGCCGGCTGTTCACCTCCACCGCTACTTGCTGCCGGCCAATCCTCGTAAACGGATCATTGCTGCGTGCGTAGTCATTCAGGGCCGCCGCACCGCGATCTGTGGTGTAGTCATAGGCCCAATGCCAGAACTGGCTTACGATGACCGGATCAGAAGACAGGCTTCGGACCCATATGATGAAGTTCTCCAACTGCTTCCCGATCTGCTCGTCGGACAGCGTGTAGTTGGCGATGGCGGGGCCGGACACACGGACCTCGTGATTGCGATCCACCTCCACCACCCATGGCACGACGGTTCCCTGAGCGGATTGCCAAACAAGGGCAGCCGCAAACGCGGTCGAAACGAAGAGATTGCCGAAAGCCATATAGCGCCAGTTCTTTGCCTGCACGCGGGCCGAGCCGATACGCTCGTCCCATGCCTGAGCGGCCTTCTGATATGGTGTCTCGGGTTCGGGCGATTTGCCGTAGTGGGTTGCCGGTCGTTTGAAGATGCTCATGTGCGGTCACTTTCGGAAAGGTTGATGGAGGAACCGGAGCCGTGGCTGTCGCCGGAGCGCACCGCATGGGCTGCCATGGTGGTGCCGTGATTCATGGCCTGCGAGCGACGCATCCGCTGCGCCCATCCGGGCGGGCTGCCGGCTGGGCCGGATGCTGCTGCGGCAGGATCGGCGCTAGTGCCGCCGACGGTGCCTGCGGTGGAAGAACCGCCGGTCACGCCAAAGGCCGCGCGTGCGCCACCGGAAAAGCTTGATTTGACGGATTCGGTGGCTTTCGAGACGGCGCGCTTCAAGGGAGAGACGGCGGCGGAGCCTGCGGCGCGGGCAACACCGCCAAGGCCGGAAGCGACACCGGCCGCGCCAGACTGGCCGAGCGCGCCGACGCTATAGGCTGCGGTTGCCGCGCCCGCGGCTGTCGCGCCGCCGCGGACGGCCGCGGCCCCACCGGACAGGGCAGCAGCACCGCCCTTGGCCGCAAGCATAGCCCCGCCGCCAGCGGCGACACCTGCACCTGCGACCGCAAGCCCGGTTCCCACGGCCGCGCCCGCGCCGAGCTGCGGGCCGCCCGAGACGATGCCGTTGGCGATGCCGGGGCCGAAGATGCCGAGGCCGAGCAGCGACAGCGCGGCGAGCACAATCGCCATGGCGTCGTCGATGGTCGGGGTCGCCCCGCCGAAACCGGCCGTGAATTGCGAAAACAAGGTGCTGCCGATGCCGATGATGACGGCGAGCACCAGAACCTTAATGCCGGAGGACACCACGTTGCCCAAAACCTTCTCGGCCATGAAGGCGGTCTTGCCGAACAGGCCGAAGGGGATGAGGACAAACCCCGCTAAGGTGGTCAGCTTGAACTCGATCAGGGTGACGAAAAGCTGGATGGCGAGGATGAAGAACGCCAGCACCACCAGCGCCCACGCGAACAGCAGGCACGCGATCTGGATGAAGTTTTCAAAGAAGGCGATCCAGCCCATCAGGTCGGAAATCGAGTCGAGCAGCGGGCGGCCAGCGTCGAGGCCGGTCTGCGCGATACGGCCTGGCCGCATCAGATCGGTGACGGAAAAGCCGGTGCCCGACGCCATGAGGCCGAGGCCGGCGAAGCTCTCGAAGACGATTCGGGCGAGGTTATTCCAATTGCTAATGATGTAGGCGAAGACGCCCACGAACAGGGTCTTTTTGACCAGTCGCGCGATAATGTCGTCATCCGCGCCCCATGCCCAAAAGAGCGCGGCGAGCGTCACGTCGATGACGATCAGCGTCGTGGCGATGAAGGCGACCTCGCCGCCGAGCAGCCCAAAACCGCTGTCGATGTAGGAGGTGAAGACTCCGAGGAAATTGTCGATGACGCCCGTGTTGCCCATGGTCAGCGCGCCACGCGGCGGTCACGGCCGAGGAAGCGGTCGCGGGATTCAGCCCATGCGGCGAGGCAGCCGGCGTCATTCGCCGCCGCCTCGCCGAGCTGCTGGCAACGGCGCAGGGTTTCGCGCAACGGGTCGGCCGGGGGCTGGAAGGCCGGCGCAGGGGGTGGCGCGGAAGGTTCATCCTTCCGCGCCATGTCGATTGCGGTCACTGTCAAGGCAATCGCGATGAACACCACGGCCCCGAGCCGAGCCAGCATCTTGCCGTCCATGGTGAGCCTCCCGGTCAGTTGTTGCCGTTGAACATCTGCGCGTTGCCGGCCTGGTATCCGCTGCCCGGCGTCAGGAACCGTTCGCGCTGGATGCGGCCCTGCTCGGCGGCGGTCGCGCGCTCTGCCTCGGTGAGCGCGTCCGCCCGGCCATTGGCCGAGATGACCGCGATCAGGTCGGAAAGCTGCTGCGACTGGAGGGCGAGAAGCTGGTTGCCGGCCTGCGTCGCCTGCAATGCCCCGGTCGCGCCCTGACTCTGGCCGACAAGGGCCGCCATCTCGGCGCGGTTGCTGTCGATATTGCCGACCGCCCCTGCCTGAACACGCATCGCGTCCTGCAACCCGCCGACCGTGTTTTCCCACCGGCCGCGCGCATCGGCGACCAGTTGGGCGTCGGTCGCCGAAAGTGAGACATTGCCGTATTGGCTCTGGAACGCTTGGTCGATCTGGCCGACCTCGAACGCGAGATTTTGGGCCTGCCCGAGAAGCTGCTGCGTGCGCTGGACGTTCTGCTGGAGTTGCTGGAGCGAGCTATGCGGCAGGCTCGCAAGGTTGCGAGCCTGATTGATGAGCATCTGCGCCTCGTTCTGGAGGCTGGTGATCTGGTTATTGATCTGTTCGAGCGTGCGCGCTGCCGTGAGGACGTTCTGTGCATAGTTGCTCGGGTCATAGACGATGCGGCCGAAGCCGAATTGCGCATGGGCCGGGCTTGTCAGCATGGGCGAAAGCGCAACAGGAACGGCGAGCGCCAGCGCGAGGGCCGAGGCCCCGACGATCTTGGGATAGGTCATGGAAGAATCTCCTGTGTGGGGTGGTTATCGAGCCGGGCCGGCGCGGCCGATTCCGGCCGGTCGGCAAGATTGGTGAGGTTCGGGATCAGGTCGGCCGCCCAATCGACGCCGCGATGTCGCAGCCAGCCGGCAAGGAAACCGGCGCGGCCGTGTTCGACATGGATGCGCGCGATTTCCGTCTGGTCGGATTTCGCGGATGCGGCGCAGAGCGCGAGGCCGACTTCGGACAGGCCAAGCTCGAACAGGCGATTGCCCCTGCGGCTTTGGCAGTAATAATCCCGCTTGGGGGTAGCCCGTGCGAGGATTTCGATCTGCCGGTCATTGAGGCCGAAGCGGCGATATATCGCGGTGATCTGCGGTTCGATAGCGCGCTCGTTCGGCAACAAGAGCCGCGTCGGGCAGCTCTCGATGATGGCCGGCGCAATGTTGCTGCCGTCAATGTCGGACAGGCTTTGCGTGGCGAAGATGACGCTGGCATTTTTCTTGCGCAGCGTTTTCAGCCATTCGCGGAGCTGGCCGGCGAACCCCTCGTCGTCCAGCGCAAGCCAGCCCTCGTCGATGATGAGCAGCGTGGGCCGCCCGTCGAGCCGGTCGCCATTGACGGCAGCAACATTGCGC
>Ga0265293_10010260_pt1 | contig 13137 bp, 9 predicted proteins | sample Munlanlewell138R_FD_192505 | JGI IMG/M metagenome (GOLD analysis project Ga0265293, IMG submission 192505) | Leachate microbial communities from a municipal landfill in Southern Ontario, Canada - Leachate well 138R | ecosystem: Engineered > Solid waste > Landfill > Unclassified | place: Canada... | reverse complement strand
CAAATTTTTAATTAACCACAAAGGCCACAAAGAGCACAAAGAGGTTTTAAGGATTTAACCACAGAGAAACACAGAGAGCCACAGATTGTTTTTGCCGATTGGCAGACCATACGCTTCGAACCACTAAGCAACGAAAAAGGCGAAGAACACGAAGGATTTGAACCACAAAGGGCACGAAGATCACGAAGATCACAAAGAGGTTTTAAGGATTTAACCACAGAGAAACACAGAGAATCACAGAGATTTGCCTGGATGAGAGTGGTACATTATTGATTTCCAAGTTTTGTTGTATGTATTTTTAAAAGGATGAGTATCAGCATTCGTTACGGTAAACTCTACTCACTCGTTCACTTGTTCACTTGTTCACTTTCTCACTCCATCGAAGATGGCTGTATCTGCTTAATAATTTCGTAAATGGCGAGTGCAGTGGCAGTACCAACATTCAGAGAGTTTTTCCAGCCGAAGAGCGGGATCTGAATAATATGATCGACAAGAGTGAGGATATCAGCTTCGATGCCTAATGCCTCATTGCCAACAATGATGAGGTTTTTTTGTTGGAATTGGTGAGTGAAGAGAGAAACAGAAGGCTCAGCCGTTTCCAAAGCATAGCTGGTATATCCCTTATCTGAATAGGATGAGATAGTCGATTTGATGCAAGGTGTCTGTTCCCAAGCTATTTTATTGTGAGTGTGCATAGCAGTATTCATAACTTTGGGATGTGTAGGTAATGCCGTGTAACCAGAAAAGATGAGCTTTTCAATACCAAAACATTCCGCAGTACGAATAATAGCACCGACATTGAACGCAGATCGCAAATTGTGCAATATTAGAATAAGCGGATGTATAGTTTTGTGGCAGTGTGAGTCTTGTGTTTTGATATTGATGTTGGTATTTGCTTGCAAGAAATGGAAGTCTTTCTCTGCTTGAAACAGTTCTTTAAAGTGTTCAAAAGTGCTGTTTATCAGCGTTTCTTTGTTTGAGGCTATACCAATGTCAGATTCTAATTTTGCGTCTATAAATGGCGATATTTTGAGCAAGTCAAGAAAGTCTTGTTTTAAATTGGCAAAAGAGCTGGTGTCAGATTTTTCTATTTCTTTGAGAATTAAGAAGAGGTATTGTTTTTGCTTTTGCAGATCATATTTGGCAAAAACCTCTAAAGGCAGGTTGTTACGGTATTTCATTTAAAAATAATTGCCAATGACAGTGCATATCTTTTCTAAATAATCTTTGTCGATTGAGTCAAAAGGGTTGATCTCATGTGAATCAATATCGAGCTCTGCGGCAAATTGACCATCTTTATTAAAAATCGGCACGACAATTTCTGATTTTGTTTTGATTGAACATGCGAGATAATTGCCTTGCAGTGAGACATCTGGCACTATAAAGGTTTCATTTGTTTCGGCAGTTTGACCGCAAATACCTTTACCATAAGCTATTTTGACATGTTCTGTACTTTCGCCAACATAGGGTCCGAGATGCAGCGTCTTTGAGTCAGCATCGGCAATATAGAAGCCAGTCCAGTTGTAATATGGTACTTTTTTATCAAGCAAGTCGCAGATATTTTGCAAAGCTTTATTGAGATCTTTTTCTTTTAGCAAAATCTGCTCAGTTCTATCGAGCAGATAAGCAAATAACTCTTCTTTATCTTTGTCAATCGACGGTTCGAAATGCTCTTTTATCTCATCCCATTTATCAACAGCACGTCTGAGGTGTGGGATTACTATGGATCCTCCAACTAATAGAGCAATAGAGAACACTTCTTCGAGCTCGTCATCATTGATACCGGCTTTGCACAGCTCGATCATATGATAATTTATGCAGTCATCACAACGCAAAACCATGCTGGCAACTAAGCCTAACATTTCTTTGGTTTTCTTGTCCAAAGCACCGTCTTGATATGTGTTCCAGTCAAGATTGAAAAATCGTTTTATATTCTTTTTACCAAAATCTAAGGTCTTTTCTGTTAGTCTTTCACGTTCATTGATAAAGTCATTTAATTTGCTCATTTTGCCTCCCTTTAAATGAGTTTTAATTTTTGTATATCATGATTATCTGATTGTATTTTTTCTAAATGAATTGGCAAAAAAGACAGCATTTCCATTAATTCTTCCAAAATAGGTGCTTCTGTATAATAGTGTCCAGCATCTATGAGCGGAGTTTTGGAGTCTAAGATTTGATGATAAGTAAAATCACCGCTGATAAAGCAGTCAGCATTTGAGACAAAAGGCAAAAGCGATGAACCACTGCCTCCACAGATAGCAATTTTGCTGACTATTGTGTTTTCGTTTTTGCCAGCTGTCCAGAGTTTGACAAAAGGTGCATTAAGCTTTTCTTTTGTAAATTCAGAGAGTTCTCTTAGAGTCATTTTGTTTTCTAAATCGCCGAATAATCCTAATCCATAGTTTGGGGAATTTTGTTGTAATTTATTTATTGTGTATGTTGGTGTTTCGTATGGGTGGCAATTGTGGATAGCATTGATGATATTTTTTAGTTTTATTGAATCTGCAAAGAATTCGAGCTTTATTTCTTTTGCTTTTTCAATATTGTTTAGAGACCCAAAGAATGGTTTTGCATGGTCATGAGGCATGAATTGTGCATCGACGGAATGTTCTGATGAGCAATGTTGATAATCACCAAATACACCTCCACCATTGTTGAATACAGCCTTTTTCACAGCTTCAACATAATCAATAGGGATGAAGACTGATATGTGGAAGAAGTCGATATCAGTATTTTGATTGATAAAGTTGAGGTTTTTTAAATTGAGCTTTTTAGCTAAGGCAAAGTTTACTCCTTTTTTGACTAAGTCGAGATTTGTATGTGCAGCAAAGACAGAGACAGAGTGTTTGATTAGCTTGATGATATTTGGGTCATTAATCTTTTTAATAGGCTTGAAGATAAAGGGATGATGCGAAACAATCATATCAAAATTGTTTTCAATTGCATAGTCGATAATCTTTTCAGTAACGTCAAGCGTAACAAGCACGCGTCTAACTTGGTTTGATAGTTCACCAATAAGTAGCCCTGTGTTGTCCCATTGAAAGGAGAGTTCATTTGGTGCATATTGATTGATTAGATCGACAATTTCTTTAACTCTGATAGACATGGTTTTTCTCCTTCTTTTTTAGACTGTTTCGGGCATTGTATTTATCAGTTCTTTATTGTCGCAAAGCTTGCATTCGAATTGTATGGTAATGTGGTTAAAGTCGTATTTTTCATGTAAGACATTGTGTATTTTATTGTAAACAGGATTTAGATTTGAGACCATCTGGTCTTCAACTTCGATATGAGCCTCAAAGTGGAAAGTATTTTCGTTGATCATCCAAGTGTGGACGTGGTGGATATTTTTGACACTGTTAATTTTCAGCAAGTCTTTTTCAAGTTCATCCAGGCAAATATCAGGTGAGCCTTGCATCATGATATTGCTGGTGGTTCTAATAATTCCAATGCTTTCTTTAGCAATATAGATAGCGATGAGAGCTGTTACAAGAGGGTCAATCCAATATACACCCCATTTTATAATAGCTATACCTCCGAGAATAACACCTACAGAAGAGATAGTATCTCCCAAAACATGAAGGTATGCGGACTTGATATTCATATTGTGTTTTGAGCTTTTGTGTAGCATAAACATAGAAATAAGATTTGCGATCAAGCCAATGACAGCGACTATGAGCATTAGTTTGCCATCTATATGTTCAGGGTTTTTGAATCTTTTAATAGCTTCATAGATCAAGTATGCACTGATGATAATTAAGCTTGTGGAGTTTATGAATGCTGCGATAACTTCTGCTCTCTTATAGCCAAAAGTTCTTTTTCTGTCATTTCCTTTTTTTGATATTTTGTAGGCATAGTAGCTCAGTACAATTGAAACAGTATCGCTTAGATTGTGTACAGCATCTGAGACAAGAGCGAGACTGCCAGACATGAATCCACCGATGAATTCTGCAATTGTAATAATAAAATTCATTGCCGCAACAAAGCGGAAGCTTGCAGGGCTGATTTCTGTGGGGTCGATGTGATGGTGATGATGTGAATGTGAATGATTATGTTGACTGTGATTGTGACTCATTATTTATCCTTATTTTGTTTAATATTTCATATAGTTTAAGAATAATATAGCAGTATTTAGCAAAAAAGCTAAAAAAAACTTGATAAAATATTGAAATCTTATATATTGGCTCAAGTGAATAAATAAAAAGGAGTTGCGATGATAAGACATTTGATGATCATATGCTTGCTAACAGCTTTAGTCTTGAGTTCATGTTTTTGTCAGAAGACTAATCAGCTCGATAAGACAATGATTGATATAGATAATAAAATAGGAAATCAGCTTGGATATTTGAAAAGCTCTTTGACTCAAGTGACTTTATTGGCAGAGTCTATTTTTAGTAATGACTATGAGGTAGAAAGCGACACAAGTCTTTATGAATTATACGATAAGTCGATTTATAAGAAGGTGAATAATGGCAAGACTGCAATGTTTTCGACTGGTTATATAGCACCTAACCAAGAGATATTTAAACGCATTTATTTGACAGAGGGCTTGGAAAACATCTTTGTTAATTTTATTAATGTCAATCAGCAAGTAACACAAATATATTATAATGATAGGTTGTCGTTCAATAGGATTTATCCGTGGATAGACGTTTTATCACAATTTCCATACAATACAAATATTTGTGAATATCCGTTTTATTTTATGGCAGATGATCAGTATAATCCAGACCGTAGTGTGATAACTATAGATAATTTGTACATTGATCCTGCAGGGCGTGGCTGGGTGTTTTCAATTATCGCTCCAATCTATAATGGAGATACTTTAGAAGGGGTATTAGGTATTGATTTGCTCATTTCAGATTTGTTAGACAGGATTAAAGAGCTTGATAAACAATCATATTTTGTGATGCAAGAAAATGGGACAGTGATTGCAGCAAGTAAGGCTGTGAAAACTTTACTTGAAATCCCCAGTAAAAGTTCTGTCAAATATCTAAGTCCGACTCAAGGCGATACGTCTTTGAGCAATGAATTTAAGTTGTCGCACAGCAAAAATGTCAGTTTGAGACAGCTTTATGAAGACATCAAGCTTAAAAAACAGATAAATAAGATAAGAATAAATGACAGTGAATTTAGATTAGTCTATCGAACTTTAAAAGATATAAATTGGACAGTAGTTTTATTGCAAGGTATGAAATGAGTAATATGAAAAAGAACAAACGATATCTCTATGTATTGCTGTTTTCTTTTATTCTTTTAATAGTTAATATGGTGAGCATTTATAAGTTTCAAAGCAAACATATTTATGAAATAATGAAGATGCAGACAAGCCTATATATAAAACAGATAGAAAATGATCTAACAGCTTTGCAGGATGAGCTTGAGTATTTATCTGGCACCCAAGACTTGTGTGAGTTATTAGAAAAAGAGGAGATAAGTCAAAGTCTCTTTAGCAGATTGAAATTGTTTTTTGAAAAATATAGCCCAATGGTAGATAATTTAGAGATATTTGATAAGCAGGTAAGGCGTACATATACACGAGAAAAAGGCAATTATTATAGATTAAGTTCTCTTGAAAGACATACAAACTTTATACCTCAATTAAGGTTTCATAAAACAATTAAAAACGAGGACGATATAATAGAAATATTGTATCCAATTAAAAATGAGAATAATGAAATTCATGCTAATATAAGAATTAGTATTAATCTATCGGATTATCTAATTAGCCAGCTAAAACACTATAATCTTGGCGGTAATAGCTGGTGGTTTTTGATCAATAATAGAGGGCAGATTTTTGCAGTCTTTTTTAATAATAAGTTTATCTCGCCAAACGAAGTAAAAATAGTCAATCTAAGCACTATTAGTATGTCTTTAGACAAAGGTTTGAGTGGCTTTGTCGATCATAAAGCTATTATAAATAATAAAAGCTATAAACTACTGTCAGCTTATTCAATTTTTAGTGTATATGAAAGCAAATATGGGATTGTAAGCTCTCTTTTGAAGACAAGGATATTCCATATAATGCTCTTTAATATGGCAAGCTTTTTCTTCATTGTATTGATCTTGATGGCAGCGGTTTTTTATATTGTTGGAGTAAATAAGCTCAAGTCAAAAAAAGTATATGAAGAGATAAAAAAGATTGAAATAAGTGCAAGCTCTTTTATAGCTGAATTGCCAATAGCTGTTGTGGGCTTTAATAATCAGTATGAATTTGTTCAGATAAATGAAAAAGCCATAGAGCTGTTTTCTATAAGTGAACCTAAGGCGTTACTTGGGGAGAAACTAAGTGAGCTAAAAAAAGATTTATTGCCAATTGAACTCTTTAATAATAGAAATGTGGATAAAGAGCTTAGGATTGATTGCGAGATAAATAACGAAAAGAAATACTTATTGAGATATAATCATGAAGTCTTTTTCAATGATAAAGTAACAAAGCTCATGTGTTTTTTGGATATCAGCACACAAGAATTATTGAAACAGAATATCGACGAATCTAAAAAAGAAAGGGCACGCTTTTTATCAGTACTGTCTCATGAAATCAGAACTCCTTTGACTGGAATTATGGGTTTTACATCTTTGCTTTCAAAGCATGACTTGGGAGAAAAATTTGATGTATTTATTAAGAATATTATAGCTGCGTGTGAGCAAATATTGCAGGTTACACATAATACTATTGAATTAGCACAAATAGAAAATCAGAGCATGAAGATTTATGAGACTATTATTGATTTTGAGCATTTATTTAATGAATTGAAAAGTCAATATAAGCAGAGTCATAACTTGGATATAGAAGTCAATCTTGCTGCTCAAATAGTTCCTGTGCTTGGTGATTTAGCAAAAATCAGAATGATTTTGACCTCTTTGATAGACAATTCAATCAAGCTCAATAAAGATAGTAAGATTTGTATCAATGTGGATATTCAAGACGAAGATAAAGACAGTATACTTGCAGCATTTGTGATAACAGATACAAGTTTAGGCTTAATAGTAACAGAAGAAAAAGAACAATTAAAATCATTTAAGCAAGATGAATTAGGAATATTTGTCGAGCAAAAAGGTGTTGGATCTGGGTTAATAATAGCTTATAAATTAGCAGAGCTGCTATATTCCCAAATATATGTGAGATCAAATAATGGAGAAGGGACTGAGTTTTCATTTACTGTAAAGCTACAGAAAATACAAGAAAATTGATGAGTAAGAAAAAAGAAATTGAAAAGCTAAATTCACAGGCAGATCAGTTGCAGCAAGCGTTTAAATATCAAGAATCGATAAAACTTGCACAAGAAGCTGAGCAAAAGGCTGAGGAAATAGGTTATAAAAAAGCTGTTGCAGAAGCAAATCGAATAATGGGCACAGTCTATATGAATAAATCTGAGTATCAAAAAAGTGTGCATTACTTTACGAAAGCAATTGAGAATTATGATGAAGATGATAAAATGATGATGTTAAAAGCATATAGCAATCTTGGCATAGCTTACTATTTGTCAGGAAAGACAACACCAGCTTTGGAATATTTCTATTACTGTTTGGAGCAACCAGAATCGCATGATGATAAGGATTTTTTAGCAAAGCAATATGGAAATATTGGTAATGTTTATTCATCGGAAAACAATACAAAAAAAGCATATGAATATTTTAAAAAGTCATATGCTCTTTTTAAAAGTACAGGAAATGAGCAAGAAATAGCAAATCTGTTTAATATATTAGCATTTATGAAAACAAGAGAAAATGACGATGCAATGGCATTGGCTTATTTAAAAAAGTCGTATAAGTTGTTTGCAAAGCATAATAATAAGCGAGCCCTCTTGAGTGTTACAAATAATATTGCTAAGATGCTTTTACAATGCAATAAACATGATGATGCAATGGGATATTTGGAGACTCAGATTGAATTGGCAAAGAGCCTAAATATTCAGTCAATATTGTGTTTGGGCTATATTAATATTGCTGTGATTAAAGCAGAAAGAAAAGAGTTTGAACAAGCAAGCGAGATGTTTGATAAATCAGAAGAGCTGATAGAAGCATTGGATTGTGATAATTTACGGATGAGATTTTTTCCGATAAAGATTAGTTTTTTAGAAGCTCAGAAACAGTATAAAGAAGCATTGGAGCTGTTTCACAAATTAGATAGTATTAAGCAGAAGATATATGAAGATCGCCTTTCAGAGAAAATGAAAAGCATACAAACGAACCTTGAGATAAAAGAAAAAGAAGAAGAAACTGAGATTTATCGTGCTAAGAATATTGAGCTTGCCAATGCTTTTAAAGAAATTGATAAACAGAAAAAACAGCTAAGCGAAGCTAATATAAAATTGGAAGAGCTTAGTGACGCAAAGGACGCAATTATTGGGGTTGTTTCTCATGACTTAAAGAACTATGTGGGCTCGATTTACTCAATTAGTGACTTTATGACAAAGCAGGTAAATGATTCCAAAATGCAAAATTATTTACAAGCAGTCAAGCAATCCTCACAAAATGCATTGATTTTATTACAAGATCTACTTGAAATAAACTATATTGAATCGACTGACTTTAAACTTGATTTGAAGCAAGTAAATATTAGGGAATTATTTGAGAATAATTTTTATCCATTGGAGTTGTCCGCAAAGACAAAGGATATTAAGATCGAGCTCGATTTGGCAGATGATACAAATAATCTGATGATAGATAGTGTGCGTTTTTGGCAAGCTTTTAGCAATATTGTGTTTAATGCGATAAAATATAGCAAGCGTGGTGGAATAGTCCAGATAAAAGTTTATAAACAAGATGAAAAGTGTATTATCGAGATAATTGATAATGGAATTGGTATAAGCGAAAAGATGTTGCCTTTTGTGTTTGAAAAATTCACTATAGCAAAACGTCAGGGCACTGAGGGCGAATTGACTTTTGGTATGGGTTTATATACGTCTAAGGCATTGATAAATATGCATGGTGGCGAGATATCAGTTAAATCATCACCAAATACTGGTTCAGTCTTTGCTATAATAATACCATGTTTGTAAAAAGTCTAAAAACTCTGGTGCAGACTTTTTGATACAGCTGGTATCATCTATTTCAATCTCGGTGATGACTTGTTTTAAAATCAAAAATATCATTGCTAAGCGATGATCGTTGTGTGAAGAAAGCAAGACTTTTTGCTTAGTTAATGGGCGCGGATTAATTACTAATCTTTGTTGCTGATATTCGATATCAGCTCCAATCTTTTTGAGCTCATGAATCAGGTTATTTATGCGATCTGATTCTTTATAGCGTAAGACTTCAATATCTCTTATTATGGTAGGGCTTTTGCAAAATAGGGCGAGAGTGGCTAAATTCATTACTTGATCGGGCATATCACGCATTGACACGTCTATTCCATCTTGAAAATTGCCTGTAAAGGCAAGATAATCTTGATTGTTTTTATGTTTATAATGCCGCTGAAAACCAAGCTTGTCTAAGATGTTAATAAAAGCGAAATCTCCTTGCAATGGCTGATTTTTTGGGACTGGCACATAGAGTGCTTTTTTTAACAATATCCCCAAAAGCCAATATGAGGGAGAGGTCGAATAATCAGGCTCTGCAATCAATATTGGATCTGTGATGATAGGTTTGTTATTATCACATTTTATTATATTGTTAGAAAAGCTGCAAGACACGCCAAATTTACTTAGCAAATTAATAGTCATCATGATATATGGTAAAGATGCGAGAGGCTGATTTTGAGGGGAAAATGAGATTTCTAAGGGTGATTTGAAAAGCGAGGCAGATAGTAAAATAGAGCTGACAAACTGACTGCTAATATTTGCAGGAAGGCTGATATGACCACCTTTGATTGATTTGCCTCTGATAATCATTTTGTTATTGGGTAAAAGTTCGAATTCTGCACCAAGACTATTTAATGCCTCAACTAATGGCATAAATGGGCGGCTGTAAAGCTTTTCACCCAAGTTTAAATAAAACACACGACCCTCTTCTAAAGCAAGCCTGGTGATTAAAAATCTGAATACTGTGCCTGCTTCGTTGATTGTTATTGTGTGCTGTTCTGGCTGTTGATATTTGCAGATAATATCGGGTATAATCTTGTCTTTTTTTACAATTAATTGGTAAGATAAGCCCAAAGCTTTTAGGCAATCCAGCATTTCGATAACATCATTACAAGCTGAACCTGGTCTTATTTTAATTCTATTTTTGCTGATAGAATTGAGTATTAAAAGTCTATTGATAATGGACTTTGAGCCTGCAATATCGAGATAATTTGTTTTATCTTCTGGAAAACTCAAATGCATCGTAATCAAAGCCTACAGATAAGAAGAAGAATTTATATTTGTCTTCATCTATAGAGACAGCTAAGCGGATTGGAGTAATTATATTTTTGTAGCCAAAGATAAGCCCATATGCTTTTTTCGTGTGATCCATATCAAACCATTTGTCATATTCGCCCCAAGTGAGATAATTATATGCGAGATCGACAAAGTATTTGTCATTTTTATTGAGGCGCAGAAATATGTTTGCATTGCGATAAAAGGGGGTTTTGATTTCTTGAGGTTGTGCACCCAAAAAGCTATCAATTCCTCCTATATAAAAAGGGTCAACTTCAACAGGCGATGATTTGAAATATGTGCCATATTCGCCTTGTGCACATAGACTAATTGATTTTGATAGAGGGACATAAGTGTTGCTTCTGACCATCATCTTTTTGTATGTATATTGATTTATAGCACTTTTATCAGCGACATTCAATTTTGCAAACAACTTTTTTCCCGCAGTTGGAAATAGCATATCATTAATGTTTTCATGGTAAAACTTTATTCCGTAGCCACTGGAATAGACCGACTGTTTTTCGACTTCAGTTTCAGTAATATCTTTATAGATATTGATGCGATAATGATAAATAAAAGGCTCTAAAATATTATTGAAGTATGAGAAGGCACCGACACCCAAATTTGCACCATATTCTAAATATTTAAGACTCATTGTTTTGCTGTGGTTTTGATTGAACATCAGGATTTTATCCTCTTTTACATAAGGAAAAACTCTGTAATAAACTCCATAATGCTTGCCAAAGTTTTTTACATAGTCAATATCTAAAGCATACCTGCCTCCCATTTGTGCATTAATTAAGAGCTTTGAATTGTTTTGCAAAACATTATTAAATTCTAAGACGCCTCCAGCAATTAATCCATTATAATAATTATAAGTCATATTGGCACCAAGCCTTTTGCCTTCTTTTTCTTTAACAAATATTATCAACTCAAATCCATCATTATTTTCTTCTATTTGCGGATATATTTGATCAAAAAGATTACTTGCCCACGCTCTATGAAACGAGGCTATGACTTGTGATTTATGGTATTTTTGGTTTGGAATTATGTTTACATATTCTTTGATTTTGCTTGCATGAATATTATAATTATTTTTGACACTGATATGATTGAACTCTATTGAGTCAGGCAAGCAACTTTTTTTAAAAGTTGAATCTTTCGTATCTCTTTCTGTGTGAAATAGTTTTGCCAACGAGTCAAGCCTTGTTTTATATTGCAAAGCTTCAATTCGACCTGCTTCAATCAAGTCTTTTATATTATTGAAATCGCTAACAGAGAATGAGCCAACTTGTGGATTGATGACAATATCAGACATTTCTAAGGATTCTTCCATGCTTTTAGATATTCCAATATTAATCGTTTGATTGAGCACACTAAAGATATTCGACAAATTTTCGCCCTCGCTGAGAGCTGTGTTTGCTTTTAGCGAAATAATAAAATCTGCCCCCAAAGATTTGGCAGTTTCAACTGGTAGATTTTGTGAGATACCGCCATCGACAATCAATTCACCGTCCTTTTCAAAGGGCATAAAGATGCTTGGAACAGAGCTTGAAGCACGCATGGCATCGGCTAAAGGCATATTATTAAGCACAATCATTTTTCCTGTGGAGAGGTCTGTGGCTATACAGCGAAAAGGTATTTCAAGTTTGTCAAAATCATGAATATGGGCACTATTCCATGTCAGATTTATTAATTCTAAGTGCAGATTGTTGCCAGTAATAAAGCCTTGCGGTAAGCTTAATTTAAAATCTTCATTAATACTAAAATAGTGGCTTGCTGTCTGCTTCCATCTCTTTTCACTAACGTAATAGTCTTTTCTATCAACTTCATTCTGAAACAAGCTATTCCAGTCTATATTAAAAATAAAAGCCTCTATTTCATCAGTCGAATAGCCTATTGCGTATAAGCCTCCAATAATCGAGCCCATACTTGTGCCAACTATGTAGTCAATTGGGATGCCAGATTCTTCGATTACTTTGAGCATGCCAAGATGAGCCATGCCTTTTGCACCTCCGCCGCTCAAAACTAAACCGATTTTAGGACTTGCAAACAAGTGCAAGATTATTATTAATAAGATTGTTAATACGATTGTTCTTTTCATTTTCGCCTCTTTAATTCATGTAGTAAAAAATACTAAATTAGTCAAGAGCTTTTTGAGACTATCGTCAATTATTGTATATTTGTGATTAAACTCATATTTAAGGGGTATCCAAAAAGAGCGGGCTTATGCCCGCTCTAATTTATAATCTCAAGACAAATTACTTCATCAGGAGCATTTTTTGTGTTGCAGAGAACTTAGGTGTTGTCATTCTGTAGAAGTAAACGCCTGAACTAACGTTCTTACCGTTATCATCATGTCCGTTCCAAACAACACTGTGATTACCAGCAGTCATCACATCATTAACAAGTGTGCGAACCTTTTGACCCTTGATATTATAAATCTCAAGTTTCACAGGTGCAGTCTCTTTAACACTGTAAGCGATTGTAGTAGTTGGGTTGAATGGGTTAGGATAGTTTTTGCTAAGTTTAGTTGCAAATACAGGTTCGATATCTGTGCTCACTGCTGTTTCTACAGAGATGTCATCAAGTTTCATCATGAAGATATCAGTTACATCGTGGTGACGGAATGCGATATAAATGTCTTGACCAGCATATGGTAATTGAACTGTCTTTTCTTGCCATGTGCTTGCGATAATCATTTCATTAAATACAGGGTTGAATGATGCAAGGTCAGTATTTGTTGTTGAAACCATCACAGAGTAAACTTCTGTTGGCCAGTTTGGATCTTGTGGTGCAACCCAGAATTTGAGTGTTCCAACATGATCGTCAGGGAATG
>Ga0265293_10010257_pt1 | contig 13138 bp, 10 predicted proteins | sample Munlanlewell138R_FD_192505 | JGI IMG/M metagenome (GOLD analysis project Ga0265293, IMG submission 192505) | Leachate microbial communities from a municipal landfill in Southern Ontario, Canada - Leachate well 138R | ecosystem: Engineered > Solid waste > Landfill > Unclassified | place: Canada... | reverse complement strand
AATGATGTAATTAGTATTAATATGTTTGATTTTGAGGTAGTGAATCCAGGGAAAAATGAAGAGGGGTTGATGGATGAAAATAAAAATGCAGTGGCAGGGATTTTGGATTATAAGGGAGAGGGAAAATGGTCAATTTTTTTAAGTGGAGATATCGAAAAAGAGACGGAACAAAAATTAGTGTGGAGAGAAATTTTAAAGGGTCAAGTTGACGTTTTGAAAGTGAGCCACCATGGATCAGAGACGGCAACAAGTGAAGAATTGTTAGATTTTTTAAAACCCAAAATAGCAGTTATAAGTGTGGGGAAAGATAATCGATTTGGACATCCAAGAGGTGAGGTATTGGAGAGATTAAGTTTGAGAAATATAGAGGTTAAAAGAACAGATATGGAAGGAGAGGTGGTTTTTAAATTAAATTAATTTATTTTTGTTTGCTGGTATGTGGCAGCAGAAATTTCTTGAATAGTTTTAGTGAGTCGATTGAAATCACTCCCTTTAGTCATGATACAGAGAAGATATGGTTTTTGGGGAGAGTAAATAATACCGCAGTCATGAAGCTGTTTTTGAGCACTATTATTAAAAGATCTTTCACCATATTTATGAGCAATAGTTATATCTTTTGGAATATTTTTTGGGTTTACATTAGGGAAGATATTGTCTTTAATTTTAACTTCAATATCAGCTTTAAATGTATTAAGGTATGAATAGATAAAGGGTTTAGTTGAGATTAAGGGAGTCGTTAATATATTGGAATGTTTCTTGGGACATTTTTTTGATACTAAGGATGGCTTTATTCAAATCATTACTTCTGGTCATAATACAAAGAAGGTATGGTTTTTTGGGGAGGTAGATGATTCCACAATCGTGAAATTGAACCTCACCGGTAACTAGAAATTTTCTTTCCCCAAATTTGTGAGCAACTTTAATATTTTTAGGAACACCAGCTACTAAAGCTTTTTGATATTCAACTTGGGAAAGTAAGGAAAGGGCTTTTTCAGACATATCTTGATTAAGGTATGAAGCATTAAAGAGGGTTCTAAAGAAAGAAGCATAATCTTTAACAGTGATGATATCACCGTTGGAATTTTCTAAAATTTTAGAAATGTCGATATCTAAATCCTTATAAACTTGGAGAATTTCATTATTTTCGATATTTTTAAATAGGTTATTGTAAGAATCATTGTCAGAATAGATGATCATTCTCTTAAGAAGATCTTCAACAGTATACTCTTGGTTTGAGAGAAGAGTTTCTGATGGTTTAATGTTTTGGATGGAAACACCATCCTCTTGATTTTCAGGATTGATTATCTTTTGACTTAAAAGGGAAGAATCTCTTTGGGCTTTTTTAAGGTAGGTAATAAGGAGGGGAACTTTAGCAAGACTAGCGGGAGAAAAATATTCTTTTTCATTGATTCCAAACCAAGGTCCATTATTTAGATCACGAAAGTAAACAGAGGCAAATGTTATATTATTACTATTAATTTCTTGATTAATAATATGATTGATGGAATTTTTGAGAGGATAAAGGGTTATATTGTCACTGTTGGAATTACATTCTAGAAGAGGACTAATAAATTGATAGTTAAATGATTCATGAACTTCTTTTGAAAAATTATCTTGAGGTTGACTATTGGCTAAAATAAATTTACCGATAAAAACCCCGATTAATAGGGGGATAATAAGAAAAATAATTTTTAATGGAATATTTTTCACTGTATAAAGATATTATCATGGAATTCAATTTTTGTAGTAAAATACCGTATGGATTTTAAATTAATTGAAAATAAATGGCAAAAATATTGGGAGGAACATGGTGAAATAAGTCGGGCAGAGGACAAAAGTGATAAGAAAAAGAAATATATATTAGTAGAATTTCCATACCCTTCGGGGAGTGGTCTTCATATTGGTCATGCTTTTAGTTTTACTGGTGGTGATGTCTATGCTCGCTTTAAACGAATGCAAGGTTTTAATGTTTGTTTTCCTATGGGTTGGGATGCTTTTGGATTACCAACAGAGAATTATGCTATTAAAATGAAACGTAAACCTCAAGAGATAACTAAAGAAAATACAGATATGTTTAGAAACCAAATGAAGAGGTTGGCTTATTCGTTTGATTGGAGCCGGGAAGTTAATACAACAGATCCAAAATACTATAAATGGACTCAATGGATTTTTATTCAATTATTTAAAAAAGGTTTAGCTTATAAAAAAGAAATGCCAATTAATTGGTGTCCATCTTGTAAGATTGGGTTAGCTAATGAGGAAGTAGTTGATGCTAAGTGTGAGAGATGTGGAGCTGAAGTTTCTAGAAGAAATATATCCCAATGGGTAGTTAAAATAACAGAATATGCTGATAAATTAATTGAAGGACTTAAAGAAACTGATTTTATTGATAAGGTAAAACAAGCTCAGATAAATTGGATAGGAAAGAGTGAGGGAGCCAGGATAAGATTTATGATTAAAGATTTAAGATTTAAGAATAAAACAGAAAACTATTTAGAGGTGTTTACAACTAGACCAGATACTCTTTTTGGAGCAACTTTTATGGTGATTGCTCCGGAGCATGAATTGTCGATAGAATTGGCAAAAAATGATGAAGAAATTAAAAATTACATAGCTGAAAGTCGTAAAAAATCAGATTTAGAAAGAACGGAACTTTCCAAAGATAAAACAGGAGTGTTCTCAAAATTATATGCGATCAATCCAGTGAATGAAAAAGAGATTCCTATTTGGATAAGTGATTTCGTTTTGTCTTCATATGGAACTGGGGCAATTATGTCAGTTCCGGCTCATGATGAGAGAGATTTTGCTTTTGCTAAAAAGTTTGGGTTAGAAATTATTCCAGTAGTAAAACCAAAGGAAGATCATGATTTTGAAAATCAGGCTTATACTGATGTTGATAATGGAACAATTATCAATTCACCTCCTATAAATGGAATGATGCCAGCAGAAGCTTTTGGAAAGATGATTAAATGGTTAGAAGAAAAGAAGATAGGGGAAGCAACTGCTTCTTATCATTTGAGAGATTGGATATTTTCCAGACAACATTATTGGGGTGAACCAATACCAATGATTAATTGTAAAAAATGTGGTTGGGTACCGGTACCAGATGATCAATTACCAATAGTGTTACCAGAAGTTGAAGCTTATGAACCAACTGATGATGGTAAAAGTCCATTGTCAAAGATTGATAGTTTTGTAAAAACTAAATGTCCAGTATGCGGAGAAGATGCAGAAAGGGAAACTGATACAATGCCAAATTGGGCAGGTAGTGATTGGTACTTTTTGAGATATATTGATCCATATAATGATACAGAAATAGCTAGTAGTGAATTAATGAAATATTGGGGTCCAGTAGATATTTATATTGGTGGAGATGAACATAATGTGCTGCATTTACTATATTCTCGCTTTATTTATAAGTTTTTGTGGGATGAAGGGGTAGTCCCAAAAGAAATTCCTGAACCATATTACAAAAGAATATCTCATGGGGTGATTTTAGGTCCGGACAACCAAAGAATGAGTAAGTCGAGAGGTAATGTGATTGTGCCGGAACAGGTATCTGATATTTATGGAGTTGATGTAATTAGGATGTATTTGATGTTTATGGGTCCATTTGATTCAACTATGGCATGGAATGAAAATACAGTCTCTGGAGTTAGAAGATTCTTGGAAAGATTCGAAAAATTTATTAATTCTCAAATTAATAAAAAGACTGATAGCAGTGATAAAGTTAAGGTGATAATTAATAAAACAATTAAGGGAGTGACTGAGGATTTAGAAGCTTTTAAGTACAATACAGCGATTGCTAAGATGATGGAAGCCTTAAACTCTTTATCGATTGATAATAAGATTGGTTTATTAGAGATTAAGACTTTGATTAAGCTAATAGCTCCATTAGCACCATATACAGCTGAAGAATTATGGAGTCAGGTTAAAGAGGATGGGGATAGTGAGTCAGTTCACATGTCAGTTTGGCCAGTAGTTGATAAAAAATATTTAATTGAAGAGGAAACTATAGTGATGGTGGCAATTAATGGAAAGGTAAGAAGTCAATTAAAGATAAAGACAAGTGAAGTTGATAATAAGGAACTAGTTTTAGATTTAGCTAAAAAAGATAAAGATATTTTTAAGTGGATAGAAGGTAGTGATATAGTTAAAGAGATATATATACCTAGTAAAATGGTGAATTTGGTAGTAAAAATATAGTTAAAGATACGGTTAGTAAAAGTAGTTCAATAGAATATTGCAAAGTGTATCAAGCAGAAAATGTTTTTGACTGCTAATGGTAATTAATTTACTTGAAAGATCGAAAGAAAGATAAAAATTAAAAAATAAATAAAAAATGCTTAAATTTAATGATTTTAAATTAGAAAATGGGGTTAGGGGAATAGTAATTCCAGTCCCAGGGCTTAATTCAGTAACGGTAGAAGTATTTTTAAAAATAGGATCCAAGTATGAATTTAGTGGTGAGTTTGGAATGAGTCATTTTTTGGAGCATATGGCTTTTAAGGGGACTGAAAAAAGACCGACAGCTAGTTTGATTAATAAGGAAATTGATAGTAAAGGGGCGGCCTACAATGCTGGAACTGGTCATGAAATGACTTCATATCATATTACAACTATTAAAGAGAACACAGCTTGGGCAATAGAAATGTTGTCTGATATTTTATTTAACTCTATTTATGATGAAAAGGAAGTTTTAAAAGAGAGAGGAGTGATAATGGAAGAAATTAGAATGTATCAAGACAACCCAATGATAGGATTGTCATCAATATTGACTAAATTTTTATATGGTAAGTCTAAAATAGGGTGTTGGGATATTGCTGGAGATATAAGTGATATTGAGAAAGTAGATAGATTGAAGGTAGTTAACTTTAGGAATAAGTTTATAGATCCTAGGAATATGGTAGTGGTGGTAGTGGGAAACGTTGATCCTAGGGCTCAAGATGAAGTAAAAAAATGTTTTGAAAAATTTTCTAATATAAAGACTAAAGAATTACCTAAAATAGAGATTGTCATTAATAATGAAGATAAGATGCGGGTTAATAAAAAAGTAGAGCAGGGTCATTTTGCAATGGCAGTTTCAGGAATATCGTGGATGGATAAAAGAAAATATGAATTTAAATTATTAGATCTTATCTTAAATGGAAACACCTCATCTAGGCTTTGGCAAAAGATTAGAGAAGATAAGGCTTTAGCTTATTATATTCATTCAGTTAGTGAAAGTTTTGAAGAAACTGGATTTTGGGGAGTTCAATCAGGGGTGACATTAAATAAAATTGATGAAGCAATGACAATAGTTAAGAGGGAAATAGAAACTATAACAGATACTTTAAAAGAGGAAGAATTAAATCGAGCCAAAGACTATTTAATAGGTAAAACAAAATTAGCTATGGATAAAACTAGTTTTATAAGTGCTTTTGTGGGACAGAAAATGCTTTTAGAAAATAAGATAGAAATGATAGACTTTGAAATTGATAGATATAAGAAGATTGATTTAAAAAGCCTTAAAAGGCTATCAGGAGAGATTTTTAGAGAGGGGAAGGTAAAAGAAGTGGTTATTAGTAATAAATAAGTATTTTTAGGTTTAGATGTTATGACAAGGCCTTGTAATGACAATTAAGGTCATTTTAGCAATTAAAAATTTTTCTGCTAAAGAAATTCGGAAATTAATTTTATTGATAAATAGTGGGTAAAGTATGGTTTTGTCTTTTCAATTTAAGGAAGTTTAAAAAGTCTAGTTTGGTTAAAAAAGAATGGTTTTAAATCTGGTTTTTGAGCTTGATTGATATATTTTTTAGGGTCTGTTTTGGGTCATGATTTACTAGTGAAAATTTTAAAGAGGTAACAAAAAAATAGGGGACTAAAATAAACTATTGTTGTTAGATGCGGTAATTAATAGTTAATTAAGTCTTAAATGATATATTTAGGTAGGTTTTTTACGGAATATTAAATTCGGAGAATAATTAATTAAATTTTTACTAGCTTTAATTAAATAAAAGTGCGGTTAATGGTTTAAAACTGCGGTAAACTGATATTTTTTAGGTTTAAAATATGCGGTTAATGACTTTATAAAGAGAAGAATAGAGAGTAAATTTGGAATAAGAGAAGGGTTTTGAGTATTTAGAGAAATATTGGAGTGGTTTTAGTTTTAAGTATCCCCAGAAGGAATTGAACCTTCATTTGCCACTTAGGAGGTGGCCGTTCTATCCGTTGAACTATAGGGATGTGTGTCGGGAATACAGGATTTGAACCTGCAACCTCAGCGTCCCGAACGCTGCGCGCTAGCCAATTGCGCTAATTCCCGCTTTATATTAAGGTTACGGTAGGCAAATTAATTTGTCTTAGGCACAATATTATAACTTAATTATTAATAAAGGGTATTATGATTGGATTTTATGATGCTAAAGATTTTATTTTGTATATATTTGATCTATTTTTGAGAAATTAAAATAGCAGAAAATGGTTTTAATTGCTGATAGGTTTTAGATAAATTTATTACCTTGACTAAGGGATAAAAAATCTTTAAACTGATTTTAAGATGACAAATCATGATAAAAATATGAGAACTCTAATAGTATCTTTTGTAATACTTATTTTAGCTTTGGTGCCACTAAGATTTGCTGAAGTAAAAAATAATGTTATTGAATCGCAAACACAGGTGTTAGGAGATGAGATTGTTGTAGAAAGTGAAGGGGTAATTGAAGAAAGTATTATTGAAGTTTATGAAAGTGAAGATGAGATAGTAGTTAATGAAGAAGTGGTGTTACCAAATGCAGAAATAGAAGAAATTAATTTATCTCAAGACGAAGAATAAATAAATATAAAGTTTTTATCTAATAGAGATAGTGTAGAGGTTCTCTGGTGCACCTTGATAAGGGGAGATAAGAATCATTATCTTACTACCATCAATCACAGGAAAGACGTTTTTAGGATCAAAATTACCAACATAGAGGGTTTGTTGATTAGTACCATCGTAATCAGCAACTTTGATGTTTTGTTGATTACTAAAGAGAATGTTATCAGAGCTAACTAACCAACTAGGATTGATAATATCTTCTTTGGAACCAATTAAGAAATTTGTATCGTCTTTTAAATCATAAACATAATAATTACCTTGTTTAACATCACGAGATTGGGTTTGAGTGCTTTGAGCTGGTGGAGGAGTGATGATTTCATTAACTAAATTGCCATCTTTTTGGGCTAAGTAAAGAATCTTATCTTCACTGGCAGAGACTTGGATATCTTGGGCTGAATCGGTAGAGATTAATGATTGTAATTCAGTTGGGATTTTAACCATTTTGGTAGTGATAAGTTGGTCAAGTTGATTTTTCCAATCATTTCTAATGGTATCTAAGGTAGGGGTAACATCGTAGAGATTTTTAGGATTAATAGCGGTATCAAGGGAGAGTAGATAAGAAGTATCAGCAGTAGAATTAGTAGCTAAAATTTGCCTTGAATTAGGTGAAAATTCGAAACTAAAATCAGACCAATTAATATTAGCTAAATTTTGACTGAGTTGGCGAGGAGTATTACGATTAAGACTTAAAGGAAAACTATTATTAGACTCAATGATAAAAAGACCATTATCGATTGAAGCTGAAGCTGAAGCGATAGCATAGACAACTTTAGTCCCATCTTGACTAATAGCAGGATGGATAGCTCCGGTATAGGTAATTGGTTTTAAGTCGGAAACTGATCTAAAAAGATTAGCATCAGTTTGAAAGACGGTTTCTTTTTTTATCTTAATAGTCTTTTGCCAGGGAAGAAAGCCATCTTTAACTATTTTGACAGTATAGGTGTCAGGGGAGAGATTAAGAGTATTGTCAGTAGCAGTAACTAGTCTATCATTTAAATAAACGAGAGCACCTTTAGGTTCAGAAGTAGCTGATAAGATACCAGTAGCAGTTAAAAGAGGGCCACTTTTAAGGCTAAATTTATAGCCACGGGCAACAAGAGAGATAATAAAGGTAAGACAGACAATAGAGATAGAAACGATTAAGATAAGAAGAACACTTTTTTTATTAGGATTTTGACTCATAGGGATATTATATCTCAAAAGGGGAAAATTAGGATAGAATTAAGATATGAAATTGTTTAAAAAATTAGCAATAGACTTGGGAACAGCTAATTCTTTGGTTTGGGAGGCAGGAAAAGGGATTGTTTTGAATGAACCAACAGTGGTAGCAGTAGGAATTGAAGATAGAAAGGTATTAGCGGTTGGAAGTGAGGCTAAGAGAATGTTGGGAAAAACTCCAGAATATATTGAAGTGATTAGGCCATTAGAAGATGGAGTAATTGCTGATTATGAGGTAACTGAGGCAATGTTGAAGTATTTTTTGCGTAAAGTTATGGGAAATAATTGGTTTTTTGGACCAGAAGTGATGATTTGTGTACCAGCGGGAATAACTCAAGTAGAACAAAGAGCGGTAGTGGATGCGGCATTATCAGCAGGAGCAAGGAAGGCTTATCTTATCGATGAACCATTGGCAGCAGCTATTGGGGCTAAAATACCAGTATCTGAAGCTTTTGGGAATATGATTGTAGATATAGGTGGGGGAGCAGCTGAGGCAGCGATTATAGCTTTAGGAGGGGTAGTAGTTCATAGAACAGTTAAGATTGGAGGGAATAAATTAGACCGGGCGATTATGGATTACTTAAAAAAGAAATATAATTTAATCATTGGAGAACAAACAGCAGAAAACATTAAAATTAAGTTAGGAAGTGCAATAAAACCAAAAAAGGTGGAAACAATGGAAATAAATGGAAGAGATTCGGTTTATGGTTTACCTAAAAATTTGGTTATAAATAATGATGAAATTTATGAATCATTAAGACCAGTGTTGGAATCAATAATTATGGTGATTAGAGATACTTTAGAGATAACTCCACCAGAGTTGGTGGCCGATATTATGGAGAGAGGAATCGTTTTGAGTGGAGGGACGGTCCAGTTAAAAAACTTTAATACATTAGTAACAAGGGAAATTGGAGTGTCGGCCCATGTGGCATTAGAAGCTCAATTTTGTGTGATTAAGGGGACGGGGATGGCAGTAGAAAATTTGGAAGTTTACCGCCGAGCTTTTAGGTGATCTATTTGGAAATTGGTATCTTGTAATATATTTTTTGGTAAATTTTTTTTCAATTTTTGATTTGTGTTTTATATCAGTATAAGTGTAATTTTGATTTTATTGTTGTATTTTTATTAAATTAGAGTTAATTACCTATTTATACAATAAATTTGTGAGTAAAGTTATTGTTCAATATGATTAAAAAAGGAAGAAATGTGTTTAGAGTTTAAATATCTTATAATTATTGGGGGTGGAGAGGGGTGATATAGTTAGGTTTAAAAACACATTTTTTATAAATATAGGACGTGTTTTGGTTATTTTTTTGTCATTTTTTTACTATTTTTTAATGTTAAAATTGGTCAATGAAAAAAAAGGGAGAGAAAAAACAGGTTCAGAGTGAGAAAATGAGTAAAAAAGACAATGGGTCTGGAGATACTTTTGATGGTAATTTGTGGCAAATATTTGATATTTCTCTTTTTGGCAGAGATATTAATCAAGTGCTAAACATTATAGGTAGTAATTTAGAGCTAGGCACGAAAAAATACTGGGTAGCAACAGTTAACCCCGAATTTGTGATGGAAGCAACAAAAGATGATAAATTTGGTCAAATTTTGAAGAAAACCAGTTTAAATGTGATGGATGGAATTGGTTTGGTATGGGCTAGAGAAGTGTTAAAACAAAAAAATGGATTTAAAAAAATTGGGGTAGGAATTGGAACAGGGATAAAAATCTTACAAGGTAAGAAGAGAGATTGGGTGGCAACTGGTGCTGATTTAATGTTGAATTTAGGTCAAATGGTGGCTAATAATAATTTAAAGATATTCTTTTTGGGAGGATTTGGCAATCGGGCTGAAAGATCGGCTAATTTCTTTAAGAAAAAATTTATTCTTAAAGATAATCAAATAGCTTGGTCTGAAGGTGGACCTAATGTAGAGAATGGAGAAGTGGTTAGGCAAATAAATAAATTTAAGCCTGATGTTTTGTTGGTGGCTTATGGAATGAAGAAGCAAGAGTTTTGGATTGATAGAAATTTGAAGGATTTGGATGTAGGGATAGTGATGGGAGTGGGAAGAAGTTTTGATTACTATAGTGGTGAACTTAAAAGAGCATCTAAAAAATGGCAAAAGATGGGGTTGGAATGGTTGTATTCATTGGCTAAAGACCCAAAAAGGTTTAAGAGACAGTTGGCTTTACCAAAGTTTATGTGGAAAGTATTGGTAAATTAAAATTCTCCCAACAATTTAATCTCAAGTTCAAACTGGAAGCCTAGTTCTTCTTGAGCTCTAGATTGGATTAATTGGATTAGATTAAAATAATCAGTGGCAGTGGCTTTCCCATTATTGACAATAAAGTTAGCATGAAGGGGACTGATTTGAGCATCACCAATAGAATAACCTTTAAGATTTAATTGTTGATCGATAATCATGCCGGTTGGGTCTTTGTCTTTAATGTTTTTAAAAACACTCCCAAGTGAATTCATTGATTGAATAGTTGATTTTTTTTGGATAATTTCTTTAACTTGGTCTTTAGCTAGAGTAGAATCGCCAGGAGTTAGGTTTAAAGTGGCAGAGATAATAAAATCGTTATATTTTTCAACTGAAGTGACAAATTTAGAAAAATGAGTTTTATTAACTCCATGGATATCACCGGCAATAGCCCCACCAATAGTGGAAGGGATATAGGCGAATTCCTCTAATCCTAAAAGATTATTATCAAGGGTGAAATTAATAAGTTGAGAAAGCTGAACTCCCGAATCAACTTTTATTTGATTATTAGGTAAAATTTCAATGATATTAGAATCATTTTTGATAACAATACCACGAATACCAGAATCGGAAATTAAAACATTGGAACCATTGCCTAGAATAGTAATTGGTTGATTGGGGAGAGATTTTAGAATTTCAATCAAGTCTTTTGAATTAGTGGTGTGAATGAAGATATCAGCAGGACCACCGATTTTGACGGTGGTATAGGGAGCTAGAGAATGGTTTTGAAAAATTTCTAGGTTAGGAAATTTATTTTTAAGATCAGAATAGATTTTTTCTATATCCATAAAGGGATTATATGGTTTTTTAAAAGTAAAGTCTATTTTAAAGCTAAAAAATATCTTATAAAATATATTGTTTGAGATAGTAAAAAAATATGGGGTGTTGGTGTGGAAAAGTGGAGAAAATAGGGAGTGGCCTATAGTTTAAATAGTTAAAAATTAGCTTTATTTATTAAATTTTTGCTATGATTAATTATGATACTAGGAATAGATCCAGGTTTGGCCAATATTGGTTGGGCAGTATTAAGGGATGAAAAAACTTTAATTAAATGTGGTTGTTTAACAACTAAGGTAAGTGATACTAATGCGAAAAGGTTGGGTAAAATTTATGAAGAATTAGAAAAGATAATAAAGGAATTTAAAATTGAAAAGATTGCTTTTGAAACTTTGTTTTTTGCTAAAAATGTTAAGTCAGCCATGAGAGTAGCCGAAGTAATTGGAGTGATAAAGATTTGTGGAGAGAAAAATAAATTAGAAGTGTTTGGGTATACTCCATTACAAATAAAAATGGCTTTAGTGGGTTATGGTAGAGCAGAAAAAGAACAGGTAGAAACAATGGTGAGAAGTATTTTAAATTTGGAGAAGGGAATTAGTCCAAGTCATGCATCTGATGCAGTAGCAACAGCACTAACTCATGTTTTTACTAATCAAGAATTGTGTGCTTAGATGATCTATTTTGTTGGTATTTAGATATAGGTAAATTAGAGATATTTATAGTTTTGGGTTTTGTTTGGGATAGTGTAAAATGAGTTTATGATTTCAAGTTTAAAAGGAAAAATTGAAAAAGTATGGGGAGGTAATTTAGAGATAGAAGTTAATGGGGTTAGTTACTTAGTCTTTGCTCCATCTTTGGTAAAAAAATTAACTGACAAAATTGGAAGTGAGATTAAAATCTATACTTTTATGTCAGTATCGGAAAATGATATTTCTTTATTTGGGTTTGAAAATTGGGATGAGGTAAATATTTTTAAAATGTTAATTTCAGTGTCTGGAGTAGGGCCTAAAACTGGAGCTCAGATATTAGCGGATACAAAGTCAGAATTAGTAATAAAGGCAATTGGAGATGCTAATGTAGAATTCTTTCAAAAAATAAAAGGGATTGGTAAAAAGACAGCCCAAAGAATTATTATTGATCTTAAATCAAAGATTGGGGGATTAGGAGAATTAGATTTGACCTCAGACAAAGAAAAAGGTCAGGATGAGTTATGGATGAGTTTAAAGCAATTAGGTTTTGATAAAAAAGAAGTTGAGAAAGTAACTAAAAAATTACCAAATAGTTTAATAACAATAGAAGAAAGATTAAGTTGGTGTTTAAATAATATTTAAAATGAAACAAGATAAAAAAATAGGAGAAGAAAACAATCAAGCTTTAGATCCAAGAGTAGAAATGGAAGATAAGATTATTGAAAAGAAGTTGAGACCTCAAAAATTAAATGAATTTATTGGTCAAGAAAAATTAAAAGAACAATTAAATATTTTTTTAAAGGCAGCAACGTCTAGAAATGAAACTCTTGACCATATTTTGTTTTATGGTCCACCAGGGTTAGGAAAAACAACTCTAGCTTGTTTAATGACGCGAGAAATGGGGGGAAATATTAAGATGACTTCTGGGGTAGCTTTGAGTCGAGCTGGAGATTTGGCTTCGATTTTGACTGGTCTTAAAAAGGGTGATTTTTTGTTTATTGATGAAATCCATAGATTAAATAAATTAGTGGAAGAAATGCTTTATGCGGCGATGGAAGATTTTGCTTTGGATATTGTGTTGGGTAAAGGGCCATCGGCCAAGACGGTTAGACTTAATTTACAAAAATTTACTTTAGTGGGAGCGACTACTAGAATTGGTTTGATAAGTGGTCCAATGAGAGATAGATTTGGTTATATTCAACAATTAGATTTTTATGAGGATCAAGACTTGGCAGAAATAGTAGAAAGAACAGCTGAGGTTTTTGGAGTTAAGATTGAAAAAAAAGCGGCTATTGAAATTGGTAAAAGAGCAAGAGGGACACCACGAATTGCTAATAGA
>Ga0265293_10010256_pt1 | contig 13139 bp, 13 predicted proteins | sample Munlanlewell138R_FD_192505 | JGI IMG/M metagenome (GOLD analysis project Ga0265293, IMG submission 192505) | Leachate microbial communities from a municipal landfill in Southern Ontario, Canada - Leachate well 138R | ecosystem: Engineered > Solid waste > Landfill > Unclassified | place: Canada... | reverse complement strand
AGCTGGGTCCCCGGCAGGTCACCGTCAATGCCATCGCCCCGGGTTTTATCGAAACCGATATGACAGCCTGTCTTTCTGAAGAAGTAAAAAAGGCCTACCTGGAGGCCATTCCTCTGGGCCGCTTTGGCCAGGCAGAGGAAGTGGCCGCTCTTACGGCCTTTCTGGCCAGCCGGCAGGCGGCTTACATCACAGGTCAGGTCATCAGTGTAGATGGCGGCATCAACCGCTGAAGGAGGGTCAGCTTATGAGCGGAAAAAGACGCGTTGTAATCACGGGTATGGGCCTTTTGACCCCCCTGGGCCTGGATGTGGCCAGCAACTGGCAGGCCATGCGCCAGGGGCAGGTGGGAATCGGTGAGCTGACCCGGGTCAGGCTGGAAGATATTCCGGTCGCCCTGGCCGGAGAGCTCAAGGACTTCCAGGTGACCGACTATCTGGACGGCAAGACAGCCCGCCGCATGGATGAGGTCACCCACTACGGAGTGGTGGCGGCCAGACAAGCTTTTGCCCAAAGCGGCCTGGCGGAGTCCGGCTTCGATCCGGAACGGGCCGGCGTCATCATGTCCACCGGCATCGGGGGAATCAATACCTTCGAACGGGAAAAGGCCAGCGGAATGACCGGCGGCTATAAGCGGGTCTCTCCCTTCTTCATTCCCCTGACCATCGCCAACATGACAGCAGGGGCGGTGGCTCTGGACCTGGGCATCAAGGGCCTTTGCACCTGTGTGGTGACGGCCTGCGCTGCCTCAACCAACGGGACAGGGGAAGCCTTCCACAAGATCAGGGACGGCTACCTGGACCTGGTTGTGGCAGGAGGTGCCGAGGCGGCCATAACGCCCATGGGAGTCAGCGGCTTTTACAACATGCGGGCCCTGTCCAAATCCCAGGATCCGCTCCGGGCCTCCATACCCTTCGACCTGGACCGGGACGGTTTCGTTATCGGCGAGGGCGCGGGCGTTCTGGTCCTTGAAGCCTACGAACGCGCCCTGGCCAGGGGCGCGGTCATCCTGGGAGAGATAGTGGGCTACGGGGCAACCTGTGACGCCTTTCACATGACAGCGCCCGATCCCGAGGCCGTCCAGGCCGCGCGCTGCATGGAGGCAGCCATGGCGGACGCCGGTATCGGAGCCGACAGGATCGGCTACATCAACGCCCACGGAACCTCGACCCCCCTGAACGACGCGGGCGAGAGCCTGGCCATCCGACGGGTCTTCGGTGGCCGTGCCCGGTCGGTCAAGATCTCTTCGACCAAGTCCATGACAGGCCACCTGCTTGGGGCGGCCGGCGCTGTGGAGGCTATCGCCTCGGCCCTGGCCCTCCGGGATCAGTGGGTGCCCCCGACGGCCGGCCTGCTCAAGCCCGATCCCGCCTGTGACCTGGATTACCAGCCCTGCCAGGGGCAGTCCCTGGAGTTCGAGTACGCTCTCAGCAACTCCTTCGGTTTTGGCGGCCACAATGCCTGCCTGGTCCTCAAACGCTATGTCAGTGAATAGGAGTTCTGCCATGCAACTGGATTACAATCAAATACAGGAGATTCTGCCCCATCGCTATCCCTTCCTGCTGGTGGACCGCATCCTGGAAGTGGAGCCGGGCGTTCGCGCCCAAGGTATCAAGCAGCTTTCCGGCAACGAGATCTTTTTCCAGGGACACTTTCCAGGCTATGCGGTTTTTCCGGGTGTCCTGCAGATTGAAGCCCTGGCCCAGGTGGGGGGGGTGGCCCTGCTCATGCTGGAGGAAAACAAGGACCGGCTGCCGGTCTTCGCGGGGGTGGACAAGGTCCGCTTTCGCGGACAGGTCCGGCCGGGTGACACCCTGCATCTGTCGGCCCGCATTACCCGCCGCCGGGGAGACTTCGGTTTCGGGGAGGCAGAAGCCACTGTTGACGGCCGTGTCGTCTGCCAGGCCAGCCTTATGTTTGCTTTAATTTCCCGCAAGGATTAAGATTAATTCGGACTTGGCCATCCAGAATAATCTTTGCGGGAGAAGGTGTTGCCGTGCTTGCCGACGATCTTCATGCCATTTATCTGAAACTCAAACTCTATTATTATCTGCGCATCTTCCGGAAGATGGCAGAAGATCCGGATGATTCCCTGACCGCTTTGGAGGTCTTCTGCGCGGAGGCCATCTACGGGCTGGGCGCTCCCACCTTGACGGAACTGGCCCGCTTCATCAATGTTTCCCAACCCAACGCGGCTTACAAGGTCGTCAATCTGGAGAAGAAGGGCTTTGTCGAGAAGACCCGATCCACCCGGGACGGCCGGCTTGTCCGCCTGCGGGTCACGGACAAGTTTCTCAGGCTTTACGGGACCAGTGAGCGTTATGTCTCCATTCTGGCCAAGCGGATCGAGAACAAATACCCGCCCCAGCAGGTGGAGCTTTTCTCCTCCATGCTGAGAGAGATCTCAGAGGATATGATGCGGGAGCTCAACGCCTACCTGCGCAACCGGGCCCAGCTGCCCGAAGGTGTTCTGCCGGAATAGGCGGCTGGATTTTTCCTTTCGTTAAAAAAGGGAGCCATGCGGCTCCCCTTTTTTGGCTGAAAGTGATGGCTTCTCAGAGGGCCAGTCTTCGAAGGGCTTCCCTGTAGATGGCCGCTCCGGCCAGAAGGACGTGGACCGAAGCCCACTCGTTGGCCCTGTGGGCTACTTCCGGGTCGCCCGGGAAGGTGGGGCCGAAACCGACAATATTGGGCAGGGCCCGGGCATAGGTTCCGCCGCCGATGGCCAGGGGCTCGGCCTGGCTTCCGGTCAGATCACTGTAGGCACCCATGAGGGTGGAGATCAGGTGCGAATCCTTGGGGTAGATCAGGGGTGGCATGATTCCGGGCCAGTCTGTTGTGACGCCGTAGGGTTCCGTAATCTTGGCCAGCCGCTCCCTGGCTGCCTCGACATCCATGGTGACCGGATAGCGGATGTTGATGGTCAGGCTTGCCTCCTGGCCGTCTATGGACAGAAGGCCTGCGTTGACCGTGGTGACCCCGGTCTCGTCCTCGAAGGCCAGGCCCAGTTTTTTGCCGTCCAGCTCCCAGCCGATCAGGTCCTGATAGAAGGTCACAAAAGGATCCTTGCGGCCGGATTCCTCCAGGCGGGCGGCAACGGCCTCCATGGCAGCCGAGATGGCGTTTTTGCCCTGCTCGGGCAGGCTGGCATGGGCGATGACTCCTTCGTGGCGTTCCACGCTTCCATCCTTCAGATGAACCTCGCAGAGCCCAGGAACCATGTTGACGGCTTCGCCGGCTGAGGCACGCGCAATGAGGCCTTCTTCACCCGGGAACATGGTCAGAGTGATGACGGCATTGCCTTTCTCCGCGTAAATGGCAGGGAAGACGGCGTCCGCTGTGAAGCCGGCAACCGGGATTTCTTCCACCTGGCTGTAGTGGGTCATGCAGGCACTGCCCTTCTCTTCATTGAGGCCGACGATCAGGCGGATTCTCTTGCCGGGCTTGTAGGAGGGATCATCCATGAGGGATTTCATGGCATAAAGGGCCGACAGGGCAGGTCCTTTGTCGTCCATGACGCCGCGGGCAACCACCTTGTCGCCGTCGATCCGCAGCTGGAAGGGGTCCGAATCCCAACCGCTGCCTGCGGGTACGATATCCAGGTGACAGACCGCTGCCACCATCTCGTCGCCCTGACCCATCTCGGCGTAGCCGGCCACATTGTCGACATTGACCGTACGAAAGCCCATACGGTCGGCCAGGGCAAGGAAGGCATCCAGGGCCCGCCGGGTCTCGCGGCCGTAGGGGGCATCCTCCTCGGGCTCTCCATCTACGCTGGGGACAGCGCAGATGGTCGCCAGGTCTTCCAGAAAGGCCTGGCGCTGATCGTCGAACTGGGACGCCAGGGATTCGATTACCTGTGGATCTACCGTGTCATTCATACTTTCCTCCGAAAAGACCAGGAGTTCTTCCTCTTCGTCGTAGTCGGCTGCCGCAGCCGTGTAATCCACCCCTTCCTGGTCCAGACAATCGGGATGGATGTGACAGAAAAGACCCACATAAAGGGCCGTCTCATCAGCCGGAAGCCCGCAGATCACGCACTTGTCAGGGGCGACCTCCAGGCTGACCAGCTTATCGGTAAAGAGCGTCAGGAAGCTCCGGATCTGGGAGGCGCGGCCCGAAAAAGCCGTGTCCCTGGCCCGGACAGCGATGAAGTTGTCGGTCATCTCATAATCGACCAGCTTGAGGGGGAAGCGGGTTTCTTCCAGCCAGGTGGTCAGGTCAATCAAATGCTCGGGCGCGATCCCCGCGATGGGCAGGAAGAAGGAAGTCAGGATATCGGTTGTCCTGGCAGTCACCGGGTAACCTTTGAATTCCCCGAAGGTGAAATCACCTTCTTTGTAAACGTACCAGCCTTCCTTGGCCGCGAACTTGAGAAGTGAGTTGGAAATCATGTGTTCTCCTCCAAAACAAGCGTTGTTCTCTCGCTACACTATAACACGCCCCCTGCTACTTCCCGGCCCTTTTTTCGCGTGTTTGCGGGATGGGCCGTCTTGTGTTATCATCTTCGAGGAAAACGCACGGCGCGTCTTTCCTGTTGCCCTGAACCAGGGGAGTGGAGCGCGCCGGAGGGAAAAACAGGAGGAATTATGGCTGTCGTTTCCATGAAACATCTACTTGAGGGTGGCGTTCATTTCGGCCACCAGACCCGCCGTTGGAACCCCAAAATGGCTCCCTATATCTTTACGGAGCGCAACGGGATCTACATCATCGATCTTCAAAAAACCATGCGCAAGATCGAAACGGCCTATCAGTTCGTCAATGAAATCGCCAAGAGGGGCGGCTCGGTTCTCTTTGTCGGAACCAAGAAGCAGGCCCAGGACGCCATCCGTGAGGAGGCGGGCCGCTGCGGGATGTTCTACGTCAACAACCGCTGGCTGGGCGGTACATTGACCAACTTCCAGACCATCCGCAAGCGCATTGAGCGCCTGCACGAGCTGCGTGAGGAAGACACAAGCGGTGCCTGGTACGGCCTGCCCAAGAAAGAGATCGCGTCCAGGAAACTGGAGCTTGAAAAGCTTGAGCGAAATCTGGGCGGCGTTGCCGATATGAAGCACCTGCCTTCCTGTCTCTTTGTCGTCGACACGAAAAAAGAGCACATTGCGGTGGCGGAGGCCAGAAGGCTCCGGATTCCCATCGTGGCCATCGTCGATACAAACTGTGACCCCGAAGAGGTCGATTTTGTTATCCCGGGCAACGATGACGCCATCCGCGCCATCAAACTGATCACCAGTGTCATGGCCAACGCGGTCATCGAGGGCAAGGAAGGCTACGAAGTCTCCCTCCCCGATACGGATGCCCCTGACACCCAGGATGAACCCAAGGCTGAACCGGCCCTGGAGGCCGACCTTTTTGAGCCTGAGGAAGTCCCGGCAGCTGAGGCATCTGCGGCAGAAGAAGCGCTGGAAGACTAAGAGGGCAAAGCTGGAAGAGAAGCCGGCTCTACCCCCGCACAGTTAAAAAATAATATAACCGGATTGATCCGGGAATGGAGGAATACAATGCAGATTACCGCGCAAATGGTAAAAGAGCTCCGCGAGATGACGGGAGCCGGTATGATGGACTGCAAGAAGGCGCTTGAGGCTGCCAAGGGTGATTATGACGCGGCTGTCAAATGGCTGCGTGAAAATGATCTGGCTGCCGCTGAGAAGAAGGCGGGCCGGATTGCCGCCGAAGGCGTTGTCGATTCATATATTCATGAGGGCGGCCGGATCGGCGTCCTGATTGAGGTCAATATTGAGACGGACTTCGCTGCCAAGAATGAAAACTTCAAGAAACTGGTCCGTGATCTGGCTATGCAGGTTGCGGCCATGAACCCCTTCTTCGTCAGCCGGGAAGATGTCCCGGAGGACGTGATCGCCCGTGAGCGCGACATCGCGCGCGTCCAGGCCGTCAAATCCGGCAAACCGGAACCCATCATTGAGAAGATCGTCGATGGCCGGATGGAGAAATACTATCAGGAAGCCTGCCTGATGGAGCAGCCCTTTATCCGCGATGACAGCATGACCTGTGAGCAGCTGATCCGTGAGATGATCGCCAAGATCGGGGAAAACATCCGGGTGCGGCGCTTTGTCCGTTATGAAATGGGCGAGGGGCTGGAAAAGCGAAGTGAAGACTTCGCGGAAGAAGTAGCGGCCCAGCTCAAAAAGTAAGCGGCTGACAGGAAATCAAAGAGGGCGCAGGTCGCCCTCTTTTTTTACGCCGTCTTAAGATTGCCGGTCTTATGAGATAATACGGAAAGAAAGATCAAAAGCGGTCTTTGGACCGGACGGGAGGTCAAGGGGATGAAATATAAACGGCTTTTGCTCAAGTTATCCGGGGAATCCCTGGCAGGGGAGACCGGCTACGGGATTCATGCCCCGACACTCTCGGTCTACGCTTCGGTTATCGGCCAGCTTTGCCGGGACGGCCATGAAGTGGGCGTCGTCGTAGGCGGCGGCAACTTCTGGCGGGGCCGGATGAGCGGAGGAATGGACCGTATGTCCGCCGACAAGATCGGCATGCTGGCCACGGTTATGAACGGTATCGCCCTGGACAGCGCCCTTCTGGAGGCAGGCGTTACAGCCCGCCTCATGTCGGCCGTCCCCATGCCCACAGTAGGGGAGCCCATGAACGCAGCAGCGGCCAGGCGTCACCTGGAGCGGGGGCGGGTTGTCATCTTCGCGGGAGGGACCGGCAATCCCTTCTTCTCCACCGATTCGGGGGCGGCCCTTCGGGCTGCCGAGATCAAGGCCCATGTCATCCTCAAGTCCACTCTGGTCGACGGCATCTACGACAAGGACCCCAAGGCCCACCCGGACGCCCGCCTGATCAAAGAGCTTACCTTCAGCGACATCCTGGAGAAGAAACTGGCCATTATCGACGCGACGGCAGCGGCTCTTTGCCGGGATTACGGCTTGAAGCTGATTGTGTTCAACGGGACGGACCCCGGGAACATTTTGCGGGCCGCAGGTGACCAGCCCATCGGCACGCTTGTATACTGATAGAAGAACCGGGGGCTGCCCAAGGCATCCCGCATCCGGGACAAAGCATCTCAAAGCATCATGACGGAGGGATAAACAATGGATCAAATGACTATTCACGAAAAGACCCTGGGCGTCTTTGAGGACAAGATGGAGAAATCCATCGGGGTCCTGGAGGCAGACCTGCGGACGGTGCGAGCCGGCCGGGCCAACCCCCACGTCCTGGACCCCATCACCGTGCCTTACTACGGGGTTCCGACCCCCCTGCAGCAGATAGCCAATATTCAGGTACCCGAGGCCAAGATGCTCATGATCACGCCCTGGGACGCCAACATGTTAAAGGAAATCGAGCGCGCTATCCATGCCAGTGACCTGGGGATCAACCCCGTCAACGACGGCCGCTGCCTGCGCCTGGTTTTCCCGGCCATGACTGAGGAGCGCCGTCACGACCTGACCCGGGAAGTAGCCCGCAAGGGAGAGGACGCCAAGGTCTCCATCCGCAATATCCGCCGTGAGGCCAACGATCATTTCAAGGCCCTGCTCAGGGACAAGGAAATTTCCGAGGATGTCTCCTTCAGCCTGACTGAGGAGGCGCAGGTCCTGACGGATACCTACATCAAGAAGATTGACGCGGAGATCGAACGCAAAACCAAGGAAATTATGGAGATTTGACGGTCTCCGGCGTGGGCCGGAGCCGCTCTTGACCAAACCCGTGGATAAAGAGCAGACCAAAGAACAGACACTGACTCATCTGGCCGTTATTATGGACGGCAATGGGCGCTGGGCCAGGGAGCGCGGCAAGAGCCGCCAGGCCGGCCACCGCAAGGGCGCTGATAACCTGCGGCATCTGTGTGTCCTCTGCAGGGAGCGGGAGATTCGCTATCTGACGGTCTACGCATTCTCAACGGAGAACTGGAACCGGCCCCGCCAGGAGGTCACGGCCCTTATGCGGCTCTTCTGCCGGGTCTTTCGGACCTATGCCGATGAAATGGAGGAGGAAGGAATCCGCCTGCGCTTCATGGGCCAGCGGGAAGGTCTGCCTGCCGATGTGATCGAGACCATGGACTACGCCGAGGAGACCTCCAGGGAGCGGACCTCCCTGCAGCTGATCATCGCCTTCAATTACGGCGGCCGCCGGGAGATTGTTGCTGCGGCCCAGGGGCTCGCCCGGGCTGTCCTGGATGGGGAACTGTCGGTGGATCAACTGGATGAGGCAGCCTTTTCAAGCCGGCTCTATCTGGGGGATGTGCCCGATCCGGATCTGATCATTCGGACGGGGGGCGAGTCCCGGCTCTCCAATTTCCTTCTCTGGCAGTCGGCCTACTCCGAACTTTACATGGAAGCCTGCCTTTGGCCGGATTTCGGGGCCCATGAGCTTGACCGGGCCATAGAGGACTACCAATCACGCCAGCGGCGCTTCGGCAAGATCTGAAGGAGCCGGGACAGGAGGCATGGATGCCAAGAAACAGTGAATTAAAAGTGCGGGTCATGACAGCGGCCATCTATGTCGGCGCCATGATGATCCTGATCATTCCGGGCCTTTGGGTGCCCCTTATTCCGGTCTTCCTCTTCACGGCGGTTGCCTTTCTCAGCGCCTATGAAAAAGGCCAGGCGGTTCGCCTCCGTCTGCCGGAAACCAAGGTCCTGGCTGTAGCGGTGATCTCCGTCCTCCTGGGTTTGTCCGCTCTTCTGGGCATCGTCAGGGGCTCTTTACTTGGCGGCCTGCCGGCCTCCCTGGAAGCCTCCATGAGAACCCTGGTCGCGGCCAGGATTTTCGGTTACTTTGCGCTCCTGGCCCTCTTTATCCTGCCCATGCTCTCCCTCGTGCCCATGTGGCGCAAGGGGAGCGAGAGCCTGACAGCGGCTGTTGCCATGTCCGCTCTTGTTCTCTCCTCGGCGGTGCCCCTGGCATCGGTCATCGCCCTTCTCTACGGATGCTATCTGGGCTGGCATTGGCTGGTCCTGGCCCTCCTGACCTCCTGGGTCTCCGATACCTGCGCCTATTTCGCGGGCAAGTATCTGGGCCGCATGCCCTTTTCCCCCGCTTTGAGCCCGAAAAAAACCTGGGAAGGGACGGTGGGCGGTATCGTCGGCACCATCCTTCTCTATCTGGTCTATTTTCCCCTGGTCATCGGCAAGGCCAGCGGCTATGCCTCGGGGACCAGCCTGGCTTTCGCCCCGGTGGCGGCGGTCTTCATGAGCCTGACCGCGACCCTGGGAGATCTCCAGAGCTCTGCCCTCAAACGCTGGTCGGGCATCAAGGACTTCGGCGCCCTCCTGCCGGGCCACGGGGGGATCTCCGACCGCTTTGACAGTATTTTCACGGCCCTGCCGGCCGCTCTGCTCCTGGCCATCTTTGCCGGAGCCGTCCTCTAAGACTGTGGACACCAGGTCCTATTCCAAAACCCGGGTTCCCTCCTCTTTGGACGCCCCCTTGCCGCCCACCCGGGCCCTGTCTGTTCTGGGTTCGACAGGCTCCATCGGCAGCCAGACGCTGACCGTCGCCCGCCAGGAGGGCTTTGAGGTCAAGGCTCTGGCAGCCGGCCGGCGCATGGACCGCCTGGCTGATCAGGTGGCCCTCTTTCGGCCCGCTTATGTCAGTGTCCTGGATGAGGCAGCTAAAAGAGACCTGATCCAGCGGCTCAGGGAAGCGTATGGCCTGGATCAGCTGCCCCAAATCGGTGTGGGCCGCCAGGGGGCCGTCCTTGCCGCCCGGTGGCCGGAGGCTGACACGGTGGTGGCTGCCATCACCGGCTTTGCCGGCCTTGAACCGGTGCTGGCCGCCGCGGATGCTGGCAGGAAGATCGCTCTGGCCAACAAGGAGAGCTTGGTGGTTGCCGGCCAGGAGGTCAGAAAGAGAGCGGAAGAATCCGGTGCCTGGATCCTGCCGGTTGACAGTGAGCACTCGGCAATCTGGCAGTGCCGGCTGGCGGCGCCCCCAGATAGCATCCGCCGCCTGATCCTGACCTGTTCAGGCGGGCCCTTCGTTGACCATAGCTCTGAGGAACTCCGGCAGGTCACCCTGGCAGAGGCCCTGTCGCACCCCACCTGGTCCATGGGCGGCAAGATCACCATTGATTCGGCCACCCTCATGAACAAGGCTTTTGAAGTCATCGAGGCCTGCCACCTCTTCGATCTATCTGCCGACCGGGTGGACGTGGCGGTTCACCGGCAGAGTCTGGTCCACTCGCTGGTTGAATTCACGGACGGCGCCCTCCTGGCCCAGCTGGGGGACCCCGATATGGCTCTTCCCATCCGCTTTGCCCTGACTTTTCCCCGGCGGTCGGACAGGCCGCAGGACAAGCCCTTTGATCTGCTGGCAGAAGGCAGATCAGCCTGGACTTTCGAGCCGGTCCGCCGGGAGATCTTTCCTTCCATCGATTGGGGCCGGGAGGTTTACGCCCAAGGCGGCCTGATGCCTCTGGTCCTCAACGCGGCCAATGAAGCGGCTCTTGCCCGCTTCATGGCAGGGGAGATTGCCTTTTTATCCATCTTCAGCCTGATCCGGCAGGCCCTGGATGAATTCAGCCATTTATCCGCCATGAAGGCGTCATCCTTTGATGATATGATGAGCGCACACGTGCGTGTTATGGACTATGTCGCGGCCCTGGATGCCGTTTAGACCTTACAGGAGTGCTTATGACAATATTGGGCGTTCTGGCCGGGGTTTTGATCCTTGGCCTGATCATGGTGATTCACGAATTGGGCCATTTTCTGGCCGGCCGTTTTTTCGGTTTTAAAATCGATCAGTTTTCCATCTTCATGGGACCGGTTCTCTTTGAGCGGGAGCGCAAGGGGATCCGTTACAACATCAAGGCCATACCCCTGGGTGCCTCGGTCAGCTTTGCCGGCCAGGAATCCGAGATTGAAGGGCAGACCGATGAGGATACCCTGGATCCCGATGACCCGGATCTTTTCGAGAACAGGCCGCGCTGGCAGCGTGCTGTTGTCATTGCCATGGGCCCTCTGCTGAATTTCGTCACGGCCTTTGTGGTCTTCAGCCTGCTCTTCACCTTCCGGGGTGCTGTAATCCCCAAGATCGGGCAAATCCCCCAGGGAACCCTGATCGCCGACAGCCCCCTGTCGGTCGGCGATACCCTGGTCTCCCTCAATGGGACGCGGATCCGCACCACCCTGGACCTGTCCATAGCGGAAATGAACCATGACGGCAAGGAAGCCTGGCAGATCGGATACAGGTCAGCCGACGGCTCCATCCACCAGGCAGAGCTCCTGCCGGCCAAGGCCCCCGCCCGCCCCATGCTGGGTATCACCTATCAGGAGGATCAGGGCCGGTCAATCATCCTGTCGGTCCACCCTTTGGCCGACCGGGGAGAGGAAGGCTTCAGGGCCGGTGACCAGGTCCTGTCCATAGAGGGGATTCCCTTCCAGGAGTCAGACCGCATGACGGAAGCTATTCTGGCCGCGGGTGACCAGCCTCTGACCTGTAAGATTATCCGGGACGGCAAGGAAATGACCCTTTCTGTCAAACCGGTCATGATTGAGGCGGATCTGCCCCTGGGTCTGGTTCTGACCTTATCCCGCAAGGCGGGGGATGTCCTTGACCAGGGCCTCCAGTACCCTGTCTCAGTCTTCCGGACCACTGTCCGGGGAATCGGCATGCTCCTGGCCGGCAAAATCGGCGTCCGGGACAGCTTCGCGGGCCCCATCGCCATCGTGACCATGGCGACCGACACAGTCAAGCAGGGCCGCTCCCTGGGAGATATCGTGACCAACCTGGCAAACCTTCTGGGCCTCCTGTCCGTTGCCATCGGCTTCACCAACCTGCTTCCCATCCCTCCCCTGGACGGCAATCATCTTCTGCTTCTGGGCATTGAAGCCATCCGCCGCAAGCCGCTTTCAGCCAAGTTCAAGTCCGTGACCGGCATGGTGGGCCTGGTATTCTTTATCGTCCTGGGGGTCACGGTCATCGCTTTTGATTTAATCCGTCTGTTCGGGTGGTAAAGCATGAAAGATGACAAGCCGGAAAAAACCAATCAGGTCCAGGTGGGCGGCATCCGCATCGGGGGAGGCGCTCCTGTTTCAGTCCAGTCCATGTGCACGACGGATACGCGTGATGTCAAGGCAACACTGGCCCAGATCTATCAGCTGGGAGCCGCTGGCTGTGAGCTGGTCCGGCTGGCCGTCCCCGACCAGGAGGCCGCCCGGGCCCTTGAGGGCCTGGTGGCCCGGTCGCCTCTGCCCCTGATCGCAGATATTCACTTCGACTACCGCCTGGCCCTGGCGGCCATCCGGGCGGGCGTCCACAAGATCCGAATTAATCCCAACAATATGAAAGACCCCGAGGGCCTGCGGCAGACGGCAGAAGAGGCGGCAAAAGCCGGAATCCCCATCCGGGTGGGGGTCAATGCCGGCTCCCTGGACCGTAAATGGCTGGATCTCCATGGCGGCCTGACAGCCGAAGCCCTGGCTGCCTCAGCCCTTGATGCCTGCCGACAGCTGGAGGATCTGGGCTTCCTCCAGCTGGTCCTATCGGCCAAGGCCTCTTCCCCGCTTCTTTTGATCGATACCTACCGCCTCCTGGCTAAGGCCACCAGCCACCCCCTCCACCTGGGCGTCACCGAGGCCGGTACCCCCAGGGAAGGGGTCATCCGCTCAGCCGTCGGCATGGGCGCCCTTCTGTCTGAAGGCATCGGGGATACCATCCGGGTCTCCCTGACGGCGGATCCGGTGGAGGAGGTCCATGCCGCCTATTCCATCCTCCGGGCCCTGGATCTGCGCCAGCGGGGGGCCATTCTGATTTCCTGCCCTACCTGCGGGCGGACGGAAGTGCCTCTGATCGCCATTGCCCAGGAGGTGGAGCGCCGTCTGGCGGGCCTAGAGATCCCCATCCGGGTCGCGGTCATGGGCTGTGTGGTCAACGGACCCGGCGAGGCCCGTGAGGCAGATCTTGGAATCGCCGGAGGCAAGGATTCCTTTGTCCTCTTCCGCAAGGGCCAGGTCATCCGCAAGGTTGAGGCAGATCAAGCGGTCCAGGCTCTCATGGATGAACTTGACCAGGTCATTGAAGAGATGGAAGCCGGTTCTTGAAAAGGGATGGCCAGAAGGCAGGGGGCGGCAAGATGACATTGTATTGCCAGGTTGTCCTGACCCATGCGCCGCGTGCCATAGACAGAACCTGGACTTACCGGGTTCCCCAGGCTTTGGAAGAAGCTGTAAGGC
>Ga0265293_10010255_pt1 | contig 13140 bp, 9 predicted proteins | sample Munlanlewell138R_FD_192505 | JGI IMG/M metagenome (GOLD analysis project Ga0265293, IMG submission 192505) | Leachate microbial communities from a municipal landfill in Southern Ontario, Canada - Leachate well 138R | ecosystem: Engineered > Solid waste > Landfill > Unclassified | place: Canada... | reverse complement strand
TGGAGAGATGGAGGTCAATATTTCATAGGGAATGGTTCCTATACTTTCCGCAAGTTCTACCACAGACAACTCTCCTCCAAACAGAATAACCGTATCTCCCTCCTCTACTTTAACATCGGTTACATCCACCATGCAAAGGTCCATGCAAACATTCCCCACAATGGGAGCAAACTGTCCGTTAATAAACACTTTTCCTTTCCGGTTTCCGAATTGTCGATCCAATCCATCCGCATATCCAAAACGTATAGTAGCAATACGGGCGTCATGGTCCAGCTTTTCCTTTCTCCCGTAACCAATAGTTTCGTTTGAGGGAACACGCTTTATCTGTAAAATTGTCGTTTTCAATGTACAGACATTTTTAAGCCCCGGCAAACCACTTGCACTAATACCATATAATCCTATTCCCAGACGGGCCATATCCCATTTAGTATCCTGAAAACGCTCCATACCTGCCGAATTGAGTATATGTTTATAGATGGGATAGCTGAATGCCTTTTCAATTTCCCTTGCAGTCTCCCTGAATATCTCCATCTGCCGATGGGTAAAATCATCAAAATGCCAGCTTTCGCTTGCAGACAGATGAGAGAAAAGAGAGCGCACTTTCAACCCTTTTTGCTTCTTAAGCAGTGATATCATTTCCGGGATTTCTTCCGGAAGAAATCCCAACCGATGCATGCCGGTATCAATCTTCAAGTGAATCGGGTAATCAGTAATTCCTCTTCGTTCCGAATCCTTGATAAATGCCTCCAAAATACGGAAATTGTATACCTCCGGCTCCAGTTCTGCAGTGAAGAGCTCTTCAAAACCATTCACTTCTGGATTTAATACAATCAATGGCAACGAAATACCCTCTTTCCTGAGCTGAATACCCTCCTCTGCTACGGCTACTGCCAGATAATCACAACGATGGTACTGAAGCGTCTTGGCAATCTCTACGGCACCTGCGCCATATCCGTTGGCTTTCACCATGCAGACCAGTTTCACATCCGGCTGTAAACGCGATTTATAAAAATTGAAATTATGCACAACAGCATCCAGATCCACCTCCAGCACTGTCTCGTGTATACGCTCTTCAATAAGAGCTCCGATCTGCTCAAAATGATATCTCCGTGCCCCTTTCAACAGGATTAACTCATGATTGAAATTCTTCCATTCCCCCGAAGAGATAAACTGATCCGTTGTCAAATAGAAAGATTTCTCCTGCATTGAAAACAAATCCTGGTGGGCAGTGATATCCCGACCAATACCTATCACTCTTTCCACACCACTCTGTTCTATCATCCCTGCCACTTTTTTATAGAGAGTTCCGGGGGGAGTTCCTGTCTGAAGAATATCGGAAAGGATCAAAGTCTTCTTCAAATGCCGGTCAACCTTACGTTGCTGTTGGAAATCAAGCGCAATTTTAATGGAATTGATATCGGAGTTATAAGTATCATTGATCACAATACAGTTTTCTTTTCCTTTACGAACATCCAATCGCATAGCGATCGGTTCAAGAGCAGCCATTCTGGAGGAAATATCAGCAGGTGAAATATGCAGATAAAGCGCAACAGCAAGGCAGCTGATGGCATTTTCAATAGAAGCTTCATCTGTAAAGGGGATGGTGAAGGAGTCATCAAAATCCAACAATGAATAGTTAATTACCGTCTTCTCTCCTTTCTTTTTTATAGCAGAAATATACAAATGCGCATCCCTGTTTTTTCTGGACCAGGTAAATGTCTTCTGCGAAAGCACCATTTGATCGACACATTCGGATACCAATCGGTTATCTTCGTCAAAAATAAACAGATCACAGTTGATGAAAAGTTCCAGCTTTTCCATGATCTTCTGCTGCAAGGAGGTGAAATTTTCCTGATGCGCCTCCCCTATTTTTGTCAATACCCCGATAGTAGGCCGGATAACCGGTTCCAGCTTCTCCATCTCCTCCGGCATCGATATACCCGCTTCAAAAATGCCTAACTCCGCCGAATCGTCTAATTGCCAAACCGAGAGCGGCACGCCGATCTGGGAATTATAACTCCTGGGTGAACGGACAATATTATAACTTTCCTCCAATATCTGGTAAAGCCATTCTTTTACAATAGTTTTACCGTTACTACCGGTAATTCCAATGACAGGTATATTGAATCTTCTTCTGTGGTAAGCCACAAGCTTCTGCAATGCCGACAAGCTGTTTTTCACTTTCAGGAAATTAGCATCAGAGAGATCAGCCCATTCTGGTAACGTTTTAGATACGACAAAATTACGCACACCTTTTTCATACAACTCGCCTATAAAAACATGCGCATCATTATTTTTTGTTTCCAGTGCAAAAAAAAGAGTCTCAGCAGGCAGTGTCAACTTGCGGCTATCAGTCAGCAAAACCGTTATTCTCTCCGATCGCTGCTTATTAACCGGAACACCCAATACATTTCCTATCTCTTCTATATTATATTGCATAGAATTAATTTACTGATTTGTTGATTTGCTAATTTAGTGAATTGTCTCCACCCTCTCACCTCCCCACTCTCCCATTTGTCCACTCAGTCACCTTTCCACTCAGTCACATCAATATCGTCGCATGAGATCTCAGGATATCTCCGTTTAAAAGCTTCCAATTTACTCCGGATATCCTTTACAAATGCGTTATAGGCCTCCGTTCCGGGATAAAGCGGGCGATGCTCTATTGCTTTTCGGATCTGCTCCCACTCTTTATTGATTTTATTGGTTTCAACAGAAAAGAATGTCTTGCCAAAAAGCTGCCAGATATAATCTATTGCAAAAGAAGAAGGATGCATCATATCTTCATCATAAAACCTATAATCGCGCAGTTCATCGATTAATATCTCATAAGCGGGGAAATAACGTACATTCCCCGGAAAAAGTCGTTCCAAATTATCTATCGCCAAGTGAAGTATCGATTTGCTGATCTGATTTTCATGTGCTCCCTCTTTCCAGTGGCGGACGGGACTGACTGTAAACAACACTTTAACGTCAGGACGAATGGCCATAAGCATTGAGACCAGTTTCTTCCACTCCTCTGTAATCTCTTCTACCGATAAACGAAACCGATGGAACAGGCGTGCGGGTAATTTATGGCAGTTGGCTGCAATTTCTCCATTCTCCTTCCACTGATATAGATAGGCTGAACCGAAAGTAATGAGAAGAAGATCCGTCTGTTTAATCTGAAGAACAGCACTGTCAAAGCGTTCCGAAATAGTCCGAAGACAGGTTATCTTGTCGGAAGATGAAAAATGACCATGATGCATCAAACTATGATACAATCCATTGTTGAATACAAGGTCCCTTTCCTCAAAAGGGGTGGCAGACAATAACCTTTGTATGGCTGAGGAAATCGAAAAGGGGTTGTATAGAATACCGAAAGGATTCAAATCTACCTGAAATCTGGATTCCAGAAGCTTCCTGCCTATATTTTCAGAAAAACAGGAACCGAAGAGCATCATCCGGGAGGAGTGATCAATCCGTATATCTGACACGGGAATATCTATGATTGTCCTAAAATCCATATATAAACCATTTTCATTACAAAAATAACAATAATGGAGCCATTTCGCTCATTCGGCGAGTTTATATTTTATAAAAACGACTGATGAAGTTGGAAGTTAGAAGTGGGGATATCACTTTCACTTTACAAATCTGGAATCTGGGAGTTGAAATCTGGAAGTTGGAAGTTGGAATGCAAAGTCTATAAAAAAGGAAAGGTTGTCTCACGACAACCAATCTTCATTGTTAACCTTAAATCTAATACCATGAAAAACACGATGCAAATATAAGCGCTTTTGTGTTATAAAACATACTTCTTGGGCATAAAAATCAAATATTTCATATAGTTTAACCAAGAAATGATCAAATATCGCAGTTTTAAACAGATTTAAACGCACTACCATCCTATTTTTCGTTTTTTATCCCTATGTATCGTTCTCTCATTCTTTTCATATTCCACCGTCCCATTCTCTTAGCTACCCGGCCGGCAGATCACCACATCATCCATCTTCCCACTTTCCCGCTACTATTCCACCTCCAGCACCAATCCTTTCAAATACTCCCCTTCGGGATGATAAATATTGATAGGATGATCTGCCGGCTGGGCAAGTTGATGCAGGATACGCACTTTTCTGCCCGATATGGCAGCAGCGCTGAAAACCGCTAATCGGAACTGTTCTGCCGAGATTACCTGCGAACAGGAGAAGGTGAACAGGAGACCACCCGGGGCAATCTTTCCCAATGCCTGGAGGTTTAACTTTTTGTAGCCCTGCAACGCATTATTGATGGCTCCACGATGTTTTGCAAAAGCCGGAGGATCCAGAATAACAAGATCCTTCTCTCCATCAGGGAGTTGTTTCAAAAATTTAAAGGCATCTTCCGGATAGGAACTGTGCCGGGGATCTTCGCCAAAATTGAGTGACACATTCTCATCGGTGATTGAGACCGCTTTTGCGGAACTGTCCACCGACACAACCGAAGCAGCAGCTCCCCGCAGGGCATAAACCGAAAAACCTCCGGTATAGCAAAACATATTCAACACATGACGATCCTTTGCATAATACTCCAATAATGCACGATTCTCACGCTGATCGACGAAAAAACCGGTCTTTTGCCCTTTCAGCCAGTCGATACGAAAACGCAAACCATTTTCTGTCGCGATTTCATCTACATCCTCGCCTCCCGACAGATAACTGTTTTCCGGAAAAATCTCAGCTTTATAGGGGAGCGTTCCCTCCGATTTATAAAAGATATGTTTCGCAACATCACGAGGAAGGACCTGTTTCAATGCATTCGTCACGAGTTCCAGATCTCTATGAATACCCACCGAATGTGCCTGTACCACCGCTGTATCTCCATATATATCGACAATTAAACCGGGCAGATAATCACCCTCGCCATGCACCAACCTGAAGATTGTATTATCGGGCCTCACGAGTTTCAATGCCACACGTAGCCTATAGGCATTGTCCAGACTTCTTTTATAAAACAGGGCGTCTATAGGTTCATCCGCGAAAGACATTATGCGTACCGCAATACTACCTATCTGGAAATGTCCCACTCCCAAAAAAGCGCCATCGGCAGATACTACCCGCACTGTCTCTCCCTCAATCATATCGTCTGGCTTATGAGCGATAGCACCTGAAAAGACCCATGGATGATAGCGTTGTAACGATGCTTCCTTGCCGGGGCGCAACCGTATCTCTTTGTAAGAATTCATACTATTATTTTGTTTTTTCGACGCATGAAACATTTAGGAACTACCTGGCCAGCCTCTCACTTCTTCTCCATCAAATGGTTATAAATGCGGAGGCAAGCCCAGGCATCAATTGCGGCGTAAGACTGCTGTGCGGGGGTAAGTGTCTCTGCTTCCCAATTCGAAACACGCTGGTTTTTGGATATTTTTCTACCAAAAAGGATAGCATAAATTTTTTGCAAGCTGTTGTCTTCTATCCCAAATTGGTCCACAAAACCTTGTAAATCGATAAAATTCTCCGGTTTTCGCACGGAGCGTTTTCTTATTGCAGCAAAATCATCACGTAACGAAAGACCTATCTTTTTGATTTCCGGATCACTCATAATCGCTTCCAATTCGTCGGGATAACCGATCCTGTTCAAACGGAACAAAAAACACGCATCTTCTGTGGAAAGCTGCATCAGCGCTACTTTATTCACTTGTCCCTTCTTAAAAGCTGGCTTGGTTTCCGTATCGAAACCAAGTGCACTTTGTAATGAGAGATAATCGCATGCTTCACGTACTGCCCCAATATGGTCAACAACCACTATATCACCCTTAAATATCTCTAAGGGTAACTCTGCCACATGTTCTTTTGAAATCGTCAATCCCACAATCCCTCCTCCGATAAATCCGCCACATCATCTCCATTCTCCAGGTACAAACATTTCAATGTATGCAGCGGACGCAATACATTCACCAATTTTTGTCCCCAATAAAGTCGAAAGTTTTCTCTGCATTGATACAGCGCATCATTCATCTGTGCGGTAAGACCAAACTGATATACCGATACAAAATTTCTGATATCCTGATAAATATCTGCAATATTTTCCGAGATGAATGTGGATACAGGCCTGTCACTATACTTCATATCTTCCATAAACACATCGAGGTAGACATCCTCCTCTCCCATCACTTCCGATAGTACTTTCACTACCCGCGAATAATCTTCCTCCTGTACAAAAGTGGCAGGATCTTCTTCCTCTCCGGGCACAGTCTCGGGAAGCAAGAGCGCCTTCACATATAAAAGAGGAAGCATCTTCAACAACCGGTCCACCCACTCCTCGCGTGGCAGAGCTTCATTTTTTTCTAAAAAGAGACAAACCTCCACAGCAATCGTGACGAAATCGATCACATTTTTGTCATATACGATCTTATCAATATCCGCTCTCTCCATACTTTCAATCCGTTAGTTTAATAGTATACATCTCTAATCTGTCCAGGGTATATATTTTTATCGGGAGACAAAATTACACATTATTTTTGTAGAATATAGGATGCCGTTCGGCAATCTTCGTATGCAAGCATCCAAGATTGCCCTCACCTTTCACTTTATTTCGATAATATCATACACGGCCGTACCAAACAGAAGGCAGACCAACACAAAAAAAGCTACAAAGATTTTGTGAATCCGTTTGAAAATAATATCTTTGCACTCGTAAAGAAAGAGGGAAGCAGGAGACACCGCTTCCTTTTTTGTTCATACAAACATGGACTCAAGAACCAAAAATCAAGACACAAGACATTGTAGTCTTATTTTTGTGTGTAGATTTTATTGAATAAGACGCTTGTACGGATAAAATATGATCGAAAAAAAACTGATTATTGATTTCACAAAACAATACCTAGACGGTTCGCCGAACTATTTGACGGATATCTTGGTTAGTGCGGATAATACGATTACGGTTGAAATTGATAACGATCATGGGGTGGATATTGACGATTGTGTAACGCTAAGCCGCTACTTGGAATCGAAACTCGACCGTGACAGGGAAGATTTCGAGTTAACTGTTACGTCAGCCGGACTCTCTTCACCCTTCAAAATATTGCGTCAATACAAGAAATATGAAGGCAAGGAAGTAGAGGTGCTCTGCAAGAACGGCCAGAAAATTACAGGAACGTTGAAATCGTCTGATGACAGCGGGTTTACTGTCTGCGTCACAAAAAAAGTAAAACCCGAAGGTGCCAAACGTAAAATTGAGGTGGAAGAAGATACCCGCTTCGCGTTTGATGAAGTAAAACATACAAAATATCTTATACGATTTAAATAAAATATGGGTAAGAAAAAAGAAACCATCAGTCTCATCGATACATTTTCTGAATTCAACGAGCTGAAGAATATCGATAAAGCCACACTCATCAGCGTGCTTGAAGAATCGTTCCGCAATGTTATTTCCAAAAACAACGGTACGGATGAAAACTATGATATCATCATTAATCCTGATAAAGGCGACCTGGAAATCTGGCGTAACAGGGTGATTGTAGAAGATGATGAGCTGGAGGATCCCAATTTAGAAATTGGCCTGTCGGAAGCACAAAAGATCGATGAGGATTTTGAAGTGGGAGAAGAGGTTACCGACGAAGTGTCGCTCGATCACTTCGGTCGTCGTACCATACTGAATCTCAGACAAACATTGGCCTCCAAAATACTGGAACTGGAAAAAGACAATCTCTATAACAAGTACAAGGAAAAAGTAGGAGAAATTGTTTCGGGAGAGGTCTATCAGGTATGGAAAAAAGAATTGTTGCTGTTGGACGATGAGCATAACGAATTAATCCTACCTAAAACGGAACAGATACCCAGCGATTTCTTCCGGAAAGGAGAACATGCCCGTGCCGTGGTGGCAAGGGTTGAGAACAAGAATAACAACCCCAGGATTATCCTTTCACGCACATCTCCCGTATTTCTTGAGAGGCTGTTTGAACAGGAGATTCCTGAAATTGCAGACGGGCTGATCACCATTAAAGGTATCGCCCGTATTCCCGGTGAACGTGCCAAAGTGGCTGTGGAAGCCTATGATGACCGTATCGATCCGGTAGGAGCTTGTGTGGGAATGAAAGGATTCCGTATTCACGGCATAGTGCGTGAATTGCGAAATGAAAACATCGACGTTATCAATTACACCAACAATACCACCCTATATATCCAGCGGGCATTGAGTCCGGCAAGGATCAACTCCATCACAGTGAGGGAGGAAGAGCGTCGTGCCGAAGTATTTCTCAATCCGGAAGAAGTTTCCCTTGCCATTGGAAAGGGAGGAGCCAATATCAAACTGGCCTCCATGCTTACCGGTTATAATATTGAGGTGTTCCGGGATATAGATGAAGTGGACGAAGAGGATATCTATCTCGATGAATTCCGTGATGAAATCGACGGATGGGTGATCGACCAGTTGAAAAAGATAGGTTGCTCTACAGCCAAGAACGTGCTTGCAATGGGACGTGAAAGGATTATCAGGGAAGCAGACCTGGAGGATAGTACAGTAGATGAAGTATTGGCCATCTTACGCTACGAGTTTGAAGAAGAAGAAGATGATGATGCAGATATGGATACAGAAACCGATATGGAGGTAGACATGGCATTAGATTCAGATACGGATGCACATTTAGACGTAGACGTAGATACAGAGATGAATGTAGAGACGGACAGTGAGGAAGAAGATAACCATTAACCTCAATCCAATCCCGGCTAAGATTATACACATACTGTTCACAAAATAAAAAGAGAGTAAAGGTTAGGAGAGATATATGCCTGTAAGACTAATAAAAGTATCAAAAAATTTAAATGTAGGGATCAACACACTTGTTGAATTTCTGCATAAGAAAGGTATCGAAATAGAAGCAAATCCCAACGCTAAAATTGAGGATGAACAGCATGATATATTGATTGCCGAATTCGGTAAAGACAAAAACATACGTAAAGAAGCGACCATCACCCGCGAGAAATTGCATCGTCGTGAAGAAAAACGGGAGACTGTAGCCATAGAAGGGTATGAACTTCCGGAACAACAAGTTCCCAGAAAAAAAGTAGAAAAGGAAGTCATAGAGACAGAGATACCGGACGAGTTGAAGCCTCACTTCAATGTGGTAGGCAGTATAGATCTCGACAATCTTCATAAAAAGAAAAGCGAACCGAAGAGTGAAGAACCAGTGAAAGAAGATAAGGAAGAGGTCGTTACCCCGGATCTTCCGGAAGTGGAATCACAACCTGAGCCTGAAATAGAAAAACCGGCTCCTGTCGAAGAGGTTCCTGTTAAACCAACTCCGGTTGAAGAGGTGACTCCTCCTCAAACAGAAGAAAAATCCGAAGAAGAAACGGATAAGAGACCAAAAGAGAAAACAAAAGAGCAATCTGAAGAAGAAAAAAAAGAGATAATAGATCAGATAGAGACGAAAATAACAGAACCGGAAGAAACAATAACGAAACCGGAACCCGAATCCGTCCCGGAAATCGTAGATGTAGAGCCCGACAGGAATGAAGTGGAAGTGAAAGCAGAAGCAGAAGAAAAAACCGATGAAGTTAAACCTGACCAGGTATTCCGGTTACATAACAATAAACTGGAATCCAACATTGTAGTAAAGGGATCTATCGATCTGAACTCCATCAATGACCGCACCCGTCCGCCCAGGAAGTCGAGGGCACAACGGAAGAAAGAACGTCTTGAACGCGAACAGAAAGCGCTTGACAATAAAAAGCTGAAAGAAGAAAAGGTAAAACAACTGAAGAAGGAGGCTATCGATGAAAAGAAAAAACAGCCGGCTGCTTCAGAAAGTGATAACGACAGCGGAAAGAAAAAAAGAAAACGCATACGTTCCGGCCAGGTAAATATTGACAAGCCAACTACCTACAGCCAGGGTTCCAAGAGCAATAATAAAAGATTGTCGCTCAGAAAACCGCTCAAGGCCGAAGTCAGTGAAGAAGATGTACAAAAACAGATAAAAGAGACACTTGCACGCCTCACAGAAAAGAAAGGGAAAAAAGCCGGGGCGAAGTATCGTCGCGAAAAGCGCGAAGCCAGTGCCCAGAAGCAACAGGAGGAGCTCAAACAGCAGGAAAGGGCAAGCCGCATATTGCAGTTGACGGAGTTTGTTACGGCAAACGACTTGGCCAATATGATGAATGTGCCTGTAACCAATGTAATCTCCACCTGTATGAGTTTGGGGGTAATGGTGGCTATCAATCAACGCCTCGACGCCGAGACTATAAACATTGTTGCCGAAGAATATGGTTTCAAGACGCAATATGTAAGTGCTGATGTAATCGAGGCGATCGCAGACCAGGAGGATGCACCCGAAGACCTGATAGCCCGCCCGCCTATTGTGACGGTGATGGGACACGTGGACCACGGAAAAACTTCATTGCTCGACAGCATCCGTAGTACCAACGTAATTGCCGGTGAAGCCGGAGGTATCACACAACACATCGGTGCCTACAATGTACAGTTGTCAGACGGCCGCAAGATCACCTTCCTCGATACACCCGGACACGAAGCTTTTACCGCCATGCGTGCGCGTGGAGCAAAGGTGACCGACGTAGCCATCATCATCGTGGCAGCAGACGACAATGTGATGCCCCAAACGGTAGAAGCAATCAACCACGCGGGTGCAGCAGGCGTACCTATCGTATTCGCCATTAACAAGATCGACAAACCGGGCGCCAATCCGGAAAAGATAAAAGAGAAACTGGCCGAGATGAATTATCTGGTAGAAGATTGGGGAGGAAAATACCAATCACAGGATATATCGGCAAAAGGTGGTATTGGCATCAATGAGTTACTCGAGAAAGTATTACTCGAGGCAGACCTGTTGGAATTAAAAGCCAATCCCGATAGAAGAGCTGCCGGTTCCATTATCGAATCATCACTCGACAAGGGAAGGGGTTATATGGCCACCGTACTGGTACAGAACGGAACTCTCAAACAGGGTGATATCGTACTGGCCGGTTCTTATTTCGGACGTATAAAGGCAATGTTTAATGAGCGCAATCAACGCATAGAGGAAGCCGGCCCTTCGGAACCGGCACTCATCCTCGGTCTGAACGGAGCACCCCAGGCAGGAGACACATTCAACGTGATGGAAACCGAACAGGAAGCACGCTCAATTGCCACCCGACGGGAGCAATTACAGCGCGAGCAGTCGATACGTACGCAGAAAATGCTCACACTCGATGATATCGGACGCCGTATCGCTATCGGTAGCTTCCAGCAATTGAACATCATCGTGAAAGGAGACGTGGACGGATCGGTGGAGGCTCTCTCCGACTCACTCATTCGCCTTTCTACAGAAGAGATCCAGGTGAACGTAATCCACAAGGGGGCAGGACAGATATCGGAATCAGACGTCAGCCTTGCCGCTGTTTCCGACGCCATCATCATCGGCTTCCAGGTACGCCCTTCACTCGGAGCACGCAAGGAGGCTGAGAAGGAAGGTGTGGATATCCGTCTCTATTCTATTATCTACGATGCCATTGAAGAGGTGAAAGCCGCAATGGAAGGTATGCTTTCTCCCGACATCAAGGAGGAGATTATCGGTAACGTAGAGGTGCTGGAAGTATTTAAAATATCAAAAGTGGGTACTGTGGCCGGATGTATGGTACGTGACGGTAAAATAAAACGTTCGAGCCGCATTCGTCTTATCCGCGACGGTATTGTGATCTTCACCGGTGAACTGGAATCGTTGAAACGATTCAAGGAAGATGTGAGAGAAGTTACTTCAGGTTACGAGTGTGGTGTCACCATACGCAATTTCAATGATATCAAAGTGGGTGATATTGTTGAAGCATACGAAGAGACTGAAGTAAAGAAAAAATTATAAAAACAGCCACTATGAATCTTCCGTTTTGAACCGGAGAAGATTCAGGGATTTTATTTATGTAACCAGTTGACATTGTAATTTTAATTTCTATCCTGAGAGTGGCCGCATCTGTTCATAACAAAGCGGGTGCGGCCACAACACACAGAAAATAGAAAAAAATTACAATTGCAACCAGGCCATAACAAATTGAATATTCACTTTATAAAATAGTTGACAATGACAAAAAAAGTTTTTTTCACGCTTACCCTGCTTATTTCATTGGTCGGTGGAACTGCTTTTTCACAGGTGTTACCACAAGTATCTGTTGCCTACGTAAATACAACCGAGCTATTGGATCAAATGCCTGAAAAAGAACAGGCCACGCAGCAACTGCTTACATTAAGTGAGAATTATGAAAAAGAGTTGGAACTGATGCAGAATGATTACAACAAAAAGTACTCCGACTATATCACTTATCAGACCTCTCTCTCGGAAAATATCAAGCTTCGCAGGATGCAGGAACTTACTGAACTGGAAAGCAGAATAAATCAATTCATGGAATTGGCCCAGAAAGATATTGAAAATCAGGAAAAAGGATTATTGGATCCCCTAAAGCAAAAGATAAACAATGCTATCCATGCTGTCGGTATTGAGCAAAGATATACTGTAATCTACGATCTGGCCAATCCGGGAATCGCTTTCGTATCACCTGATGCGGTAAATGCCAATCCTTACGTAAAGTCGAAATTAGGTATCCGCTAAGCAAAAACCTCGATAACGTGACACCTATCGGTATCTTCGATTCAGGATACGGCGGGCTTACGGTCCTATCCGAAATAAGAGCGCTGATGCCGGAGTATGATTATATCTATCTGGGGGATAATGCACGTGCCCCATACGGCAGCCGTTCATTTGAGCGGGTATACCAGTTTACACTCGAAGCAGTAGAGTGGTTCTTCAGGCAAGGATGCCATCTGGTAATTCTTGCGTGTAATACGGCCTCGGCAAAAGCATTAAGAACCATCCAACAGGTCAATCTTCCGGAGATCGATCCATCGAGAAGAGTGCTGGGAGTGATTCGCCCTACAGCGGAATCTGTGGCAACTCTTTCGGGAAGTGGCCATATAGGTGTTCTGGGAACAGAAGGAACCATTCGTTCGGGATCATATGAATTGGAAATCAAGAAACTTTATCCCCACATAACAGTAACTGGCGAAGCGTGTCCCATGTGGGTTCCCCTTGTAGAAAACAGGGAATACGACAAAGATGGTGCCGATTATTTTGTACAACAACATTTGGGGAAGCTCTTTGAAAAAGATCTTCTTATCGATACGATCATCTTGGGATGC
>Ga0265293_10010249_pt1 | contig 13150 bp, 10 predicted proteins | sample Munlanlewell138R_FD_192505 | JGI IMG/M metagenome (GOLD analysis project Ga0265293, IMG submission 192505) | Leachate microbial communities from a municipal landfill in Southern Ontario, Canada - Leachate well 138R | ecosystem: Engineered > Solid waste > Landfill > Unclassified | place: Canada... | reverse complement strand
GGCTTTGTTTAATTCAAAAAATAAATTGACTCCCAGGGAGAAATTACTGCTGTAGAAAAAAGTGCCATTCATTTCTTCACACCTTTTGTAAACCTCCTCAAAGCGCTCCAGCCATCCAGTGGTTCCACTTACTACAGGGATACCCGCTTCAAAACACTTGAAGTAATTTTCTACAGCAGAAACTGGCCTGGTAAATTCAATGGCAACATCACATGTTGTCAGATTTTGAACTGTTAAGTCACCCGGATTCTCAATGTCAATGATAAGTTGAATCTTATGGCCCCGGGAAAGGGCTATCTTTTCAATCTCTTTTCCCATTTTCCCGAATCCAATCAGAGCTAATTTCATTGTTTTTGTTTTTTGTTTTTAATTAACGACAAAGATAACAGTTTAGTCAAACTGAAAAACATTATTTTTGGCCTCATGAGCACGAACAACATAAAACTTGTGGCAACCGACCTCGATGGTACCTTTTTGAAAAATGACCGTACCATTAGTCCTGGAAATTTGAAGGCATTACAACTTCTCGGCATGAAACAGATCGTCAGGGTGGTTGCCACCGGCAGAAATTTACGGAAGGTGACCGAAGTAATCCCCCGTGAAGTGCCTTTCGACTATATTGTTTATTCTTCCGGTGCAGGTATTTTTAACTGGCAAAAACAGATGCATATTTTTCAACAGAATATGGATGTTAAAGCAGTGAATGTGCTGCTTACCCACTTCATGAAAAAGAAATACAGTTTTTGTGCATTTGCGGCTGCTCCGGAAAATCATAGCCTTTGGTATTTTAAAGGGAAAAAAGAGTGCGATGAGTTTAACCGTTATTTAAAATCCCATCAAAACGACGTTGAACCTCTTACCCAGCAGGTGATTATAGAAAATCAAATTTGCCAGTTCCTGCTGATCATCCCGGAAGATGATATTGTTTTTGAGCAACTGAAGATGGAAATAGAAAGCCAATGTGAAGAAATCAGGGTCATTCGCTCATCGTCACCGGTAACAAAAGGTTATATCTGGCTTGAGGTTTTTCACCGGAATGTATCCAAAGGCCATGGTGTGAGGCATATCTGTGAGATGTTGAGTATCCACCAGGATCAGACTTTCGGTATCGGCAATGATTATAATGATCTTGACCTGCTTCATTATACAGCACATTCTTTTTTAACGGCAAACGCACCAACTTCTATAAAAAGCAGATTTATCCCCCTTCCTTCCAATGAAAATGATGCTTTTGCCCATGCTGTTCAAACTTTATTCACATAAATTAAGGGATTCATTTGTTGAAAATGAATCCTATTCTTTATTTTTGAACCTTAATATTTGAAATCATGAGGAATATAATTTTTGTATTTTTATCTTTTTGTTTTTTTCTTTCAAATGGTCAACAACCTTTTGATGTGAATGATCCTGTTCCCCTTGATCCTAAAGTTTCTAAGGGAGTTTTGCCCAATGGAATGACCTATTATGTGCGGGCAAACCATGAACCCCAAAACAGGGCGGAGTTGTTTCTGGCTGTAAGGGCAGGTTCTATCGATGAAGACAATGATCAAAAGGGTCTGGCTCATTTTGCCGAACATATGGCATTTAACGGCACAAAAAATTTTCCAAAAAATGAACTGATTAAATATTTTGAATCGATCGGGATGGAGTTTGGACCAGAGATCAATGCGTATACCAGTTTTGACGAGACTGTTTATATGCTCAAAGTGCCACTGGATTCAGCACTGTATCTGGAAAAAGGATTGCAGGTGTTATACGATTGGGCTAGTCAGATAACCGACTCGGACGAGGAAATTGAAAAGGAACGTGGCGTCATCCGGGAAGAGTGGCGTGGTGGTCGCAACGCAAATTTTCGGATGCAGCAGAAATGGCTGCCGGTATTCCTGCACGATTCAAAATATGCTGACAGACTTCCCATTGGTGATATTGATATTGTGGAAAATGCACCACCGGAAGCATTGCGGCGATTCCGCAACGACTGGTACCGTCCCGATTTGATGGCAGTTATTGTGGTAGGTGATTTCGATCAACAGGAAATGGAAGGAATAGTGAAACAGAAGTTTGCACAGATTCCTGCCCCGCAAAAAGTGCGGGAAAAAGCATTCCATGAAATTCCTCCCCATGAGGAAACCCTCGTGAGTATTGTTACCGACAAGGAAGCTCAGTATCCTGTTGCGTTTGTTTTTTGCAAACATCCTCTGGAAAAAACCAAAACTCTTGGTGATTACCGTGAATCTATTATGCATAACCTGTATAATACTATGATCAATAACCGGTTGGCTGAGAAAACACAACTGGCTGATCCCCCCTTTATTGTGGGACAGTCTTCTTTTTCTGAGATGTTTGGCCCGATTAGCGTCTATCAGTCAGCAGCTGTTTGCCACAATGGCAAAATTGAAGAAGGCCTGGAAGCCGTATTGCTGGAAAATGAACGGGTGAAAAAATTCGGATTCACCGAAACTGAACTGGAACGGCAAAAGAAAGCATTGATGAATACCTTGGAAAAGGCTTATAACGAGCGAGATAAGCAAAAGTCAATACAATTTGCAGAAGAATATAAACGGAATTTCCTGATGACTGAAGAACCAGCTCCGGGAATTGAAAATGAGTTTGAATACTTCAAAACTTTCCTGCCTGATATTTCTCTGGAAGAAGTGAATCAGCTGGCTGAGAAATGGATTACGGAGGAGAACCGGGTCATTGTAATCAATGCTCCGGAAATGGAAGACATGAAAATCCCCGGCAAGGAGGAGATCCTCAGTTTGCTCGACAGGGTAGGGAAGACAGAGATTGAGCCATACGTGGATGCTGTTTCTGACACTCCGTTAATAACAGATGAACCCTGGCCTGGTTCTGTTGTCAAAGAAAAAATACTGACCCAGGTGGATGCCATAGAGTGGGAGTTGCAGAATGGGGCAAAAGTGGTCTTTAAATCCACCAGCTTTAAGGACGATGAAATTTTATTCAGCGCCTGGAGCCCCGGAGGTACTTCACTTTACGAAACCAGTGATGATGTCTCAGCTAACTTTGCCGCAACCATCATGGCTATGAGCGGAATTGCCGGATTCGACAAGATCACACTCGACAAGATGATGTCGGATAAAGTGTTCAACCTGTCGCTCTCAATTTCTGAACTGCGGGAAGGATTTAGCGGAAACTCTTCGGTGAATGATCTGGAAACCCTCCTGCAAATGGTCTATTTGTATTTTACGCAACCCCGGTTTGATGAAACCAGTTTCCAGGCATATATGTCGCGCATGACAGGAATTCTGCAAAACAGGGCAGCGTCACCCGAAGCAGCTTTCCAGGATACCCTGAACGCCGTATTGGCTAACTACCATGACCGGGCAAGACCTATGTCAGCTGAATTGCTGGCAGAAGCTGATTTTCAGCGTATCCGTGAAATTGGTGAGGAACGCTTTCGAAATGCCGCCGACTTTCAGTTCTTTTTTGTGGGTAATATCGATACGACTACCCTGCGACCTCTGGTTGAAAAATATATCGGGGGAATACCTTACCTCGATGAAACAGAAAAATGGCGAAACCTTGAAATTGACCCGCCTGCCGGTGTTGTGGAAAAAACTGTCAAAATGGGACAGGAAAATAAAAGCTTGCAAAGCCTGGTGTTCCATGGCGATTTTGAGTACTCAGCAGAAAAGGCCGTGGAGCTCGATGCTGTGGGCAGAATCCTGTCAACCCGGCTGCTGGAAGTGATCAGGGAAGATAAGAGCAGTGTTTATAGTATTGGAGCCAGACCTTCCTCTTCCAAATACCCCGACGGGGAATATGCCATTTCTATTTCTTATGGTACCGATCCCCAAATACTGCAGGAACTGAAAGATGCTGTGTTTGCCGAAATCAGAGATTTTGTCAACAACGGACCTCTTGAAGAAGAACTGGCCAAAGCAAAAGAAAAAATGTTGCGGGAAAGGGAAGTGTCGCTGCGAGAAAATAACTTCTGGCTCAATATTTTAAGTAATACTTACTATGTGAAAGATGGTGACTTTTCAACATTCGGCACGTACAACGATATAGTCAATAACCTGTCGGTGAAATCGATCCAGGATGCTTTCAGAGAATATTTCGATTTTAATCATTTCGTGAGCGTGGCTCTGAAACCTGCTGATTAGGGGAAGTCGAATTTTTAAGAGTACTCTGTTCTCATCTGACTGATGATTCGTCATTAACTTGAAAATAATAATTGTGAAAAATTTCACTCCAGCAACTATGGCCATTCGTGTGGTCGTTTATGCTCTACTTGTTTTTGGAATTGCTGAAGCCATCCGTTTTGATGCCTTGTATCCTATGGAAGAAGGGTATTATGGGGAGATTAGCCGGACAGAGATCTCACAGGAAGTTATCCTTTTTTTTCTTTTTTTGTTTTACCTGGCACTGGGATACCGGTACCGACCTGTACAACCCCTGTCCAACCTGGTTTCTCTTTTCTTTCTGATTTCCTTTATTCGTGAGTTCAACTTTTTAATCGACTGGTGGGTGTATCCTGCCTTGATGGTACTTGCTGTTTTTGTCTGGCTGATGATCCGTGACTTCAGAAAGCTGAAAGATGCTACCCGGGAGTTTTTTTCACAACCGGCTTCTGCATGGCTTTTATCCGGTTTCCTGATCACGTACATCTTTAGCCGGCTGATGGGGCGATCAAAATTTTGGCTGTTGTTGTACGATGAGGATATTTACCGGATAGCGAAAGCAGCTACAGAAGAAGGGCTGGAGCTTTTGGGCGATACTATCTTATTCATTTCGGCAGTGGAGTTTTTTATCGTGTTCTGGAATCGTAAAAATAGATTGTCCCCATGAAAGTTTGCGGTTTTACATTTATCAGAAATGCCGAAAAATTTGATTTCCCTGTTGTTGAAGCCATCACTTCCATTTTGCCGGTATGCGACCATTTTATTGTGGCAGTTGGAAACTCCGACGACCAAACCCGGGAGATCATTGAACGCATCGATCCGGAAAAAATTTCTATCGTGGATACAGTATGGAACGAAAAGCTGCAAAAGGGAGGTGTAGTTTATGCCGTGGAAACCGATAAGGCATTTGATGCCATTCCTGACGGTTTCGACTGGTGTTTTTATATCCAGGGCGATGAAGTGGTTCACGAAAAATACCTCCCTGCTATCCAACAGGCTATGTCCGATCAGGTGGATAACAAGAAGGTGGAAGGATTTCTTTTCGGATTCAGGCATTTTTTTGGAACATACGATTATGTGGGTGATTCCAGGAAATGGTACCGCCACGAAATACGGATTATCCGCCACGATAAAGCAATACGTTCATACCGCGATGCCCAGGGATTCAGAAAACAGGGAAGAAAGTTGAATGTAGTTCCTGTGACAGCCGAGGTTTATCACTACGGTTGGGTCCGACCTCCCCGGTTTATGCAGGAGAAAATCGATGAGGTACACAAGTTTTATCAGGGAGATAACCCAATCACGAAAAAAAAAGATCCCGGAGAATCGGAGTTTGATTATCAGGGAAATTACGATGCCCTGGCAAAATTTGAGGGAACCCATCCCCGTGTCATGCACCACCGAATAAAACGACTGAACTGGAAAGTTGAAGTCGACCTGAAGCGAATAAAAATGAAACCAAAATACCGGTTGCTTTATGCTATTGAAAAAAAAATTGGAATCCGGCTTTTTGAATACCGAAACTACAGCGTTTTAAAAAAATGATACCCCTGTTAATTTTTCCGGCCGGTCTTCCAGTACTTGAAAATCAGAAAAATAACAAATACCGCGATCAGAACGTATATGAGTAATTTAGTTTGTTGCATGCTAATTGATTATTCTTTTTATTACACGTAATTTGTGGGTATAACGTTTCATGTCGAGGTTAAAAATGCCAAACTGATCCACGTTATCGATGCGTACTTTTCCGGATGCATGAATAATTTTATTTCTTTTCCAGATGATGCCCACATGTATGATATTGCCCTCATCGTCATCAAAAAAGGCGAGGTCGCCGGGTGCCGATTCGTCCACAAAGCTCAAAGGAGTACCTGTTTTTACCTGTTGACTGGCGTCCCGGGGCAGAGGTATACCAATCATTTTGTAGAGTATTTGAGTCAGACCGCTGCAATCAATTCCCAGGGGCGAACGTCCTCCCCAAAGATAAGGGGCATTAAAATATTTCAGTGCCTGCTGAATAATGATCTCACGTGGATTTTTGAGTTTCCCGTAAAAAACCTCTCCGGTTGATTTATACGTCTCCTGGTTCACCGTAAACTCTTTGAGGTACGGCCTCCAAATGGGCAGGGTGCTACCTGCTACCAACATCAAATGTTGTTGTTCGGAATTTACCGCGATCAGACTAATAATATCGCTTGTTACTGCAAAAGGCTTGTTGTTTAGCTTGTTCAATGTACGAAGATTGACCGGTGTAACCATCTTGCCATCAACCCAACCCTGATACCCATCCCAGAATAGTTTAACCATACTCCATCCCACCATCTGCTCCAGAATTTCAAAATGCTCACCAAATAAAATTTGTGTGATCATCTCACTCTTTTCAGAAGGATCTTTTCTTACCGGGATTAAACTTAGTTCTGAAATGCCGTAGTTCATTTGAATAATGATTACATGTGATAAAATAGATTAATTTTTTCAATTTATGAAGTGGGCAAGTTAGAATTTCTTAATTTTATTTCGAAAAATTTTTATCCATCTGCTCACGCATGAATAAACGCAAATCTATAAAAAAAACGCTGCCTGGTAAACAGGATGAATTATTATTTGTAATATACATGGATAGAAAAACATTCCTGCCTGAAACAGATTATTAATTTTAATATACAGTACAGTGGAAAACTTTTTAACAAGATTGAAAAAATACTCCCGGATATTCTATTGGTTTTTTGTCTTTCTGATGACCAGCGTCATGCTTTTTCTTGTTCTTCCGGGAGAGCCCCGGTTTAAATATGAGTACCAGAAAGGATTCCCCTGGAAGCATGAAACTATCGTTGCTCCTTTCAATTTTGCGATATTGAAATCTCCCGTGGAGATAGACAAGGAAAAGAAAGAACAAATGAATTTGCTCATTCCTTATTTTACTTATGATACTACACTTGCTGTTCAAAAAATTTCGCAGTTTGAAAGTGACTGGCATAGTTTTGCACATACTGACACAGCGTTGCAGAAAGCTGTTTTCAGGGAAGTGGCACAGTTCCTGCAGCATATTTATCAGGCAGGTATCCTTCCTCGTTCGGCTGATACATTCGATGAACTTGCAGGAAAGAATGAGTTGAATAAAAGGGTAGGCAACCGGGTCTCAAAAGTAGCTACGGAAAAGATATTTTCCGAGAAATCGGCATACCACGAATTCAGGACGCTACTGCAGCAACTGGAAAAACGATTTCCCAAGGAAGCAGTACCCCTGGCAAATATGACTCCTGAAAAATACATCACTTCCAATTTAGTTTTTGACGAATTGACAACCCAAAAGGAGAGTGAAGAACTGGTAAAAAATATCTCTGTAACCCGCGGCATGGTTCAGGCCGGCGACCGGATTATTTTGGAGAATGAAATGGTCGACGAGGAGAAGTTTCAGGTTTTAGAATCTTTGAAAGAAAGCTATGAACAGGAGAGGGGTACAGGGATAAACCGCTATATCATATCGGTGGGTAAGGGTACACTGATAGTCGTTCTTATGATTCTGCTCTTTACATTTCTGTATATCTATCGCATGGATGTGCTGATGCAGTTTAGCAAACTCTCTTTTCTTCTGCTTTTTATGGTGAGTATCATTTTTATTTCCCATTTGCTTAACTCATTTCCAAATATACATATCTACCTCGTTCCGTTTGCGATATTTCCCATCGTAATTCGCACATTTTTCGATTCGCGCACAGCCATATTTACTCTTCTGATTGCTGCACTGGTTACCGGTTTTTATGCTCCCAATAATTATGAATTCGTATTGCTACAGGTAACTGCCGGAATTGTTGCTGTTTTTAGTCTGAACAGGATGCATCGACGTGGTCACCTGATCATGGCTGCTATTTGGGTATTGTTAACCTACATCCTGGTGTTTGCTGCACTTGAAGTGATTTATGAGGGGACTATCCTGACCATTGATTTTAAAATGTTCCGGTGGTTTATCTTCAGTAGCGTTCTTATCTTATTAATTTACCCCCTGCTATTTATCTTTGAAAAAATTTTCGGATTTGTTTCAGACGTTACTCTCATTGAGCTGTCAGATACTAACCAGCCTCTGTTGCGAAAACTTGCTGAAGAAGCCCCGGGCACTTTTCAACATTCCATGCAGATTGCTAATCTGGGTGAGGAGATTATCCTGAAGATTGGAGGAAACCCATTCCTGGTTCGTGCCGGAGCTCTATATCATGATATTGGCAAGGTTGTCAGCCCGGGTTTTTTTATTGAAAATCAGGCGCTCGGGATTAATCCTCACGACAATATGAACTACCTGAAAAGTGCTGAAGTGATTATCGATCATGTGAAAAATGGTGTCAAAATGGCAAAACGACATAAGCTCCCCGAATCCCTGGTGGAATTTATTGCCACTCATCATGGCACCACAAAAGCACAATATTTTTACCTGAAGCATCAGGAAGAAAATCCCAACGAAAAAGTCAGGGAAGATTCTTTTATCTATCCCGGCCCTCTTCCCAAAACCAGGGAAGCAGCTGTTGTGATGATCGTCGATGGCATCGAAGCAGCATCAAGAAGCCTGAAGGAAAAAAATCAGGAAAACCTGAAAGAACTGATTGAGAAAATGGTAGACCAAAAAATCAGGGACAGGCAACTGGAAGAATCGAGCCTTACCTTCCGTGATATTAAGATTATTAAAGAAACACTGCTCAATAAACTGGTCAATATTTACCATGTGCGGATAGAATATCCAAAAGAGAAAGAAAACAAGGAGAAATAACCCTGAGATTTGTTAGTTTTGTGGCGAAATTTTTAGCTTTTACTGAAGTGATCAAGGTACGAAATAATATTTTTTTTCTTTTGCTGACAGCCGGGATAATTTTCTCCTGTAAGGAGCCTCCGTTGCCTTTGCCTCAACCCGGAACCGGACAGGACCCCGTAAATGAGGATGAACAGGAGACCACGGAATTAACTATTAAAATCAACCGGTTTATTCAATATGTAATGAAAGATATTTACCTCTGGAGCAGTCAGCTTCCACCGATTGATATCCGGTATGAACCTGATCCGAAAGATTATTTTGATAAATTATTATTCAAGGAAGATAAGTGGTCCTATATTACCGATGATATTATTGCTCTGGAAAAAAGTTTTAACGGGGTAGAAACCACTTTTGGGTACTCCCTTGCTTTTGGCCGGTTTATTGATACCCAGGATATTTTTGCAGTGGTTGAATATGTTTATCCGGGTACTCCCGCTGCTAACGCCGGACTAAAAAGAGGAGATTTGATTTTTTTAATGAATAATGCTCCTGTAAATATGAATAATTACCTTGATCTATTATACGCCCGGACTCTTGCTGTTACTTTTGGCAAGTACTCGGAAGACCTGGGGATTCATGATATAAAGGATGTGAGTATGGAAGCCAGAGAGCTTAATCTTGACCCTGTACTTATTTCGGATGTAATTGAACACGAAGGGCATAAAATTGGGTACCTGTTTTATACACAATATATTCAGAAGTATAATGCAAGTCTCGATTCGGCATTCAAGCTGTTTCTGGATGAGGACATTTCTGCACTGGTGATTGATTTGCGCTATAACCCAGGTGGCGTTGTTACTGCAGCTCAATATCTTTGTAGCTCAGTAGCCCCGTTGAGTGTAGTGAATGGTGAAAAGACACTGGTTACTTACCAATGGAATGATAAATACCAATATATTTGGAAGTTTACAAATAACCGGCCTCAAGTTGAAGAAAAGTTTATGGCTACCACAACCTATCAGCTGGGTCTGAATAAAATTTATTTCCTCACAGGTGATGGTACTGCCTCTGCGTCGGAGCTTACAATTACAGGTCTGCGCCCCTATATGCAGGTGATTACTGTCGGGGAAACAACCTATGGCAAATATACCGGCTCGTGGACAATTAAACCGGAAGATTATTACAGGGATACCACGTATTATACTGACTTTGCTAACTGGGGATTACAGCCTATTATTCTTCGTTTTGCCAACTCTTTGGGTGTTACTGATTTTAAAGATGGTTTTTATCCTGATATTCCTGCTGAGGATGTTCTGCTTGGTGCTTTTCCTTTGGGTGATAAAGATGAACCCCTATTGAAGAAAGCCATTGAAGATATTAGCGGAACTCCTGTTCTTGCCAGGAAAAAGGCAGTAATCAAAGCCCCTTATGCCATTTTTGACCGGGGATTTTCGAGGTTTGATGCCAATAAAAGGGAATTGTTATTTGATGATATCCCTGTTCAACATCTCGATCAGAAGTAGTTATTTTTTACTGTGCAGGTTGTTCCTGTACCACTGATCCCAGTCCTTCTATGTCTTTTGTAACCTGTGGATTTCCTTTGTATTTAATTTTTCCGGCACCCCGGATTACAACATGTAATGAATTGGTAGCGTGAACTTTAGCCGTTCCAATGCCTTCAATTCTGAAATTTACTTCTCTTGCTTTTAATTCTTCGGCCTGAATATGGCCTGCTCCGGCAAGCCTGACGTCAAAATTTTCGGTTACTCCACTGAGTTTGCATAATACCCCTCCTTTGTTTTCAAGGTTAATCTTGTTGGCTTTCAGTGAAATATCAGTTTTTGCACCGCCTTCCAATAACAAATCAAGGTCGTCGAATTCAAGGTATCCCCGGGTTTCGAGCTGAATACTTCCAAAAATCTGCAGGTACTCCAGTTCATCGATGGTAACAAAAAGAGTTATTTTGCTCAAATCAAAAGGCTTGCGGTCAACATGCAGGTGAAGCAACCCCCTTTCGTTTGTAATCGTCAGGTATTCAAACGCTTTTGGATCAGAAACCCTGATCTCCAATCCAGGCTCATCTCCCTGCAGAAGTTGAACCCCAAATGCGCCTTCTAATAACAGTCCCTTAAACTGTCCCGTTTTATAGGTTTTAGAAGACCATCCTTCATCCTGACTTAACCCGTTTAATGGGTTGATAATAACCAGGAAAAGAGAAACAATGAATCCTAACCCGAATTTCTTAAAAGTGTTTAACCCTGTTTGCATCTGTATAAAATTTATTTCAATGTATTTAGAGACTGTTTTAAATTTATCCATTTATTCTATTTTGCGTCTTTTTTCACTCATACTGCTGCAAAATTTCCTTAAATAGCTATGGCTATTCGCGTCAATTTTGCCTTGTCTGAGCAAAAAACAGATCAAAATATTTCTAAAAAACAAAATCAAAACAGTCTCTAATAATTTGCGGCTTCAAAGTTAATATTTGTTTTGAAAAAAAATATACAATTCTTTGCAGGTAATTAGCTTAGATCCTCAGGATCAAAAAAGCAATAGTAACAAATTAGTTCTGACACCCCAAAAGATAGGCTTTAAATTTTTCAAAATCGTGTTTCATTGTGACAGTCAGTTTGGTTCCCTTCATGAATTCAGCCAGACGATGGGGCAGGGGCACGTTCTTTTTTCCCACAATTGATTCTATGGTTTCTGTAAATTTTGCCGGATGGGCTGTTTCCAGGAAGACACCGGTCTGTTTGTCATCCAAATAATCGTTCAGCGCCTGGTAGCCGCAGGCACCATGAGGATCGCAGAGGTACCCGGTTTGCAGGAAAACTTTTTTAACTGTCTCCCTGATCTGCACATCGGAATAGCGAAAACCGGTAAGGATACCTGAAATTTTTTCATATGAATGGCCGTACAGGTCGAGGATCCGCGCAAAATTGCTGGGAGCTCCCACATCCATCGCATTGGCAATGGTTTCCTGTGAGGGGCGGGGCTGGTAGTTGCCGGTTTTGAGGTATTCATACACCACATCGTTCTCATTGTTGGCTGCCAGGAATTGTGTAACAGGTAATCCCATCTCCCGGGCAAACAACCCGGCGGTCAGGTTCCCAAAATTCCCGCTGGGAACGGAAACAACCAACTGATCGTTTGGGAGTGCTCTCAATTCCTTCAGCCGGGCCCAGGCATTGAAATAGTAAAAAGCCTGCGGCAAAAAACGGGCTACATTGATGGAATTTGCTGAGGTAAGCAATAGCTTTTTATTCAATGTTTCATCCAGGAAAGCAGTCTTTACCAGCTGCTGGCAGTCATCAAATGTGCCTTCCACTTCCAAAGCGGTGATATTTTGACCCAGCGTGGCAAACTGTGACTCCTGTATCCGGGTGACTTTTCCTTTCGGGTACAGCACATGCACATGAATGCCGTCAACACCCAAAAATCCATTGGCCACCGCGCTGCCCGTATCACCCGAAGTAGCCACCAGTACATGTACCAATCTGTCGTTTTCCCCCAGGAAATAATTGAGCAGACGTGCCATAAACCGGGCACCTACATCTTTAAAAGCCAGCGTGGGACCATGAAACAGTTCAAGCGAATAAATGTTATCGGTGACTTGTACTACAGGACAATCAAATGAAAGCGTATCAAAAACAATCTCCTTCAATGCCGTTTCCTTTACATCTTCTCCGAAAAACTTTTTGGCTACCTCAAAGGCAATCTCCTGAAAAGAGAGGTGAGGGATTTGTGCGAAAAATGCCGGATCAAACGACTCAATCCGCTCAGGCATATATAAACCGTTGTCGGCTGCCAACCCCTTAATAACCGCTGCCTTCAATGTCGCCTCCGCGGCTTTTTTATTCGTACTGTAATACTTCATTGCTCATTCAATTATTCATTCCTCCATTCCCATTCGAAGGCAAAAATAAAAAAAGTGAATCAATATTGGACGATTCTTTTTATTTTGCCTTGTCTGAGCAAAAAATTCATCAAAATATTTCTAAAAAACAAAATCAAAACAGTCTCTAAAAAAGGATTTGCAAAATAATTTCTATAAGAATAAATTCAGATTAATTCTTTGTTAAACATTTCCTTTTTTATTCAGAGTGTTATTATCTAATGTGTTGATATAAAGATAATTTGTATTATTATTTTCTTGTTTAGTTTTACATAATATTTTGTTGAGTCTGATTATTTTTATATTTTTGTTCGTGTAGGAATGAATTTAATGTCAATACACGACATCATTCCAAATGGATTTTAA
>Ga0265293_10010248_pt1 | contig 13151 bp, 7 predicted proteins | sample Munlanlewell138R_FD_192505 | JGI IMG/M metagenome (GOLD analysis project Ga0265293, IMG submission 192505) | Leachate microbial communities from a municipal landfill in Southern Ontario, Canada - Leachate well 138R | ecosystem: Engineered > Solid waste > Landfill > Unclassified | place: Canada... | reverse complement strand
AAGAGGCATGGTTAATTTTTTTATTGAGAAGATTGCTTAAGTCAAATTTTAATATCGGTATTCTGACTATAGCAGCCATTGTTATTTCATCTTTATTATCCAATGGTGAAATATTGTAATCATAGCTTCTAACAAAATCACCTACATTGATTGTTCCCCAATCATTTGCTATAAATCTGCTTTTCATTATCACCTAACATATCCTTTCAGTATTAATATTTTATTAAGTCTATTTAATACCTCTGCAAACTACTCAAGTTATTTAGTTAAGGCGTTTATTCCATGGGAGATACATACCCATTTGACGCTCATATTCAACACAAGCTGCTATGCCTGCAAATGCTGCTGCATAAGTGCATGTTAAATTAAACCACTTACGATAAACAATTCCCGACTGTGGATTGCAACCAACTATGGCTCCATGAGCTAGCCTATCAGGCCCATAGTATTGATTCTTTACGCACCATGATAAAGCCCTCTGCGCAGCCTTTAAATGCCGCAAATCGCCAGTAAAATCATATAACCTGTAAAATAATATGCTCCAAAGTGCAGTGCCCTTTTCACTGACACCTACTTCATCGGATGATCTATTAAAAAAGAAATTCCAATGTCCTTCATCATTTTGCCATTTTAAAAGATGTTCAGCCATACTACATGCCTTTTCCAAATATGGTCCTTCAGGCTTAATCCTTGCACAACTGAGGAGCCCCTCCATTGCCCATCCTAATCCTCTTGTCATATATTCATTAGGCGCCGCTTTACCCACCTTACGATTCCAACTTCTTTCCCATAATCCATCTTCAAGTTCAAATTTCCTGACATGCATATCCATATATCTGCATGTCAAATTCTTTACCCAATCATCACCAGTCACAAGAAACAGTTCAGCTAATCCTTCAGTGCCAAACCCTGATTCATCCAATGTATGATTTGACCAGTCACTAATATTTTTGCTATAGTCTTGGGGAATCAGTTCAAATTGATTCATTACCCTTTCAGTGGCCTTAGCCAGCATATAAGCGGAATCTAAAAAACTTTTATCTTTAAACTTCCTGTATAGAGGTATCCAGCCCCAACCTGATAAAAAATTACTATCACTACCACCGGTTATATGCTCAACGCATCCAGGAGGAACTGCTCTAGGGCTACATCGAAATGACCCAAGTCCATGCGTAGGATGTGCTTCGTTATTAACTTGATAGCTCAAAGAGATTTTACCTATACTTAGCGCATCAATTAATAATTTATCTCTTTTTGTTGGATTAAATATATTGTAATCAGCTGCTCTTAGCATCAAATGGATTGCAGGCCCCCATTGCCATATCCATGATGGCAGACGGTATGTACGTGCATCTAAATCATAAAAGCAGTATAGTCCCCCATAAAAAGGGCTATGACTGGTTGTATTTATGCTTCGTTGTAAGTACTTCGCACTGTCAATAATAGCTCTTTGCAATGACTCTTTGTTAAGTTCCTCAACTTGGGTTTTGGACTTAATATTAATAGGCTTATTTTCTTTCAATGTACTCTCAAATACTTTTGTTCTTTTCCCATCTTTTTCGATACCATACCCCACTGCCTTTCCTGAAAACTCAGTGCCTAAAGGAGTGAATGCAGTAGTTATCTTGCATTGAGTATGAGGAAGCATGCGTACACGCTTTACAATGCAAAATGATGATACAGTTATGTCCGGAGAAGTTAGAAATAAATTGTTCTCCCAATGCTCAAGTTTTTCAGCAGGTAGTATTAGCTCATCTTGACATTTTTTCATTTCACAATCTGAATAGCCGTTAATTGCATAAAACCCGTCACTATCACTTAGCTTGACTTTGGCATGCATATCGCATGTGATTTCCACATCTACAACGGGAAACCATACATCGCCGTTATCTCTAACTTTTTGTTGTTCCCTAATCACTTCTGCCTTAGGATTGAGATTGCTTACATCACTTAATCGACTAATTAAGTGGTTTCGATCACTATACAATTCTATTTCAACAAAATCATAATGACATTCCAGAATTTTTTCTAAGTAAATTTTATTTGATGAATTCATTAATAGGGACCTCCATATAATTTAATTTTTCTATATCTTTTTGTTAATAAAGATGTCTTAAATATCTATATAGGCAATTAAGCTGAATTTTTCTTTTTGAGCAAGAAATTATTTATTCAAGTAATATCACTGCAAAGTTTCTATATTCATATTCTCACAAAAAAAATCACTTTGTAAATACGCATTATATTTAGTATTAACAATATATTTAGTTGCAGTAAATATATTAGCTGCTTTAGACCTTTTAATCACTGTTTCAGGCTTTTCATGCAATGCAATAATTTATATAATCTTGTTTGCGATCATTTATATTCATATTTTATGAGCCAACTATATACATAAAATAGAGTATGCATTTTATTGTTGATGTTCAAAATATTTAATTTTGCTTTACTAATTGAAAAAAAAGAAATACTTATTTACAATATCACTAAGCATTATAATTTTAAAAATATACTTAAAAGGTATTTTTACAATATTAAAAGCACTCAATAAAGGATTCATGAAATTAAAACAATAAATTCATACATATAGGAAGGTGAAAAGGAGAAATAATATGTTAACATCAAAAAGTACTCCGAATGTAATACTAATATTAGCTGATGATATGGGGTATGGAGATCTAGGTATCTTAGGTGATGGTTCATCGCAAACCCCTAACCTTGACAATTTAGCTGGAGAAGGATTGCTGCTCACACAGTGTTACTCTTCCTCGCCCGTATGCGCTCCTGCCAGAGCTTCACTTCTGACAGGGAGATATCCGCACAGAACTGGCGCTATTGAGATTAGAGAGCTTCGGGGGTTAACGCGATTATGCACAGATGAGATAACAATAGCCGATATTTTTAAGGAGCAAGGTTATTCAACTGGTCTGGTTGGAAAGTGGCATTTGGGGGCATTTGGAAAAGAGTATCACCCTAACGCCAGAGGATTTGATGAATTCGTGGGTTTTAGAGGAGGACAGAGTGACTACTATGACTACATCCTCTATTATAATCAAATTACCAAAAATTCAAATGGATCTTATTTAACAGATGTAATAACTGAAGAATCTATTAAATTTATTCATAGGCATTCTAATGAACCTTTTTTTCTTCATATAGCTTATAATGCCCCACATTTACCATTGCAAGCACCTGAAGCAGATGTTAAACCTTTTTCCAATACAGGAAGATTTACAAAAGCAGTCAGTACACTATATGGAATGATATTTAATATGGATAGAGGTATTGGACACATTCTTGATGCCTTAAAAGAACTTAAGCTTGATGACAATACAATAGTTTTGTTTTCAAGTGATAATGGTCCCTTCTTTGGGGGAACAGGCGAAAAATGCGCCAAAAGATATAATGCAAAAATGAATGGAAGTAAATCTCTGGTATATGAAGGAGGTATAAAAGTACCCACCATAATCCGCTGGCCTGGAGTATTAAAAGCAGGTGAAGTAAATAATAGCTTTATTCATTTTACTGACTGGCTTCCTACTTTATGCTCTGCAGCAGGCATCAAAATTCCTAATCATCTAAAACTGGATGGCATCAACACTATGCCTTTTCTTTTAGGTAATGCAAATAATAATCAAGTTAAAAGGTTCTGGCAGTGGAACCGCTACACCCCACTAATGGAATGTAACGCTGCAATGCGTGATGGTCCTTGGAAGTTATTAAGACCACCAATTCCTGAAGCAATGCTCCCCTTGGACAAAGATATTATAGAGGACAGGTTTTATGAGCAAAATCCAGATTTGTTTCTAGGCTACATTAAAGAACCCTTACCTGTACCATCATTATCAAAACCTCTTGAACCTCTTCTTTATAATATTTGGGATGATCCTAGTGAAAAAGTCGACTTGGCTTCAGCACATCCGGAAAGAGTAAAACAAATGTTAAAAGAATTGGAAAATTGGTTTAACTCAGTGGAATCCGACAGAAGAAGAACTTTATTTTCGAATAAATTCTCCTAAGGGAAAGTATACTTTTTCTTTCATAAAAAGGTGGAAGCGCTAGCGCTTCCACCTTAAAATTTAATTGAAACTTTCCGTGATTTCCTGTCTGACACAAGCGTTAATATTGCTACTGACTGTTCTAAAGGTGCTATTCCATCTTTTTCATGTGGGTTAAAAGGTCTTGAAGGCCACTTAAATGATGCAGGTCCATCAAATTCAATTCTTGCTGAGTTAACTTGTATCCAATGTTTCCCAGAACCTTTGGTAAAATCTATACTATCTTCTGAAATATCCCATGTTATTCCTACATCTGTTATAAGTTTAGATCCAGGTACCAATATAATAGGAAGATTTAAACAGGCTTCATAATCTTCATTTATTTCAGACCTGTATGAAAATTCAAATATATTTGTATCCAGTAAATCAATGCATATACTGCAACGCATATCCCCGTAATAAAGGTTTAGCTCTTTTTTGTCAGGATCTACAGACCCGCTTACTGGAATATAAATTAACGGAGTTGAATTTTTACTAATAACAAACGTACTTCTTTCTGCTTGATTTTTTGAATTGCCCCCTCCAATAAGCAAGCCATAAGATTGATGCCATACACTTAAAAACATCTGCCTATCCTGTGCCCATCTAATTTCACTAACTGGCGGTGCCGTAATCCCACTCATACATACAAATATATCCTGCTTCTTTTCTACCAGCACATTCATAAAATCTATCTCAAATTGTTTTTTTCGTACCAATGCAGGACTCTCGCCAAGATCAGCCTTAAGATTCATTAGAAAGGTTGTTAAATTAGGCAAAAATAGATCGTTATTATTCTTTTCAGCTTGCTCCATTAGAAATCTACAATAGTCTCTGCCTCTTTGGAATAGAGCGAGTCCAGCCATAGCAACAGGTTTTACTAATTTATTATACTTTATCCGCCCATCTATAGTTTCAACACATGCACCATCAGGATAGGTGAAAACCTCATGAAAATACAAGGATTTCTCTAAGGCATTTAATACATCAACTTTACCTCCATGACAATGATATAAACCTAAAGCATACACATATAAATGGTTATAGCTGGTAGTAGGTCCAAAATGCTCTTCCCAATAACCGGGTTCTTTTTGAGCATGCACAGCACGACTGATCATTTCATCTGCAGTTTTCAACCAGTCTGGCATACATAAAACCTGTGCTGCCCTGTTTAGTGCTGTTGCATGTAATACATTAATGTTATGTACTCTAATTCCATCAAGCATTTCATTAATCCCACCGTAAGCTAGCATCAGTCCTTCTCGCCAGCTTTTCTTGCTTTTTTCCGATAAATCATTACCGATTAAAGCACATGTTTCCAGCCAATGGTAAAAAGTCCATGCGATATATGATGCCCCCCACTTCGAGCCATCAATTTTTAGAAATTCTATTTTACCATCAGAGTACTGGAATTGCCTTAATGCAGTGCCCGCCTTCTCAACAACATCTAGCAATTTCTCGTTTTTGTAATACGGATTGGCTAGATGCGCTGTTTTATACAAGAAGGCAAGCGTTACCATATTTTCCTGGTTCTGCGGAGACCAACCCCCATTTTTAGTTAAGAATCTTCCGGTTTTAGAATCAAATCTCGTTAAGTAGTCCTCTACCCCACGAACTAGAAAGCTTAATCCTTTATCAAACAATGCTAGCATTTTATTCACCTCGAATAATTAAATTAATTTTAAGGTTTTGGCAGCTCGCTTATTATATAACTTTTTAAAATTTCAATACTTTTAGTACTAAGCGCACTAAACTCTATTAAACCGGCATCTTCTGAATCTTTCATTACCGATTCACCATCTAAGTCAATAAAAGCCTCAACAATTTCCTTCAACTGCAAATCATTATACCCCATACTTTTTTTATATGTTTCTAAATACTTCAATATTTCCATACCTTTCCTTGCTGCTTTTAGACGAAGGCTTACAGCAGGTTCCATCAAACCAAACCTTTTCCCGGGATAGAATCCCGCAGTACTTGTAGGCTTGTTATAGGCGCTGTCAAATCCAAAATTGTCCCACGGTGCAAATCCCCCTGCACCTCTTAAATAAACATCTATTATGTTCAGACATGAAGTCAGGTTTGATTTATCTATGTTACCGAGGTGACCGTACGCCCAGTATTCCTCTCCACGGTCTCTTTTACCTTCTCTTGCCAAATCAGTACGCATAAAAAACATTCTTGAGTTAAGACATACTAAATCAAGTACATCTTTTAAATAATCAAACATAAGATGATATCTCGATATATCGACTCTAAATTTCACATTTTCACCTGACCCAGTTTCACGCCGAGCTTCCTCGATGATCTTACCATAATACGCCACTGCTTCCCAATCATCTCGTAATAAAGGCTCATCAAGACACCACCAGGACGATCCTCCAATAAATTTGCCTGTTGAAACAGACCTATACTCTTTTATTCTTTTTGTATCATCAATGTCTTTCCAATAATACTTATTATTTAAATAAATAATAAAATCAGTACTTTTCCATCCTTTTTCATCAACATGTCTAATGAAATCCTTAAGTATCTTTTTAATTCCTTCGCGGTAGCATGGCATAAAATCATCTTCAACATTGGATGCAGCCAACTTATTCTCATTAATCATTTCCTTATAATTACTACTGAACACCTTTACTTTGTAGTAATCTTTTAATGGCATCGGCCAGTTTTCATGAAAAGGAATATACATGTGACTTACAGGTATATTCCTGCCTGCTTTTTCATGCATAAAGCTTCCATTAAGGTACTTTTCAAAATGTTCATCCCATTCCTTCCAATCCGATATTTCAGGTACCCCATCAATAATATGTGTTTCTGGTGCAAATCCTGCATGTACTGCTCCACTTTGTCTGTAAGGCAGAATATTGACCAGTAGGTTGTGGTCATAAGCTGTCCTGTAATATGTCTCTTCAATTTTATAATAATCTTTGTCTCCCCAGCTTAAGTCCATGTATTCAGCAACAGGAGTATATCCCATAAGCTCAAACACAAAGTCTGGATTATCTAGCTTGATATCATGTACTGTTATATTTATCGGGATTAGGAATTTTTCATTGCCAAATCTAACCTCTAAGGAGGAGGTGTAATTGCCTGGTTTCACCATTTCAAGAAGTGCGATATCAACAAATATCGACTGAAATCTTTGTCCTGCAATTTCGTTATCACTATATGGTATACTAAAATCTATTCTTTGACCCAAAGGTACTGCCACTTCAGGATACCATACTCCATTGCAGTTTAAATACCACACCCTGTTAAGGTTTATGCAATCTTTATCAATATTTCCTTCTCCACAAGACAACTCTATAGTTTGCAAAACATCCTTGCAATTTTCAAAGACTAATTGAAAAGCTAGTTTCTCACCGGGTGCTCCTTCAAGATGAATGCTTTTACCATCAAAAAGACCACATTCATACTTTTTAATATTCTTTTCACTCTCTAATATATAGCTGTCAGGGTCATATTCATAGACATTTCCACTTATAGGATTAACTTTACATAGTTCATCTGTAATATATACTTTAAGCTTCCCTTTATCAACCCAGGAAAGCTCATGTCTGTTTTCCTCAGAAATCAGTGGTTTCATTACTGAAGGCTTCACAGCTGTCTTTCCAGTCTTTACAAAGGTGAATACAGGTTCGGATTCACAATTTATGTTGCATACTGTAACTGTAAAGTGATATACAGTATCAGCCTTTAAGTTGTCAATCCTCATCCTTACACATTCTTTGCCTCCACTGTACAAAGGTATAAAATGTCTGTCCACACTTTTCCTATTCTCCTGCGTATTAGCTTCTGATATATAAACATTATAGTACATATATTTACTATTCTTTTGTGCTGTTGGTGTCCAATAAAGAATTGCAGATGAATTTTCAAAGCTTTCATTATTTTCAATTGCAGTAGCACAAAGATTCTTTACACCAAGTGGCTTTTCAATTTCACAATCGCTCCAATCTATCTCGAGATATGGGAGTAAACCACCTGTTATTTCACTATTAAATGCTTTTACTGCAAATTTTCCTGTACCATCATTAGCAAATACTTTTGATTTACAATCTAACAGACTTAAACCATAGCTGGTGCCATGTATCATTGAATACACTATTTCAACAGGTATATCTATCACAGCCATATGGGTTAGTTCATCATATATTAGGTTTCTTCTATAATATATAGAATTACCTCTGCTCATTATCATATCAGTAAGCCATTTGTCTCCTGCCCATTGCTCTTCTCCATTAAATGTAAATAGAGTAGCATTAGAATTCCACTCATGAGACACGCTGGAAATCTCTATTTCAAGTGGATAGTCTTCACTCTCCACAAGAAGATGTAACCGCACATTGTTTAGCTTTTTTCCTTTTAGTTTAGAAAGATCAAAATCTAGAAGTGGTATAAATTTCATACCGTGCATTAACAAGCGATTTTGGCTACTTTTAATTTTAGAATTATCCCTAGAAATATCAGTACAAACATTAGCAAACTTCTTAAGTGAAAAATTTTCCTTCACAAAATCACTCCTCAGAAATATTATACTTTAGTGAACATCAAAATCGACATTAATTGTACTAGTTATAGCTAAAAGAGCCAATAAACCATATAATGTTTACTCTGTTATAGTCGCTATTTTCTCATTTTTAAATTCTAATGTAAATGTCCAATAAATTAAGCATAAGCAATATATTTATTTATATTGACTCCATATGCCTTTGTACAAAAATACCATTTTAACGTATCCTAAAAACATATATATCTGAATTCTATTTAGAAGCTGCATCACTAGAATAGCATCTTTCAATCAGTTTTTTCATATTTCCACCAAGTATTTTCTTTTTTTCATCTACCGAAATTTTTGCATAACAAACCCATGCAAGCTGAGGAGCTGGATCCCTCATAGGCATGTCCGTTCCAAAAAGCATCTTGTCTGCCCCTGCATGCTCCACCAAATATTCAATTACTCCATTAGTCAGTGTTGTATAAGTAATTTCAAGATACACATTATTCCGTGCTTTAGCTACAGCTATATTGGTATCAGCAGCCTCATATGATTTGCCTGAATGTGCTAATATAAATGTCATATCACTATACATTCCACTTAGGATATTTACCTTAGCAGCCATTTCCGGCGACCCAGAATGAACAAGCATTATTAATCTGTTCTTATTACCATACTCAAACCATTCTTTATATTTTTCGCCGAGAAGATCATACTTATTGCTGGGATAATAGGGCTTTAAACCTATAAATTTATAATTTTCGTGATACTCTATCACAGCTCTTCTGTCCTCTTCATACAAAGGATTACATGTAGCGTAAGCCTCAATCCTGTCAGGATAGTCTAATTTAGCCCTAAGACTGGTTTGGTTTGCAGAAAAGCCGTTCATAAAAACACCCTCTATTGGACTAACTATCATTTTATCTATTCCCAAATTATCCATTTTTCTTTTTAGATTATGCGAGTCACCGTTTAACATAGGGCAAAGACTAACAGTTGAGTCTTTGCTGTCTATCAAGTGAGCATGAGAATCAATGACCAGAACATTTCTTATAGGTCTTCCTTCATCTATAGCCAGAGCAATTTCATCTAGTTTGCATTTACTATCCCTATAGGGTTTTACATCGGAAATTTTTAAGAGCTTCATAGCATTCTTGTTGGCTATTTTGTCCTTGTCCTCCTCTGATAGTTCTGAGTATTCTACTAAGGATTTTAATGCACCCATAGTTTTATATGGATAATCACTACCAAAAAGTACTCTTTCTATTCCAAAATGCTTTTTACATGTAAGTAACAAACCATTGGCCTGATTTGAACTAAACTCAAAATGCAGGTTGCTATGCTTATCCATTAGAGAAAACAAATTTCTGTTATCGCTCCACTTTGTTCCACAGAGTACTATATTAAGGTTCTTAAAAGCTATTAGAACTTCATTTAGACTTTTCCAGTCAGTTTGTGCAATTTCTACAAACAGTGGGATACTTTTTTCAGTCATGATCTCAGCAGCAGACTCCAGGAGAAAAGGTGCAAATTCAAAATTATGAAATTTGGGATATACTCGGAAAGCCTTGAAACCACTGTTTATAAGAATGCTTAGATATTCATTGCCCTCATTTAGTTCAAATTTCATATTGGGGACAATTACAGCCATTCCATATAGCCTTTCACTTGTACTAATATTATGTAGTATTTCCCGGTTTCCCTTTGTAAAAGCATAACCAAGTGCGACATTACTATAAGCGACTGAAGCATGCACCCTGTAATATTCCATACTTTTTATTAAATCTTCCAACTTCCAAGGTATCCGTTCATCTTTGCATGAAAGTCGTCCTACCCCTAAATTTATATCAATAAAAATTCTTTGTTTCATTTTTCGTCACCCTTTTTTGATAACCAATCGCAAGTAACCACTTTATGCAACTTTCGATAGTGTTATTTAGCAAAGTTATAAAATAATTCTACCATGTTCTACTTTACCATTCTATAATAAACTTTATTTATTTTTTATAGTCTTGCTATAATTCTATTTTAGCTGATTAAAATCAAAATAATTACACTCCTTCAGATACACTGGTGTATTTACACCATGGGCATTTATGCACCTTTCTGAAATAACGCAAATGCTTCAATGCGTTATTTCAGAAAGTATATAATAAAATGTTTCACTATAGTACTAAACAAACTTTTAAAGCATACTTATTACAGCACATCCTTACATGCTTGCTGCAAGTCAGGTTCGCCTTTGTGTTGCTACTAGCTACTGGTTTTAACCTTCAAATTTAATAGAAATCCGTTGACTTTTCTTATTTACAGGCAGAGTCAGTATTGCTACTGCCTGCTCCATAGAGGCTATACCATTTTTATTATATGGATCAAAAGGCAGTGAAGGCCATTTGAATGATAGCGGTCCTTCGAACTCTAGCGTAGCAGCATTTACCTGTATCCAATGTTTCCCATCTGCTTCTGAAAATTCAATATTATCTTCGCCAACAATCCATTCGTACCCTCTATCCGTTTTAATTCTGGATTTTTCAGTTAACATAATCGGAAGATTTAAAGTTGCTTTGTTGCCTTCTTTGAGTTCTGCATTGAAAACAAAGCTCACTGAATCAGAATCTATTTTGTCTATCCGGATATTACACTTTATATCAGCATAGTGAAGGCTAAGCTGTTTCTGCGCTTTTTTTACAGTTCCTTTATCAGGAACATAGCTATGAACTTCATCGCCTTTTAATATTACAAAAGTGCTTCTTTCAGGCTGTTTTTTAGAGTTTCCTCCTCCAATAAATAACCCACAGGAGGAATGCCAAACACTTACGAACATCTGCCTATCCTGAGCCCATCTGCTTTCAGATACAGGTGCTGTAAAACCACTCATACATACAAATATATTACTCTTTTTTATAACATAAGCATTAATGAATTCCAGTTCGTATTGGCTTTGCCTAACCAATGAAGGAGTCTCCTCTTCATCTGTCTTAATGTTCATAAGCAGCACAGCCAAATCCGGCGAAAAAATATCCTTGCCATCCAATTCTGCTCTTTCCATGAGAAAACGACAATAATCTCTGCCTCTGGGTAATAATGAAAAACCTGGGGTTCCCATCATCCTGACAATAGGATTATACTTTACGCGGCCATCAATTGTCTCTACACGTGTGCCATCAGGATAAGTAAAGACCTCATGGAAAAACAAAGATTTTTCCAATGACGTAATTACATCAACTTTACCCCCATAATAATGGTATAACCCTAAAGCATGTACATAATGGCGATTATAGTTGGTAGTTGGACCAAGGTGCTCTGCCCAATACCCATCCTTCTGTTCTTTTATGGCTCTTGTGATCATTTCATCGGCTGTGCAGATCCATTCTGATTTATTAAGGATTTTTGATGCCCTTTGCAGAGCCATGGCATGGTATACATTCATATTATGAACTCTGATTCCACCAAGTATTTCATTCACCCCGCTATATGCCAGCGTTAGCCCTTCTACCCAGCTTTTTCTTGTTTCTTCAGGCAGCTCATCACAAATCAAAGCATAAGTTTCCAGCCAATGATATAAGGGCCACGCCAAGTAAGAAGACCCCCAGCGAGAACCATCATTTTTTATTCGTTCCAGCGTACCATCTGGATTTTGAAATTCCCTTAGTGCGTTTCCAGCCTTTTGTACAATCCCAAGAACATCCTTATTCTGATAATAGCGATTAAGTGGATGTGCAGTTTTATAAAGGAAAGCAAGAGCCAGCATATTTCCCTGATCATGTTGATCCCAGCTTCCGTTTTCCGCTAAAATTCTACCTGTAGCTTGATCAAACCTCTTTATCTGCTCCTCCACACCTTGTAGCAGCATATATAGACCTTTTTCAAATAATGTTTTCTTCAACTTTTTGCCACCCTTCATATAGTTTCACTTAGCCTTACAGCGTAATTTTTAGATTTCCATTAAATAAATAACACATTAAAGCGTTTGCGTTTATATCGATGCTTTTCGTCTCCATATTATCACATAATCCTTTTTTGATTTATCAATGTTTAAACCAAGGTTGGTCCATACACTGCAAACCAAAATTCACTCATCAACATCGTTCCACCGTTGAATTATCTAAAAATTTTCTATACTTGACGCATACTCAGCCACTTTCACAGCCAACTACCTTATGTAAGCTTTCTGATTATCATAATTTTTATCCATTTTGCCACCCCAGCTAAAATTATACATTATAAGGCTCTTGATTTTTCACAATATATCTGTTATTCCGGCTAGAGTCGTACTATAAACTTATTATCTTATAGTATATTATATTAAAATGTTAATTTACAAGATGCAAATTTCTACATTAGCATTGATTTTTTTATATTTAAAATCTGTTTTTGCTTTTTAAATAATAACAAAATATGAATTCTAATATCGAGAATTGAAGTTTGAATTTGTAAATCGATTGTCATATAATGTAGTAGCTTAATACTATTTACTGATTTATTGATTGTCGTCAATTTGTACATTAATATAATTCATTATTTATCTAATTATTCCAGTTAGGGTTAGGGTTAGGGTTAGGGTTAGGGTTAGGGTTAGGGTTAGGGTTAGGGTTAGGGTTAGGGTTAGG
>Ga0265293_10010247_pt1 | contig 13152 bp, 10 predicted proteins | sample Munlanlewell138R_FD_192505 | JGI IMG/M metagenome (GOLD analysis project Ga0265293, IMG submission 192505) | Leachate microbial communities from a municipal landfill in Southern Ontario, Canada - Leachate well 138R | ecosystem: Engineered > Solid waste > Landfill > Unclassified | place: Canada... | reverse complement strand
GGGCTCGGAGACGTAGAGCCGGCACAAGGTACCTCTTCAGAACCCTAGGGATTTTCGGGTTCACAGTTCGCGTTTACGCGAAATCGCAGACTGTGAATCCGAAAAACCGTAGGGCTTTCGAAGGGACACCTCGCCACAGGACGGCTCATGCCTAGACCCAACCAGAACCTCGCCTAGAATCTGCGCCCCAATCGCCAGGCCGAGGTCACCAACCCTCCCGGCGGTACCGCCTTTATTCCACCGTCACGCTCTTGGCGAGGTTCCGCGGTTGGTCCACGTCGCGGCCCAGGCGGTGCGCCACCTCGTACGCCAGGAGTTGCAGCGGCACGGCGTCGACCACCGGCGCCAGCGCCTCCAGCGTGCGCGGCACCCGCAGCACGTGCTGAGCGTGCGCGGCGGCGCGGTCATCGTCATCGTTCACGACCGCCACCACCAAACCATCGCGGGCACGGACCTCCTGCATGTTCGACACCGTCTTATCCAGAAGCGCTGACGCTGTGGCCACCACCACCACCGGCAGCTCCCTATCGATCAGAGCTATGGGACCGTGCTTCATCTCCCCCGTCGGGTACGCCTCGGCGTGGATGTAACTGATCTCCTTCAGCTTCAGCGCGCCCTCCAGCGCCGTCGGGAAGTTCACGCCGCGCCCCAAGAACAACGCGCTGCGGGCGCCCTTGATGACCTCCGCCACCGCGCCGATCTCGTCCCTACGCTTCAAGACCGCCGACACCTGATTCGGCAACTCGCGCAAGCCCTGCACCAACGCCCGCGCCTCCTCGTCAGGCAAGGTGCCACGCGCACGCGCAAACCACAACGCCAGCAGCGCGAACGCCGCCACCATGCCCGTGTAAGCCTTCGTGCTAGCCACACCGATCTCCGGACCCGCATGGATGTACAGCACGTCATCCGCCTCGCGGCTGATGCTCGACCCCTTCGCGTTCAGCACAGCCAACGTGCGAGCGCCACGGCGCTTCGCCTCGCGCAGCGCCTCTAACGTGTCGATCGTCTCGCCCGACTGGCTCACCACCACGCACAAGGTGCGCTCATCGATGACCGGCTCGCCGTAACGGAACTCCGACGCCACCTCCACGCTGGCATCCAAGCGCGCCAAACGCCGCAACAGCACCGCGCCGACCTCCCCCGCGTACGACGCCGTGCCAGCCGCAGTGATGACCACCCGGTCGACCGCCAACGCGTCCAGGCCCAGGTCCAACTCCGCGTCCAACCCGTTACGCGCCAGCCGGCCGCCCAGCGTGTTCTGCAGCACCGTTGGCTGCTCGTAGATCTCCTTCAACATGTAATGCTCGAAGCCGCCCTTCTCAGCAGCCTCCGCGTCCCACTCCACCGTGTCGACCGCTCGTTCACGAGGCTGACCGTCCAGGCCCGTAACCACCACGCCGTCGCGGCTGATCTCGGCCACGTCGCCATCCAGCAGGTACACCACCGAGCGTGTGTACGGCAGCAGCGCCGGCACGTCGCTCGCCAAGTAGTTCTCGCCCTCACCCAACCCCAGCACCAACGGGCTCGTGTGGCGCGCCGCTACCAGCGAGTCATGCGCCGCGTGCGCCACCACCAGCGCGTACGCGCCCTCCACATGCGACAGCGCCGCGCGCACCGCCGCCGCCAAGTCAGCGGGCAAGCCGGCGGCTTCCCGCGCGGCGTACGCCTCCTCCACCAGGTGCACCAGCACCTCGGTGTCGGTCTCCGAAAGGAACACGTGACCCACAGCGCTCAGGCGCTGCCTCAACTCCACGTAGTTCTCGATGATGCCGTTATGAATGACCGCCAAGTGGCCATCCTCAGAGAGGTGCGGGTGAGCGTTCGTGTCGTTAGGCCGGCCGTGCGTAGCCCAGCGCGTGTGCCCCAAACCCAAGCCACCCACGATGGTCGTGTCCGCCACGGCTTCCTTCAGGGCCTGCAGTTTGCCGGCGCGCTTCACCATCTGCAGCGCGCGCGGCGCCCGCGACGTGGCGGGGCCCGCCTTCAGGTCGCTAAGTTCATTGATAACGAGGCCAGCCGAATCGTACCCACGGTACTCAAGGCGCGACAGGCCGTCCAGGATCACCGACGCGGCCTCACGGCCGCCGACGTAACCGACGATTCCACACATAAAACAGTTGTCCTCCGCATTGGGGGAAAGTACTAAGCGACGTTGCTATCGCGGCCATGCTCGGGGGGCGGAGAAACCCACGCGAACACCTGAATATTAGGAACGGTTGTTACCCCGGACGTGCTCGAGTGAGGGGGTGCTGCTCAGGAGGGGCCCGCAGACTTGCGCTTAAGCGGCCATAGCCGCCAGCGTTCGCACTTTCGGTCCTAAGGCGATCAGCCTTTAGAACCTATCCCCCGGCGCCGAGCGCTAACACGCTCCGACCCGGAGGCCCTCCACCTCGTCACCAGGCTGCCCTGCGCCATACCGCGCGTTACTGAAGCGAACCTGGGCTTGCGCTACCTCGGCGTCCTTAGCAGTGGTTCTCCTCGTCACCTCCGGCGTTCCGACCTGAGCAACTGGATAGCACACCGGTTGTCACAGAACTATCACTCAGTTCCAGGGATCGCCCTCGACGAACCAGTTCCTTAGGCCCCTCAACACGCTCTGCTCAAGCTCGCTCTCCGGCGGCTCCAGAAGCGTATACAGCACGATACTTCGCCCCATAGTCACTAGCGGTGAGCGCTGCAACGTGCTGCTCATACCGAACGGGGCGTTCACGGGCGGGTAGTAGATGGCGCGCTGATCGGTCACGCTGCGCTCGATGGGCATGGCGGTCACGAACGCCACTAGCATGGCGAGCCCCAGCACCAACCCGCCGAAGCCGCCAGCCACCATGCTGGGCCAGCGCTGCCGCAAACCAGGCGACGCCAGGCGTTGAGAAAGTACCGCCAGGAGCACGCCGCCGAGCACGGCCGCAGCTATGGCCAGGAGGGGGCTACGCGAGCCCACCACCAACAGGGGCTTGAGCAGGAGCACGGCGCTCACGCCCACAACCAAGCCAACCAGGCGACGTTGCGCCCCGAAGGCAGTAGCCACGGCCACGATCAGCACCAGAACGGCGTCAACCCAGGTGATTCCCATCATGCGCGAACATCGTAGCCCGCACCTTTCACGCTCCTGATGACATTCTGCATAAGCGCGTCGACCTCCGCGTCCGTCAACGCGCGGTTCTCAGCGCGGAACCGGAACCGCAACGCCACGCTGCGCGTGCCCGCCTCCAACCGGCCGCCCTGGTACACGTCGAACGGTTCCAACGTGAGGAGCAGCGGCCCCGCCGCGTCCGCGCACAGCGCCTTCAACGCCGCGAAGCTGACCGTGTCCGGCGCGATGATGGCCAGGTCGCGCTCGGCGTACGGCTGGCGGTTGATCTCCTCGAAACGGATGACGCGGCCCTCCAGCGGTAGCGCCAGCTCCGCCACGTACACCTCGCCCAGCTCGTAGCGCGCGGCCACCTCCGGGTGCAGCCGACCGGCGTGACCCACGTGGCGGCCGTTCCAGCTCACCGCCGCGGCTACGCCTGGGTGCAGGAACGGCGCGTCCGTAGCGGGATCGCCGACCGGTGCCATGACCAGCTCCGCGCCCACCAGGGCCGCCGTGGCCTCCAGGATGCCCTTGAAGCTGTAGAAGTCGCCCTTCAGCTCCGCGCCCCAGCCACTGCCTGCGCGGGGGCCCGTGGTCAGCAGCGCGAGCCGCTCGAGCTCATCCTCAAGGAACACGCGGCCGACCTCGAAGAGCCCGAGCGCCGGCAGGCGCCGGTTCCCCGCGGCTGCCGCCAGCAGACCCGGGTAGAGGGCGGTGCGCAGCACGCCGCGCTCCACGCCCTGCGGCTCCTTGAGGAACACGTGCGGGGCGGGCGCGTTAGCGCGGCGCAGCTCGTCCTCGCCGGTGAAGACGTAACTGACGGTCTCCTGCAGGCCCGCCGCCGCCAGGCGCACCTTCAGCTCGCGGTGGATTGGGTCAGCGGCGGACGGCACGAAGTGCATGTCGGGCACGGTCTCGCCTATGTGCTCGTAACCGTGCAGGCGCGCCACCTCCTCCACCACGTCCTCCTCGATGCTCATGTCGTAACGCCAGCTGGGCGGCGTCACGAGCCAGTCGTCATCGCCGCGCTCTACGACCTGGCAGCCGAGCCGTTCCAGGTAAGCGCGTTGGTCCGCTAGCGGCACGTCGAAGTCCATGAGGAACTGCACGCGCGACGGCCGGAACGCCACCGCGGGCCGGGTGATATCGCAGCCTGTAACGCTGACGCTGCGGTCCACGGTGCCGCCGGAGACCTCCGCGATGAGCGTGGCCGCGCGCGCGGAGGCCAGCAGCTGCAGGTTGGGGTCCACGCCGCGCTCGAAACGCGTGCGCGCGTCCGTGACGAGCTTGTGGCGCTGCGCGGTGCGGCGCACGGTGACGGGATCGAAGTTCGCCACCTCCAGCGCCACGTCGGTGGTGGCGTCGCTGACGCTGTCGTGCCGTCCGCCCATGACGCCGGCCAGGCCGATGGCTACGGACTGGCCGTCCGCGCCGGGGGTGGCGATGAGCAGGTCGGCGGGGTCGAGTTCGAGCACCTCTTCGGTGAGGAGCTCGAGCGTCTCGCCCGGGCGGGCGCGCCGTACCTGGATCACTCCGCCGCCGAGCTTAGCGAGGTCGTAAGCGTGCGACGGCTGGCCGAGTTCGAAGGTCACGAAGTTCGTGACGTCGATGAGGTTGTTCCTTGGGCGCAGGCCTATGGCGCCTAGGCGGCGCTGCAGCCAGAGTGGGCTAGGGAGCACCTTGACGCCTCTTATGCCCCGCAGCGTGAAGCGTGGGCAGCCAGCCTCGTCGTCTATCTGGATGGCGAGGCCGTCACCGCCGCCGGGTTCGCCGCTGTCTAGCCCTTGCGCAGGGTGCTTGTAGGGCACTCCCAGTTTGGCCGCCACGTCGCGGGCTACGCCTAGGAGGGAGAAGGCGTCGGCGCGGTTAGGCGTGAGCTCGACTTCGATGATGGTTTCGCTCCCCCACAGGGTGCTCAGGTCCGCTCCGAGCGGGGCGTCTTGCCCGAAAGTGATGAGCCCGCCAGCGTGGTCGTAGAGGCCGAGCTCGCGGGGGCTGCAGAGCATGCCGTTGCTGGCCACGCCGAGCATCTCGCGTTGGCCGACCTCGAGCCCGTCGCCACCGCCGGCGGCTGGCAGGCGCGTGCCGGGGAGCGCGAGGGCGGTGCGCATGCCGACCGTCACCACGGGCGCGCCGCACACCACCTGGTGCGTGCTACTGCCGTCGGTAACCAGAGTGCGTTTGAGGTAGTCGGAGCCCTCTATGGGTTCGACCTCGAGCACGTCCACCACCACGACGCCGGCGGGCGCTCCGGGGTGCTCCGTCACGTTCTCGACGGCTAGGCCCAGGCCGTCCATGATTTCTACGAGTGCGTCTACATCCGGAAGCGGCTGGTCGAAGAAGGTCTGCAGCCAGCTGAGGGGGAGCTTCACAGGATGCCCCTGAACTGTTCGAGCACACGCATGTCGCCTTGGTAGAAGTAGCGGATGTCAGGGATGGCGTACGGCACGAGCGCCAGGCGTTCGATGCCGAAGCCGAACGCGAAGCCAGTGACGCCTTCGTAGCCGACGGCTTCGAACACTTTGGGGTGCACCATGCCGCAACCGCCGAGTTCGAGCCATTCTTCTCGGCCGGAGCGGGGGTTGGTCCACCAGATGGCGAACTCGGCGCCGGGCTCCACGAACGGGAAGTAGGTGGGTTGCAGGCGTGTTTTGGTGCCTGGTCCGATGAGCGCTTGGGCCATCTCGTTGATGGCGCCGCGCAGGTCGGCCATGGTTATGCGCTCGCCGACCACTAGGGCTTCGAGCTGGTGGAACTGCGCTTCGTGGGTCACGTCCACGGCTTCGTTGCGGAAGACTTTGCCGGGCACCACGAGCTTGAAGGGCGGCTTGTGCGCTTCCATGTACCGGACCTGCATGGGGCTGGTGTGGGTGCGGAGCAGCCGACCGTCGGTGGTCCAGAAGGTGTCCTGCGTGTCGCGGGCGGGGTGGTCGGGCGGGAAGTTGAGGGCACTGAAGTTGTAATGGTCGGTCTCTAGTTCGGGGCCGGTGACGACCTCGTAACCGAGACTGCGGAAGACGTCGAGGAGCCGGTTGGTGACGAGTGTGAGTAGGTGCAGGCCGCCTTCGGTTGGGCGCGTGCCGGGCAGGGTCACGTCGACGCGTTCGCTGGCGAGTTGCTCGTCGAGCTTGCGGCGCTCTAGTTCGGCCTTGCGAGCTTCGATGGCGCTCTCGACGCTTTGCTTGAGGACGTTTATGCGTTGGCCTTGTTCGCGACGCTGGTCGGGGTCGAGCTTGCCGAGCTCTTTGAGGCGCTGGGTGATCTCGCCTTTCTTGCCGATGAGCCTCACCCGCAGCTCTTGCAGGGCGGCGGCGTCTGGGGCGGCGGCTATGTCGGCCAGCCACTGTGCAGCTTCGGGCGCTTCGGGCGTTTGGGACCCTGGGCGCTGCTCCGAACCTTCGGTCATGACATCAACTTCCTCTCAACCGGCGCCGCGCGCCGTCGTGCTCGGGTGGTTACGCGTCCTACACGAAAAAACCACCGCCCCTTGCGGGCAGTGGCGTACGCAGCGCGGAGTGCTCACTCCACGCTCAGCAGGTAAAGGCGCGGGAAGCCGCGGGGCTTCTCATGGCAACGAGTTTACGGCCGTGTAGGAGAGTAAGTCAACGCAGTGCAGCGGGTTGTGGGCTTGGCCTGGCGTGGTTGCCGGCCCTCAAAACCGCGCATGCAAGGCCGCCCGCCGCTCAATCGTCCAGCAGCGGACCAAGCACGAACAGGTCAACCAGGTAGCCGCACGACGCCAGCATAGTGTCGAACGCCAGGCTGCGATCAGCCACGCTGGAGACCCACTCCTTGGCGGCGTCGTCCGTGGCGAAGGGGCCCACCAGCGCCTCGCCCCCGTCGTAGTCAGAAGGCGCTAGCGGCAGCACCAGCTCCAGGCGCGTGCCGTCAGCGTCCGAAACCTCGCGGGCCACCGCGCAGCGGCCGCGCCACTCGGGTCTCTCCACCAACTCGAACAGGAAACCGAGCAGGCGCCGCGCCTCGTGCTTCTCCAGCGGCGGGTCCACGTACAGGGCAGACAGGCGGCCGACGCTGCTGCGCATGACCTCACACCCCGGGAAGAGCGTCAGCAGCAACGGAATCGCCACGTTCACGAACTCGGGGCTGGCCCGTAGGGCCTCACCGAACTCGCCCTCGCCAAGCGTGTGCTCTTCAGCGTCGTTCCTCACCCCGGCATGATAGCGCCCGCTCACTACTCCGGGCGCTCGCCGGTAGCCGCCAACCTGTAGCCACCAACCTTGCGAGAGTGCCCGTAGAAGCGCTATTATCATGGGCGGTAGTAGTCCCGACACTAGTCGAGCGGGTGGGTTCGGGAACCCACCCCTTTTCGTTGGGGCTAAGGAGGTAACATGGAACTCGCGCAGGCAGCCGCCGAGGTGCTCGGGCCCCTCGGGTATGAGGTGCTGGAACTAGATTTGGGCGCCTCCGGCAGGTCGCGCAGGGTGCTACTACGCATCGATAGGCTCGACGAAGCCGTCGTGTCCATGGACGACGTAGAACGCGCCTCAGAGGTGTTCGGTCTGGAACTCGACCGCCTCGACCCCTTCGAAGAGCCGTACAGGCTAGAGGTCGAGTCGCCCGGCAGCCAACGCCCCCTCGTTACCCCCCGCCACTTCGAACGCTTCAGCGGCCTGCTCGTCAACGTACGAGTCGGCGCCGAGAAGTTCAAGGGGCGCATAACGCGCGTTGAAGACGACACCGTTACCTTCGACGTGAACGGGCAGGAGCGGTCCCTCACCACCGCCCAGATCGACAGCGCACGCCTGGCCGAATGGCCCAGCGAACCGCGCTGAACAACAGCAGGCTTCACACGGCTAACCCGCACACGGCCACGCCGGAACAACTGAATAGACGGGAGAAGTGAATGAACAAAGAGTTCGTCGACGCGCTCAACATGCTGGCAGCGGAGCGCAACCTCGACAAAGACCAACTGCTAGCGAGCCTGGAAGAAGCCCTCGAACAGGCGTTCGAGCGCAACGTCATGCCAGGCAAGCAGATCGAGGTCGAACTGGACACCGACACGGGCGAGATGGACATCATGGTCATCCGCCGGGTGGTCGAAGAGGTCGAGGACGCCGATAAGGAGATCTCGCTCACCGAAGCCATGGAGCTCGACGACGAGGTCGAGGTCGGCATGGAGATGGAGTTCCCCGTCGACCCGGAGAAGTTCACCCGCATAGCCGTGCAGACCACCAAGCAGGTCATCACCCAGAAGATTCGCGAAGCCGAACGCGCCTACGTGTTCGAGGAGTACAAGGACCGCGCCGGCGACATCATGACCGGCGTCGTGAGCCGCACCGACAACAAACGCAACGTCTTCGTGGACTTAGGCCGCGGCGAGGCCATCATGCCCTCCAAGGAACAGATCCACGGCGAGCGCTACATGGTCGGCATGCGCCTCAAGGTGTACGTGCAGAAGGTCGAGCTATCGCCCCGCGGGCCGTCCATCCACGTCTCGCGCGCAGCACCCGAACTGCTCGAGTTCCTCATGCGCCAAGAGATCCCCGAAGTGGCCGACGGCACGGTCGAGCTGAAAGCCGTGGCCCGCGAAGCGGGTCTGCGCTCCAAGGTGGCGGTGGCGTCCAACAACCCCAACGTGGACCCCATCGGCGCCTGTATCGGTCACCGCGGCAGCCGCATCCAAGCCGTCACCGCCGAACTGCAACGCGAACGCGTGGACATCATCCAGTGGGACGCCAACCCGCGCGAGTTCATCCGCAACGCGCTCTCCCCCGCCAAGGTCGGCAACATCGAGCTCGACACCGAAGAGAAAGCCGCCCGCGTGACCGTGGGCTCCGACCAGCTGTCGCTGGCCATCGGTAAGAGCGGTCAGAACGTGCGCCTGGCACACAAGCTCACCGGCTACAAGATCGACCTGCAGCCCTCCGAGACCGTCAGCGACTTCGACGCCGCCATGCAGGCAGCCGCCTCGCGGCTCGAGAGCGCCGCGCAGGTCGAGAAGGGCCACGCGGCCTTCGACGCCCTCTTCTCCACCCCCACGGCCGCCACCGAAGAAACCGCCCCTGACGTAGAAGAAGCGGAAGAGGTAACAGCACCGGACGCTGGCGACGACGCCGGCGAGGGGGAACAGGCCTCCTGAGCATGAAGACCACGGCGACCAGACACGTACCCATGAGGCGCTGCGTAGTGTGCCGCGCCTCCAAGCCGCAGGCGGAACAGTTCCGTCTAGTGCGGGAAGGTGACGCCGTGAGTCTCGACCTAACGCGGAAGCTGGGCGGGCGTGGCACCTGGGTGTGCCACGACTGCGCAGCCTCAAGTAACGAGAAGCGTTTGCGCCAGGCCTTCAAAAGCCACGCGCAGCAGGTCGCTCTGCTGCTGAGCCAAGCGCTCGCAGCCCAGCCGCCCGCCGGCCACGGTGCTACCGCACCCGCGGCCACGCACGCGGCACCCAACTGAAGCTACGGAGGCTTTGATGTCTGAGAAGGTCCGAATCTATCAACTAGCCAAAGAGTTGGAGGTGGAGAGCAAAGAGCTGCTCACCATCCTCGACGACATGGGCGTGGAGTACAGATCGCACTCCAGCACGCTCGACGCCGACACGGCCGAAACCGTCAAGCAGCTGGTTCAAGCCGACAGCCAATCGGCAGGCGCCAAGACGAGCAAGGCAGCGGCCGAGAGTAAGCCGGCCGAAGCCGAGCTACTGACGTCCGAAGAGAAGGAAGCCAAGTCCAAGGCCGGCAAGGGCGCCGCCAAGGCCCAGGCCGACGCGGCCCAAGATGACGCAGCCCCGGCCAAGGCAACGAAGGCCGCTAAGGGCGGCAAGGGCGCCGCCACCGAAGCCGCCGCTGCCCCCGCTGCCGAGGAAGCCGAGCAGCCCCTGCGCGCGCCGGTCGTCACCGTCATGGGTCACGTCGACCACGGCAAGACCAGCCTCCTGGACGCCATCCGCAAGACGCGCGTGGCCGAGCGCGAAGCTGGCGGTATTACCCAGCACATCGGCGCCTACCAGGCCGAAACCCCCGAGGGCATAGTCACCTTCCTCGACACCCCCGGCCATGAGGCGTTCACCACCATCCGCCAGCGCGGCGCTAACGCCACCGACATCGCCGTCATCGTGGTAGCCGCCGACGACTCCGTCATGCCCCAGACGCGTGAGGCAATTGCCCACGCTAAGGCGGCCGGTGTGCCCATCGTCGTGGCTATCAACAAGGTCGACCTACCCCAGGCCAACCCCGACAAGGTCAAGCAGGACCTCATGCAGCAGGGCCTCATCCCCGAGGAGTACGGCGGCGACACCATCACCGTCGACCTCTCCGCCCGCACTGGTCAAGGCATCGACGACCTGCTCGAGATGCTCTCGCTCGTAGCTCAGCTCGAGGACCTGCGCGCCCGCGACAACGGGCCGGCCGTTGGCATAGTCATCGAGTCGGTGCTCGACAAGCGCGCCGGCGTGCTGGCCACCGTGCTGGTGCAGGAAGGCGAACTCAAGGTCGCCGACTACATCGTCTCCGGCGAAGCGTGGGCCAAGGTCCGCCGCCTCACCGATTACACGGGTAAGGCGCTCGATAAGGCCGGCCCCTCCGTGCCCGTACAGATCCTCGGTTTCTCCGAACAGCCGCAAGCTGGCGACCTGGTGGAAGCGGTCGCGGACGAAGCCGCCGCTAAGGCCCTCACTGCGCAGCGTAAGGAAGCGCGCGAGGACGCCGAACGCGAGGTCATCGGCCGCAAGGGCGTGACCCTCGCCGACCTGTTCGGCAAGCCGACCACCAAGACCATCAACATCCTCCTCCGCGCCGACACGCAAGGCTCGCTCGAGGCCATCAAGGCTGTGCTGGCCAAGGAAGGCGAGACCACCGACGAGGTCGAGCTCGACATCATGCTCGCCGAAGTCGGCGCTCCCACCGAGTCCGACCTGCTACTCGCCTCCACCGCCGACGCCTCCGTCATGAGCTTCGGCGTGAACCCGCCCGGCAGCGTCATCAAGTCCGCCGAGCGCCAAGGCATTCCCCTCAAGAGCTACCGGATCATCTACGACCTGGTCGAGGACGTGCAGCGCATGATCCGCGGTCAGATCGAGCCCGAGTACGAAGAGCGCTCCCTCGGCCGCGCTGAAGTGCGCCAGGTCATCCACGTGCCCCGCTCCGGCAACATCGCCGGTTCGTACGTGGTGGACGGCGTCATGCGCCGCGGCGCCAAAGCGCGCCTCATCCGCGCCGACAAAGAGGTCTACAAGGGCTCCATCGCCGGCCTGCGCCGCTTCAAGGACGACGTCCGCGAAGTGGGTACCGGTTACGAGTGCGGCATCAGCCTGCAGAACTACGACAACGTGCAAGAAGGCGACATCATCGAGGCGTACGAACTGGTCGAGGTGCCAGTGGTGTGATCCGGCTCCTGACGCTGGCGTCGCTGCTGGTACTCCTGCCCCTGCCGCTCTCGTCCCTCCACTCGCTGGCCGCACAGGCCCAAAGCGAGGAGGGCGAGACCGGTATGGCGGCCCGGCCCCACTTCGTGGTGGAAGCCGGGGTAAGGGTGCCAGCGGCCACGTCCGCGTCGGTCGCCTCACGGCTCCTGCTACCGGCGGCGGTGGTCGCGGCCCCGGCCGCGCCGGTAGCCAACGGTTGGCTGAGCGTTGACCCCATGGCGCCACGCGCCCCGATCCAGCGCCTCATGCTCCTCGGAAGGTTGTTGCTAGAAGGCGGATGACGCGGGCCTAACCGACCCTGCCAACCCGTACCGAATCGGCAGCGGCACACTGTAGTCCGCACCGCGGCACGCGCTTCCGCACGGTACGCACACCCTCGCAAACAACCGCCCGCCTCGACGACCCAAACCGGACGACCTGCCCGCCAACCCGCCCGACCAACCACCGGGCAACCACCTGGGCAACCCACCGGAAGTGCCACCGAGGCGACCCGCATAGGAGTTACATGAACAGTAGGATCCTCACCGGCGTGATGGTGCTAGGCCTCATCATCGCCTCAGTCCTTTACATCTGGCAGCCGTGGACGCCCGAGCCCGCCATCAAGCTCGGCCTCGACCTGCAAGGCGGCCTCCGCGTCACGCTCGTCTCGGAGACCCCCAACCCCAGCGCGGAGGACCTGAACACCGCGCGTAACATCGTCCAGAACCGCGTGAACCAGTTCGGCGTGGCCGAAGCGCTCGTGCAGACCGCCGGTAACGACAAGGTCGTGGTGGAGCTGCCCGGCCTCACCGCCGACGACCAACAGCGCGCCCTCGACCTCATCGGTCAGCAAGCCGTGCTGGAGTTCCGCCTCGTGCGCGCCACCGCGAACGCCGTGGCCACCGAGTTCCTCACCCTCGCGGACTTAGAACCGGTCGCGTTCACGGGCGAGATCATCTCTAACGCGAGCGCGCAGTTCCAGCAAAGCCCCGGCCAGCCCGCCGGTCCCGTGGTGGTCTTCGAGATCCGCCCGAGCGATCAGCAGGCGTTCGGCAACTTCACGGGCGGTAACGTCCAGCGGCGCATGGCCATCGTGCTGGACGACGTCATCGTCACCGCGCCCACGCTCCAGTCGCGCATCTCGGACAGCGGCCAGATAACGGGCGTCGGCTCGCTCGACGAAGCCACCGACGTCGCCGTAGTCCTGCGCTCCGGTAGCCTCCCCATCAGCCTGAGGGTCGACGAGGTCCGCTCCATCGGACCCACGCTCGGTCAGGACTCCATCAACGCCGGCACCACTGCCGCCATCATCGGTGGCGGTGCGGTAATCGTCGCCGTGCTCCTCTACTACGGTCCGCTCTTCGGTGGCGTGCTCGCCGTGGGCGTGCTCATCATCATGCTGTTCGTGTTCGGCGTGCTCGGCGCCCTCGGCGCCGCCCTAACCCTGCCGGGCCTGGCGGGCCTCGTGCTCACCATCGGCGCCGCCATCGACGGCAACGTCATTTCGTTCGAACGCGTGCGTGAGGAGCTGCGCGAAGGTAAATCGCTACGGGTGGCCATGAAACGCGGGTTCAACCTGTCCGTTTCCGCCATCGTGGACGCCAACCTCACCTCGCTCCTTGTAGCCGGCGCGCTGTACCAGTACACCACCGGCGCTGTGCGCGGCTTCGCCGTCACCCTCGCCATAGGCATCGTGGCCGCCATGTTCGTCAACCTC